>Ga0114919_10000280_pt1 | contig 37691 bp, 35 predicted proteins | sample BlataG_FD_88682 | JGI IMG/M metagenome (GOLD analysis project Ga0114919, IMG submission 88682) | Deep subsurface microbial communities from Black Sea to uncover new lineages of life (NeLLi) - Black_00105 metaG | ecosystem: Environmental > Aquatic > Marine > Oceanic > Sediment | place: Atlantic... | reverse complement strand
ATCCTCCTTTCTATTTTCTCACTAAATGGATATGCCCTACCTACTTGTTCCTCCAAACACAATTTTACACACAATAATTTACACTATATTCGTAGGGGTTGCATTTCCACAGGATCCGCAGGACAAACGACAAACCGGGTTGGATGAATCTGGTCCCTATGGCCCTTCATGTCATGGGGTAACCAGAACCTAACTTAAGTTAGGTTCTGGTCTTGAACCATATCTCTATGTTACACCATAACTCCATCTACATAGTCTGTAGGGGTCGCATTTATGCGACCCCCGCCTTTGGCGGGGCCGTAACTGCCGCCGGGTTCGATCCTTCGGCCCCTCGATTTTGCTCGGGGTGGTGAGCCTGCCCTTCGACGGGCTCAGGGCGGTGAGCAAAGTCGAACCGTCGAACCACTGGCTCTCTGTTCGTCACGGATTCATCCTGCCCTTCGGTCCTGCACTTCGTCCTGCCCTTCGGTCCTGAGACCTCAGGGTCGAAGGAAGACTCAGTATCGAAGGAAGACCTCAGGGTCGAAGGAAACGGATTTCCCTCAATCCTGCACTTCGTCCGGAGACTCAGTGTCGAAGGAAGATCTTCGGGATCGAAGGACACCGTGAACGGACGCCTCGTCCGTGACGAGGACGCTACTGGTAACGGACGGGGCGTCCGTTACCAACGTAATCAATCGAACCCTACGGGTGCCGAAATTCCAATAATTCTTCCTCGCCAAAATTATTAAGGTATCCCCAAAATCGACCGAAAAGGAAGGAAAAGGCAGAAAATTCAAACTAAAAGAAGGAGGGGCTATGTTAATCTGGTGTTGTGTGCTCCTATTGCTGGGAATCGCCGCCTTTTTGGATTCCATCTTCACCTTCGGAGACATCTTTCATAGGATCAACTCCGTCATGTTCATGCTGGTCTCCCTGGGCCTGTTGATCAGAACCAGTACCAAGATCAAAATGGCGAAGAGAGAGGGAAACGAGAAACGTATCGAAGAGTTAGAGCAGCAGGTAGCGGGGCTGACCAAGAAGGAGCCTAAGAAGGAGACGGCTCCGGTAAGCTAAAAGACTCGAAAGGCTGTTCAAAAATCGAACAGAATATTACAGTAGTCCCTCAGGCTAACCTGAGGAAGTGGGGGAGACTTCTGCTTGAAGCTCCCTCAATTTATCTCTGGTCTCGTCCACGTAGACCGAGCGCTCGTAATCCTTGAGCAACTTCTGGTAGGCCTCGATGGCTTTGGCTTTATCGTTCAGATCGTAATAGTAAACGTCGCCTATCAACTTCTGCGCCTGGGCACAGAAATAGCTTTCCGGGTATTCCTTCAGTAGCTTCTCGAAAGCCTTTATGGATTCAGAGAACTTCTTCTCCTCTCTGTAGATCCTCCCCTTTTCTAATTGAGCCAGATGCGAGAGCTTTTCAGATTTAGCTGAGATAATCTTATCAAGCCTGGAGATGGCAGACTCGTCATTGCCCTGCAGCTTCTCTAAGAGAGCCTTGGCAAAGATCGCCAGCAAAGACCGGTCCAGCTCCTGGTTCTCCCCGATCATGATTATTCTCTCCAAACTGTTGTTGACGTAGAATCCCTTGGGGAAATCAGCGATGATCCGGCTGTATCCTTCCTGTGCCTCTTCAAAGTTCCCCTGGAAAAACCCAATCTCGGTCAACTTGAAGTTTATCTCCTCCAATTTCGGCTCCACCCGGTGATCTCTCAAAGCCATTTTGAAATAAAACCGCGCGCTGTCCAGCTCTCCTTTGGCCATCTTGCAGTCGCCGCGTCTGACCAGAGCGGCGGGAAACGGATCCGATTTCTCGTAGTTCGAGACCACGGTCTGATAGCGAGCCATAGCCTCGTCCGGCTTTTCGAACCGGAAGAGATTGATCTCCCCTATCCGGAAATGGCAAAGCCCAACCTCATTGGGGAAAAACTCAGGATACTTATCGATTACCTCCTGATACGTGTCAGCAGCATCAGCGTACTTCTCCTGCCCCTCACGCGCAGCGGCTGTAAAGAGCTTCGCCATGATAACAACATCATCATCCGGTTTCCTGGAGAGAAGATATTGGCTGGACTTTATCGCCTGATCATAGTACCCCTGGTTAAGGCACATCCGGATAAAGATGGTGATGAATCTTCCTCCGGCTTTGAAAAGCTCATCCACCTTTTTGTACGCCTCGAACGAGCCAGTCAGATTTCCGGTGTTGAAAAGCAGGTCAGCATACAGCTTCTGAGAGAACCGGTCCTTTGGATTCTTTCGAATTCTGTCGCTTAAAGCCGCCTCTATCTCATCCAAGTTCTGTTTGGTTCGAATCAGCCGGTTGATCCGGTCCTCCACTAAGTCGAACTTGGTGGAGTCGCTGCCCAGGAAGAGGAAGTATTCGTCTATCGCCTCCTTGTAATTGATCAGCGCCTCGTACAGGCCGGCTAAGTCGTAGGCAAAGGCGGCAGGATCAGACAGCTTCATGCGTCCCTTCAGGTAGGTATTGATGGCCTCGGAGGTTTGCTGATTCCTCAGATAGACCCGCGCCACCTCCTTGTAGGCCATCTCTGGATTCTTGGCAGTCTGGATGGCTTTGTCGAAGTTCTGCCTGGCCTCCTCTTCTTTCTCGGTCTTTAGAAAGACATTTCCTAACTGGACATAATACTGCCACTTGTTCTTCTCGGATGCGTGCTCTAAGTCTTCTCTGATCAGCGCCTCTACCCGATCGTACTCCTTGGCGGAAAGATACGCATCTTTGAGAAGCTCACGCAGTTCCTGCCGCTCGCCGTAGACGGTCTTCATCTGCTCGATCATCTGCACAGCTTCTCCCGGCTTACCCACCCGGATAAGCTCCCTTGCCAAGTCCACGTCCCGGCGGTAGGGGTCTTTCTCCTTCTCCGGCTGCAGCGGGACGATAAATTGCTGCGGCAGTTTCTGCTGGGCAAAAGAAGAGACTATAAATGAGAAAAGCAGGACGAACGATAACGCAAGCGCAAGCAACACTCTCATAAGCTGAATTGACCCTCCAGTTTTATATGTATTATACGCCGAGGGTTAGAAGAAATGAGAGCTTTTCGACATTCGGGTCGATTTGTAGTAGTTGAAGCGTCGGGAGGCCAAGTGATTCTGGCAATCGCGGACGCTTCTTACTGCTGCTGGTTCACGGAATCGCTTCAGATAATGTCCGTGCAGTTACAACACATTCCCTTGTGATTCAGACTACAGCCGTTCCAAACGCTGATCGTTTCTTTGCATAGGGCAATTCTCACCTTTTTATTGCGTCTTCGAATAGCGCCAATTATGTGAGAATACAATTCAATGCGCGTCTTTGCCTCGTATCTTTTCTTGCCCGCCTCGATTGTCAACTGATCGTCTAGTTCTATGAGCTTGGATTCCGGAAACCTGCTCTTGATGTGGGTGATCAAATTTTTCGAGGGACGATACTCACCGAGCGTAATCATGGATGGAGTCAAGCTATCGAAAATCCTATTGACCAGTTTCTCGTATGCTGATTTCCAGTTTTTATGCTTAAAAATCGGATCGATTCTGAAACGTACTTCATACCCCGCATCCTGAACCCTCTTTGCGGCGGCTATTCTGCGGTGGACACTTGGCACGCGATGTTCAAATAAATCTGCGATGTGATCTGAATTCACGCTCCACGACACTATGACCCGCCCTTCGTGAGTAGCTTTAGTCAGGTTGGAGACGTAATCGCCTTTAGTGAGCAACATCAACTTGGTAGTCTTCAAGGTGGCATTGTAGTCGATGAGTGTTCGCGTGAATCCCGTGATGTTATCAACCGCAATAGGATCTGCGAGTTCTCCCAGGTTCAACACCTTGAACTTCGCGTGGATGTCTCTCCTGTCAAATTGCTCCATCTCAGCGTAAAGCTTGTCGTAGTTTACAAAATGAATGGATTGGGGTCTCATGTAGAAAGTCAAGAAGAGATAGCAGTATTCGCACCAGTAATTGCAGTTATTGTAGGGGGTGAGCTTATAGAAGGGGTAACACTTGCCCTTCATATGCTGAAATTGCTGAATATACGGCGAGGTGCGATTCATCAGCACCAACACACCTCGTTCGTCTCTCAGCTTCTGCTCTCCGTCCGCGCTGGAAACCGGGATTTTGCTCCTCCAAATGAGCGGCAACCCGGAGCCGTCGCGAATTGTCCGCGCTACGGTTTCGTCCGTTTTGCCCTTTACGGCAATTAGCTCCGACACGAGCTCGTTCATGGCCTTACCTCAAAAGGGTCCTTGGAGAGTAATACGTTCTTATCATGTATTCTCCGCACCTTTCCGGTACTCGAGTAGATTCTCTTTCCGCCCAGCAATTCCTCAATGGCCTTCACATAATCGCTCCTCAAGAACCTCATAAAAGCTGTGGGGACCAATTTCTCTCTGATCCCGTACCGACTAATCGGTCCATGTTGTTCTACGACGGAGACGATATCTTGCGTCAGCATCTCCTGATCTTTTTTAAGGTGGTCGGGCCTCATATCAAAGAGATATCCGTTCTTGTATTCTCGCTCCAGAAATCTCTCATGCTCCCTATGCATGATATCGCTCATCAGATCGAGACCATCAAAATGCCTGGTACCAAATATGAGGTGATATTTAGCAATATTCGTATCCCTGTCTTTGACCGGGCAGTGTCCAGCATAGTTGAAGTGCTTCTTGTACCGGTTTGCGTACATCTCAAGCACCTTGACCTCCCTTTCGAACTTGGATAGACTGCGGTCGGTCACGATGGCTATCCAGTAATTCCCACCCATCACTCGATTGACCATATCTTTCTTTGCTGCCTTCACCTTTCGCACGATGTCATCTTCCTCATCGTCAAACCACCAGTTACCCGAATGCCGTGCGAGCGTTTTGTAGCTGAAGTTCACCAGGATTTCAGTAGACGCGATTCTTACTCTCCGAAATATCTTGTCTAAGACCTCAATCTCAATTCCTTGAATGCCAAAAGGATCCAGGTAAAAGAACGCCGTGCAGCTGCCCAGAACGTCAATAATGTCATTTATGGCCTTCTCGAATTCGTTACAACTCACGAACGCTAATTTCGTGCTGATGTACGGCTGCAGCACTTCATCTAGCGATTCACAGTATTTGGGCTCTTTGTCTATGAAAAGACCGATCACTCTGGCATTGCCGCGCTTGCCTTCTTCCGCTGCCTTCTCGCAAATGATGATGGGCGAGCCCTTAGACCCATCGTCAAACCTCCCGGGGCCAGCAAATCCATCGACGATAATGATTGGTAACTTGAGCTTCGCGGTTTTCCGAATATACGGGGTAAGATAATTTCCCAGGATACTGTCCTTGATCTTTGACCACGGCTTCTTTCGATCGAAAAAGTCATCTGTCATAACCTAGCCCTCCCTGTGTCGACACTTCAAGATACGGCACATATGTGCACCTGTCAAGCCATTTTTTCTCGTCCTCTCGTTTTCACCAAATCCAAGCGGTGTTGCCAAGATAGCACTTGGCTTTCAAGAAATCAAAGAATTATTCGCACGCTCTCCTGTCGGGCTGACGACTGCAAAGTTCTCCCTAATGCACCAATACGAGCAAATCCCGATGTCCAAGCCCACGGAATTTTCATTCCAGAGACACCAAAGGAGGGTTCTGTGCTCGGGTGCCTACTCAAACTCCCGTATTGCCTCGAGCAAGGCTTCTTGCACCGCGTCCTCCCCCATCCAGTGGCCAGCCCCCTCGGCTCTATCACCCTCTCCTCAATCCTCTCCCACTTGTAGTGAGCTTGTCGAACTATCAAGGGAGAGGAAAGGCGGTTCTCCCTCCCTTTATGGGAGGGAGTCAGAGGGAGGGTCAAATGGCTCGGACAGGGACCCCGCCATGGCGGGATTTCGCAAGCTCAACAAACCCTGTCCCTACGCAAAGAGCATGCTCCTCGTGGATGTCATCATCCACGAGAATAAAACGGGCGAGGATGTTTCCATCCTCGCCCATCGAAGATTTCTATCCCAGAGTCTGAGCTATTCGATTTTCTCTCCCGGAAATTCCTGCCCCGCCTGATGCAGAATCAACCCGGTTACCTTGCCGGCCTCATCCATGACAAAGGTTATCTTCGCATCCACCACCTTGAGGAAGTACTCGGTCTCCGACTTGGGAAACATCTCCCCCTCCGGCTGGCCGGTAGGCTCGGTGAATATTTTTCCCTCTCTGGTTCTCACGGTGAGGTTCATCCCGATGGGAAGCTTATATTCGCCCACGTATCTCTCATAGATGGCCGGGTCGACTTGTACCACCTGCCATTTTGCCTCTCGTTCTGCCAGCACCTTCTCCGCTTGCTCCGCTCCCAGCTTCTCGGCGGACTCATTCCCCCGTGACCTGTGAATGACGTGCCTGACCACCGTCCCGTTTTCATCCCGGTCGAACTTGAGCGTGGTCATGTTATCATGCTCGAAGTAGAACTTGTCGTCGGCTTCCGGGAATATTCGGAAGCGCACCCCGACGCCGCGCTGCGAGTACAATGCGGTGTCATCCGCGGTGACGAAACGGTAGTCTCCCTCTTCGATCTCGTAAACTCCCTCATAATCGGCAAATAGTGATGGGTTCATCTCCGCAGGGGTCTTAATGACCGGCATGTCGTAAGGTTCACCAAACACTATGGCGGCCAGCGCCCCGGAGATATTCTCCACCGGCGCCCTGTCGTTGTTACTCAGCACCACCACGGTAACCTTATCGTCCACCCAGCGGTCGATCGTGGTGTAGAATCCGGGGATGCCCCCGTTGTGCTGGATGCATTTTCGGCCGGAGCTCTCCCTTATCACCCAGCCGTAGCCATAATCCCCTTTGTTGGGCGTGAACATCTTTTGCCGGGAGCTCTGGCTCAGGAGTCTATCCGTGTACAGAGCCTGATCCCAGAGGAACATGTCGCCGATGGTGGAGTACAGCGCACCGGCTGCGTACGGCGTGGACATGTGCACGAATTCGGCATTTAACAACTCGCCGTCTTCGTTCTGGCTGTAACCCGCCGCTCGATTCTTCATGATCCTGTCCCGATGATCATAGCCCGAGTTGTCCATGCCCAGTGGTCCGAAGACGTTTTCCTGCAGGCAATCCTCGTAAGTTTGACCGGAGACCTTCTCGATTATGGCGCCCAGCACGATGTAATTCGAATTGCTGTAACGGTATTTCTCCCCCGGTTCGAAATCCAGCGGTTCGTCCTTGAAAATCGCAATCAGATCCTCCACCGAGGAAGCCAGAGCCGTATTGTCCATAACACCGGGCATGTTGGTATAATTGGGAATTCCGGAGGTATGCGACAACAGGTGATGGATGGTAATTTTGCCTCCGCTCTCTGCTGGATAGTCGGGGAGATGTTTGGTTATGGGGTCATTCACGCTGAGCAGTCCTTTTTCCTCCAACTTCAGAACGGCGGCAGCGGTGAACTGTTTGGTGATCGAGCCTATCTGGAATTTCATCTCCGGGGTGTTGGGAACGCCCAGCTCTATATTGGCCATGCCGTAAGCTTTTTTGAGGATAACCTTGCCATCCTCTGCGACCAGAGCCGTTCCATGGAATTTCCAGATATCATGCGCAGCAGTAAGGTAGTCGTCCAGTTGCTTCTCCAACTTGGCTGCCTGGACGCTCGCCGAAAGGATAAACAGCGAAGAGACTAATGCGAAGAGAATCAAAACTTTGGTAATCGAGCAGCGCCTGGAAAGTCTTGGAGTTGACATAGCACCTCCTGAGATTGGGTGAAGGGACACTGAAAGCATATCTGGTCTAACACCCAATTAGACGAGCGGGCCGCCGATTTGTTTCAAGTTCTTGCGTTTTGCAGAGGTCCTACTCAAACCCGGCGGGTGGCCCGGCTTGCTCGCCAAGCCGGGTTTACCGTGTAAGGCGAAGACAGGAGGCAGCACAACCGGTTGTTCCCTTACCCCCGACTATGGCGGAATGGGAGGAAGTCAGAGGGAGGGTGAGGCGAATCCGTTTTGTCGTCACCCTCTCCCCCGCTGTTGGCGGGATCTTCGACCTAGCTCTCTCCCACTTGTGGTGAGCTTGTGCTTCGACTTCGTTTATCCTGAATGAAGTTGAAGGGCTCGACACCATGAGCTTGTCGAATGGTCGAACCCATCAAGGGAGAGGGAACTGCTTCTTCCCGGCTTTTGGGAGCCTGTACGGGCGCTGCTGCGGCGGAATCCGCCTGCGCCGTGACCAGCCCAGAGGCTACGGGTCGCCGATCGGCAACTCCAGAAGCACCCCAGCTTCCACAAGGAAACCGGGTGAGAATGGATAAATATCTTGCTTGCGCCCGGTGAAAAAGTTGTAGCCACCGAAAATCTGCACACCCAGGTTCCTGTAAACTCTCACCACGTAGCAGGCGCCGGGCTGAATGCTGAAGCACACATGATCCTTGCGGTAATAGTAAGTTGAGACGTCGATTTCACCCCTCTTGAAGGCAACACCAGCAGATAGACTTCCCAGGAAATGCACCGACTCCCCGCTGAACACCTTCCTCTGAAAGGTGACCGAAAGAGTGGTCAGCCGGCAATCGATTCGTTGATGAGGCAGCGAAGGTTCGGGGTAGTCAGGTTTCAGTTTGCCATCCACAGAAAAGAACGAGAGGCCAACGCCAAAACGATAAGCCCGTTTTGTCTTAAGAATGCTGTTGAAGTAGATTTTGAAACCGAACGACGGGTGCTGATCCAGAATCAGAAAGCGAGGGTTATAAGTTCTATCTTCTTTTACCTTTTGATGCTCGGCTACGTGCAGCACAAGAGATTGGGCCGGGGCGAATTCGGCTGATGCGAATGTGACGACTACAAATGACAGCAATAACCGTGGAATCGACGAAACCCTAACCACCTTTCCTCCAGGAGTAGCCGGACCGGCTGATGGATTACCGACGCTTTGTTTCTTCCATAGGTTACAAATGATACGTAACGGAATGTCGTCAGTGAAACGTTTTTCGGAAGCCTTCTTACCACATCGCCTTGGTCCCGCCCTCTGCTATGCAGAGAGAGGGAGGCAGTGGAGAGGTTCATCTGTGGCCCAGGACCTTTCTATTTGAGAGAGACAGCTTCGATCAGATTCAGTCCGCTCTTTAGGACCTGATAACCTTTCAACTCCTGGGCGCTCACCACGTCGCCGTTTTCATCCAGGAATTCGATCTCCAGATCATAAGTGCCCGGTTCGATCTCAAAATCTCCCACGTATATTCTTCCCGGAAGCAAACGCGAGCAGCGAAGGTCGGCATTCTCGGAGATATCAGTGGCAACGTCAACCGCTTCCTTCTTCAGCCATCCTCCCACTCCACCCGTATCAACTTTTTCCTTGGCCTTATGCGCTGCCAGACCCTTGGCCACGGCGCGGGCTAAGGTGCGAAGGTAGATGAGTGACTTCTTGGCCTGAAAAGTCTCCTCCGCAACTCTTGCCACATCCTCCAGGAGTTGCAACTCTCCGAGAAATTCCGAATTCGAATAGACCTGCACCTGGCTTATAAGCGAGGGTCGGGGGACTATTTCCGGAATGGAGAATTTGAAATAATAATCCTCGGAAACCGACATGGGCAAGTGGCCGTATTCCGAATCCTTTCTCCAGGGGTCGGTGTACAGAATCTGCACCAAGTCTAAGTCCTTGTCGGTCCGGATGCGAAGGTTAAGCGCCTCCTTGACCGGAGAGAGACCGACCAAAGCAACCACGCTCAGCATCGATTTATCATCAGACGAGTACTTCACGTCTGGGACATCGAAGTCATAGATATGAGGCTGCTCCCTGAAGGCTGACCTGAGCAGATCATAGTCGATCCTGGCATCGTCCATCTTGCCGTCGGCAGCGTACACGTGCATGCTCAAATAGCGGGCGAAAGCATCGTTGTTGAACCGAACCTTCTTGGCGCTGTAATCTATTTCAACCTTCTCCTCGTCATCCGACGAACCTTCCTGGAATCTGCGGGAGGCGTCGGCGTATTTCTGTTCCAATAGATTCAGTTTTTCGTTGGCTCGCTTCACCTCCACAAAGGCGCCGTCAAAGTCATCCTGGGCCATGTAATTGAGCGCCATGATCAGGTTGGTATAAAGGATCTCGTAGTCCTCTCCGGCGTATTCGAGGACATTGTCATTCAAAAGAAGTGACGTCGCTGCCCGGGAGACGCTTTTGGTGAAAAGCTCATCCGCGGCATCTTCGGCCTGAGTCAATCTCTGATTGCTGGTATCGAAAAGGGAGGCGTAGTGGTAGGCCAGCCCGGCATCTACGTAATACAGAAACCGGTCTTTCTTCTTGTATTTATTCTCTGCCTTGGCTGCTTCTATTCTCTGAGCGGCAGAATGGAAATCGCCGTCCTTCAGTTCGGCGGTGATCGGTTCGTAGAATGCTTTTTGGGTCGCTACCGAGCCGCAGCCGACACACAGAAATAGGCAAAGAAGCAGCCCGAAGGCTGCCCATTTGACGGACGCCGACGTCGAGCCTGACAATTCTACCACTTGGTCTTTTTCTTGGAGATCTCTTTCTTGATCTTCTTGGTGCCGATCCAGACCTTTTCCATGCTTTCGATGTCGATCATCTCCAGGTCGGTCTGATAGAACACCACCCGGGTGCCTTCGATCTCGTCGGTTATCGACTTGATGCCACCCAGAAGGACAAAGTCTGCACCGGTTTCGTTCCTGATGCGCTTCACGGTCTCCAGCGAGGCCCATTCCTGCTGATCCAGGCGCTCATCGCGAATCTCGTCTCGTTGATGTGTGGTGGCGACAAACCTCACCTGTCCCGAGTTTAACAGCTCCCGTTCAAAATCAGTGGTAAAAGTCTCGGTGTCGATGTGCTCGCTGCTCCGGTTGCGGATGGTGCCCACGGTCACAATCGGCTTCTCGCCTGCCTGTGCCACCCAGTTGGTCAACCAGACGCGGGAAAGACAATCGGACACCATCTCCTCTGCCACCAGCCGGGCATCGGTATCGTTCCATTTTCCACTGAGATCAGTCTGCGTCTCCGGGTCGATACGGTAGACCTTTCTGGACGAACCGCACGCCAGGGTCAGGCAGAGCGCCAGTAAAACCACGACTGCTGTTTTCATCCCCTCTCCTTTCTTGAAGAGTTAATAGATTCATCAACTCAACTATTTTACGCTGTGGTTGACTAAAGGTTGTCCGACAGTACATGGAAGAATTAAGAAATAGTCTTTCTCCTGTCAAGACCTTTTTGCGCCTGGGAGGGCCAATCTAAGTCACATCGAATGTTCTACAGTCCACCAGATAGGGAGAGTTGAACTCGGTCATATCCCCGGCTTTCTTGCCGGGAGCGGGAAGCAGTCTTGCGGAGAGTGGTTTGTCAAGCGTAATGGCCAATCTCGCCATGTCGAGTAATATCGCCTCGATCTTCTCTACCGCTATATCGCCAGGCACGGGAACGACATCCAAGCCGCAGCCGCAGACTGCCGAATAGAGCAATAAATCTGTTAGCTTAAAGGTTCCCTCATTTGCTCTCTCGGCCAGTCCGAAATCCTCGCACACCGGAAGCATTAGGCCGGAATAGCCGCAGGTTTTCACCGACAAGCTCTTCAAAACGCCGGTGATCATGGCAGAGATGGCCAGCGTGCCGGGCTGTCCGAATTTACCGAGCCCTAACTTTTCATAGGCGAATGCAAGGCTTTCATCCTTTTTCAATGAAGGTGCAAGAGACGCGTCGATTCCCCGAAACCGGATGCTGAATTCTATCGAGACCTGCTGTGCTATGTCCTGGACCTTTCTTAACTCCTCTTCAACTACTGATCTCAGATTTTGCTCTGCCTCCAGTAGATTCTTCGAGTTTGAGAATGCGGTCATCGCCAGGTCGCTGTTTTCCAGGCCGATGGAAAATGAGTTTTCGCCCTCGTGGTATGCCGCCGGAAAGAAGGGTACCCCAGCTTTGCAGTTGCACCAGGCACAGAATCGAAAGTTGCCCTCCCCGTTTTCGGTCACCTCGGAAATGCGCTTGATGACCTTTGCCGACGATCTCAGGTTCTCAGAATCGATTCCACTTTCTAAATCACCGATTTTGCCGGAGCAGGAAATGAGTGATGTGCTCCTGATAATCTCCGGCAAGATTTCAATGGACTCCGGGGTACCGGCATAGCCGATATTGAAAAAACTAACCTCCAGACCGCGGCAGATCTCTTCGACTTTTCGAATTTGACCCAGAAGTTCCGCGCTGGTTGTAGCCTGTAGATATTCCTGCCATGAGTTTGTGGCTATTCTGGTAGTCTGGACCTCATACCCGCTTTCTTCAAAAAACGTCTTTGCCTTCTGGTTGAACTCTGCCAGAGGCTTGATCTTGTCAAAGTCCTCTGGGGATTTGAAAGTAACGCCGGTGGTGATGGTTCTGATTTTCATAACAATCGACAAAAAGCGGAAAGCGGCATTCTTGCCAGGCTTTCGTCTACGGTTTTCTATATGTAATAGAATCGGGATTATAAGTCAAGCAGGAAAGAAGCTGGTGCGATTATGCTATAAAGCAAGACCCGGCCTCAGACTGAGACCCTTACTTGGTTACCTCTCCCCCTCTGGCGTGAACCATACGGTTCACGCCTGCATCCCCTTCAGGGGGTGAGGTCCTTAAGAAGGAGTAGGGATAAAGAACTCACGATATCGGGCGACGTTACGCCATCGGCGGCCCGGAGTTCTCTTTTCTGGACCTCTCCAGCGTCTTCCTGGTGATAACGTAGTAGATGACCAGCCCGATGCCCCCGAATAGGAACATGCAGCCGATGGTAACCTCCTCCTGCAGCGAAGGCCGCACCATCTGGCCTACGAAGATAGCTGCTCCGATACCAATCGCAACCATCCCCCATTTCAACGATGAGGCAACCTGACCTTCGGGTTTGCCCAGGTAGAGATACTTGATGCTCTCGTCCACCATGCCTTTGTTAATAAGCTTGCCCCTGGTGGAGTAATCCAGAATGATCTTGATGATGAAGGCGAACCCTGCGAACACCACGATCGGAATTAGCACTTCATTGAGGTTGGCCATGACTTCCTCCTTTCTGTTTCATTTCCCTCTTCGTATCGTTTTCTGTCACATTAGACCGGCGGTGTTGAGAAAAGTTGCATCGCACTGCAAGAAAATGTGCAACATTTCTTGTGCGCTAACTGTCTAAAAGTTGTGGAAGCAGAAGAGATGGACAGCAGGCTTTTGGTCAAAAAGACGCTGGCCGGCAACAAAAAGGCCTTTGAATCTATCATAGAAGGGCACCAGCGGCTGGTCAGCCATATAGTGTTCCGGATGATCCAGAATGCGTCCGACCAGGAGGACGTCTGTCAGGAAGTATTCCTGAAGGTGTATCAGAATCTAAGAGGCTTTCAGTTTGAGGCGAAGCTCTCCACCTGGATCGCCAGGATAGCCTATAATACCTGCCTGAACTATCTGGAGAAAAAGCAGGTTGCTCTCTTTGACGATCTGACGCCTCAGGAGAACTCGCTTGAGACTGTTTCGGACTGCAGCGTCCGGCCGGATGAAATTGTCGAGGGAAGAGAGGTCTTCTCTCTTCTCCAAAACGAAATCGAGAAAATGCCGATACATTACCGAACCATAGTCACGCTTTATCATCTGGATCAGATGAGTTACAAGGAAATTGGGGAGATGATGGAATTGCCCGAGGGAACAGTCAAGAGCTATCTCTTCCGGGCCAGGAAACTTTTGAAGGAAAGACTATTGACGAAATATCAGCGGGAGGATTTATGTCATTGAAACATCTAACCGACGAGGAAATCCAGAATTATCTGGATGGGAATCTCTCTCGGGATATCGCCCTACTAACCGAAAGACATTTAGAGACCTGCCCGCTCTGCAGAGAGGCTGTCAAACAGTACCAGGGTGTCTACGCCGGGCTTGACCAGGATAAGGGTTTTGATCTTTCCAGGGGCTTTTCAAAATCCGTTGTGAAGATGCTTCCGGCGGAAGGGGAGGCGAAGTCTCCTTTCGATCTTTTGAATATCTTCCTGACGATTTTGGGGGTGATCGTTGCCGCAGGCGTCACAATCTACTATGTGGATTTAAGGCCGCTGGGCAGCGCCTTTTCTCACATTCTGCCTGGACCCCAACTCGGCTCGGGAGTCGTTGCCTTTGTCGAGGATCTCTTGGTGGGTCTGAACGGAAATCTGGGCTTACTGATTCTTGGCGTTTTGACCCTCGTGATTATTGGCGGCCTGGACCGTTTTCTTCTTCAGCCGAGACACAGGCGGGTTCGGTTCTGAGGATGACTGAACACTCAGTCAGAAGTAGTCCTTTCCGCCAGAACAATCTGGAAATAGTCCCAGCAGGTGGTATCAGTCCGCACTATCCTGAAGCCAGCCGCTTCGATCTCGCTTGTCAGGCCGCAGGCCAGCATGTTTTTATATGTCGGGTATTCAGGATTAAAACGCTCCAGGAAATCGAACAAGTTCGCCTTCCACTTTTGGTCTGGCTTGTTGTGCTCAGTAATGACTATCCTTCCCCCCGCCTTTGTTACCCTGTAAGCTTCGGCAAGGACATTCTGCCGCACCTCTTGGGGCATCTCATGCAGTGCCCCGCAAATAACGCTTTTGTCGAAATGGCGGTCTGAAAATGGGATGCGTTGGGCATCCCCCTGTATGAAAGAGAGTCCTGCGACCTTCTCCTTTTTCCGGGCAACTCTCAATTGAGATGGAGAAATCTCAATACCCACTATCTTCCCTTCTCCCGTCAGCCTTTCTGCCAGCATCACGGCCAGCGTGCCTGTGCCGATGCAAATGTCCAACACCCTTTCACCCGGTTGAGGGTCGATCCATCTGATTATTGACTCCCGCCATCTTCGTTCACCGCCAAAACCTCCGTTGAATAGGAAGCAGAACCCTTTTACGAAGAGATCACAGATATAAGCAAACCAGCTATACCATGTTTCCCAGACCCGGCGATAGTAATCCGGCATTTCGCTTCGATTCTCCACGGCGCATCATGCCTCACGAGTGAGACATTCCTGGAGGCCGCCGGGTCTCCTGACCCGGCGCATATCTCGTGTCGGGTCAGGGAACCCGACAGCCACAGAATTAGACAATTCAGTTCTTGGTGGCTACACTCACATTATCGCAGAGTATCACCGGCACCCATGCTCCGTCAGAGCACGGATAAAGCTTATCGCCGACGTCCACCACATTCTTCAACGTGTCATAGATGTTGCCTGCCACCATCGCGTCTTTCACCCGGCCTACTATCTCGCCCTTTTCCACATAGAACCCGGGGTTCATGCCCACGGAGTAATCTCCGTTTGGAATGTTCCCGCTGTGAAATCCCAGCGCATTTTCGATGATTATACCTCTGTCCATCAACTTCACCAGTTCTGCAAACGACTTCTTTCCCGGCTTGATGCTCATGTGAGAGAGCGCCGGTATCGGCTTCAGGGTAAGCCGGTCGCCTCCCCACCTGGTGGTTCTGTACCCGTGCCCCGTTGGCTCAGCACTCATCTTCTTGGCATAATCCAGATCATAGTAGAAGCTTTTTAATACTCCATTCTCGACGATTGTCAGGGGCTTGCACGCCACGCCTTCGTCATCAAAACAACGCGCTCCGGGAAATTTGTCATTTAGCGGATCATCGAGGATGGTTAATTTCTCGTCGAATATCTTCTCTCCGACCTTCTCGGCGACCGGTGATACTTTTTCGTAAACGCTCTTGGAGCTGGTGCCGCTTAAGATTCTCCAGTTGAAGGTGATCTGGCTGCTGGGCATGAACAACACCTTCATCTTGCCGCCTTTGGGCTCCAGCACCCTGGAGGTCTTCTTGTAAAGGTCGATCATCTCGTTGACCAAGTCATCCGGCATCATACCGAACCCCTTGTCCATGAAAGCCCGCCAGACGCCGACCCCGGTTCCGGGGTATATTATGTTTCCGAATATCTCATATCCCGACGACCTCATCGAAACGTCGGTCCCGGCACTGTTCATGATGCGGAGGTTGCCGACATGGGCGGATGCGACCATCTCGATCTCTGCGTCGGTTTTCGATTTGAGGAGATCACAGACTCTGGCGCACTCCCCCACTATCTTCTCCGTAGACAGGTTCTCAACAGACGAATCGAAAGTGTCAAGCTGGGGGAGCTTCCTGGTGAGCGGGAAATCAAAGGTTGCCTCCACTCCTCCTTTAAGAGAGTCAAGAGCGTTCTGTAAGAATTCCTGGCGATCTGTGAGATTTCTGGTGTAGGCAAAACCGAGTTTGCCCTCTTTTATTATCCTCAAGGAGATCCCCGACTGGAATTTGCTGTCCATGTTGTTAAGCTCGGCATTCTCGAAGAAAACGGAGTTGTCTGCGTATTCGATCGAGTAGATCTCTGTCTTATCGCAGATTTTCTTTGCCATTTGAAGTAGCTGTTCCACTATGCACCTCCTATTACCAGACCGTTGACGAGTATGTGCGGGCCGCCGGAGCAGGAACGCATGTTCATCTGCATGATAGGTCCCTTGCCGCACCCTCCGATCTTGGAAAATACCAGGTCGTTCCCCACGGCGGTGATGTTCTTCATAGTCTCGTACAGGTTGCCGGAGATATTTATGTCACGCACCATCTCTCCGATCTTCCCGTCTTTTACCAGGTAGCCGTACTGCGCCCCGAAGGTGAAGTTCTCTCCGGCGGTAGCCCCGCCCTTGGCATCCAGGATATATAATCCATCCCCCAGCATGGCTACCAGATCCTCCAGACTATGTGTTCCAGGTTCGATGAAGATAGTCCCCATCCTTATGATGGGGGCAAAACGATAATCCTGGGCCACACAGTGACCGGAGACCGGCTCTCCGAATTCCGCCGCGCTCCTCCTTGAGTGCAGCCGGCCGGTTAACACTCCGTTCTTCATAAGCTGTGTAGGTCGCACCTGAACACCCTCGTCATCGTATCTGTAGAATCCAAGCTGGTCAGCAAGCGTGGCATTATCGACTATGTTCAGGACGTCATGGCCAAGCTTGCTCCCTATCTTCATCTTCTCGCGCATGGAAGGGAGATTTTCTATCAGATCTGCTTCCGAATAATGGCCGAAGGCTTCGTGGGTGAATACACCTGCCAGGCTCTGATTGAGAACGCAATTGTGCACTCCACCGTCAACCGGCTTGGCCTTCAAGAGATCCAGGACGATCTTGGTGCGCTTCTCAAAATAGTCCTCCTGATCACGCACGGTTGAGAATCCGTGACTTCCGCCGGTGCTGACTCTCACGTTCTGGGTCAGGTCTCCGTCCTTACCTATTATCTCTCCGGCTATCCTGGTAGTTACCAGGTCCTCCCTTATCTGGGTTCCCTCAGAGTTCAGGAAGTACTTCTCTCTGATGACATCCTGGTAGGTGATGGAGGTTGTGGCGACTCCGTCATGACCCAGCGGAATATCGTTGTACTTCCGGACCAGCTTAAGTTTCTCCGACATGGAGACTTCCCTCGGATCCTCATCCAGTGCCGGGACAAACGCATCCTGCACCAGTTCCACCTCGGCCAGCGTTGCAGGCTTGGCTACATTTTTTGCGATTAATCGTGCGTTCTCCATAACGCTGCGCACGGCTTTCTCCGCGTCGGTCTCTTTGGTGAAAACGACTGAGGCCATCCCACCATCCTTCAGCGCTCTTATCACAAATCCGTCCGCGGAGTTGGCGCCGACCTCCGTCAGCTCCTTCCCGCTGAATGAGACAATGGTGTCCTTCTTGACCTCGTACCGAACGTCTGCGTAATCGGCGTCCAGCCTGCTCAAAATAGATTTTAGTTTGTCGAACATAGAACCTCCTTCTGCAATTTATCTGTTCCTCGTACCTTCAGAACTTATGATCTCTGGCCATGAGCACTGATTACTCGATCAAACCCCGGTTGCGCAAGCGTTCCTGCTCCCAGGTGGCGAAGTCGACCGGCGGCGGCACGATTTCATCATCCGGCTTTCGAACCAGCTTGGCTGCCTCACTTGGACATCCGGTAACGCACAAGCCACAGCCGATACATGCTTTCTGACCAACCACCGCAACGCCGTCGTTTTCAGAGATCGCATTCACCTGGCATCGCTCAATGCACGCCCCGCAGCCGGTGCACTCGTCCGCGTCAATCTCGGAGTAGTAGTTGGCATAGGCCACTGATTTCTCGACACCCCAGTCGGTGATTCCCCTTAAGATGGCGCAGCAGCAGCCGCAGCAGTTGCAGACATAGCCGAACTGCTTAGCCACGTTGCTCACAGTGTGGACCAGTCCAATCTCCTCGGTCTCATCCAGGATAGCCAGAGCCTCCTCCTGTGAGATATCACCCGGACGAGGCTTACGCTCAACCGAAGAGAACATGAGGCAGTTCTTAAGCGGAAAATCACACTTGCGGCCCAGTTGATCCTGCTGCACCCGGCAGATACAGTCGCGCACGTGGTAAGCCTTGGCGGCAAGAAGAATCGAGCAAACGTCGTCGTAGGGGAGAATCCACTCGGACTTCACCGCTCCCTGTGCGGGGATGACCCGGTGCATGGCCGGCTGCGGTTTCATGATCCCGGCTCCCCCGCCGTCAGACATGTATTCTTCAAACAGATGTGCAAACTCGTGATCCATGCTCTCTAACTGCGACTCGTAGATGCCAACGATGAAGGGGGCTAATCTGAACCGGGGCTTTCCGCCCTGCTTGTCGAACCAGAGCAACCCGCGCTTGACCATCTCCATCAACCTTGCTCTGGCCTCCTCGACGGACAACCCCAGCCTCTCGGCGACAACGTCAACCGGTTCCAAGCTGCCGGACAGCTTGATGGCGAGTGAAGCCTCTTCGGGTGAAAATATCTTTTTCAGAAGCAATATCTCAACGTTGGATGGAGTTCTGGGAAAACTGTTGGGCAGCTTGTTGAGGGCATCCGCAAGTTGATCGTAAGCCTCGTTGCTCATCTCATGTTCTCCTTTCGTTGCCCCTTACAGATCTCGCGAGAGTTGAGCCTAGCGCGCAGGCACTGACTCGAATCTGCAAATAGTACAAAATATCCACTTTTGTCTGAATGTCAAGCAGACAAACGTTGGCCCGCTGAAGATATGCAGACTGAGTTTGGCCTTACGACACGCCGATCATCTTTTTGGCTATGACCATTATCTCAATCTCGTCTAAGTCGATCTTGCGCCGTCCCCATTTGCCTGCCGTGCCTCCCCAGATATGGTTTACCTCAAAACCGGTCTGACCCAGCATCAACTTTAGCTCGGTTGGTGTGAATCCTCGCTCTCTCACCATCAGACTCTTCTTGCCCTCGGGAGTATCGTACTCCATGGGATAAGTCTCGGCCAGTGCGACAGGGTCGAAGACCCCCTTCTCTACGTCCTCCTGGCTGTACTTGCGGATCAAGGCCAGCCCATTGAGTACAGTCATTATCAGTTTGGAATCGGGCTTCAGAGCCCTTTTGATGTTGTGAAGTATGGATAATCCTTGCTCTAACGGATCATCATTCTTGCCCAACAACCCGAAGGCTCCCTCGCACAGACAGATGGCCGCATCATACAACCTCTCCGGTTTGAATTGAGTGGCATCCGCGTGTATCCATTCCACCTCAACGCCGGCCTTGCCGGCGGCTTCCTTTGCTTCCGCCAGCATGCCGGAGGAGAGATCCACTCCGGTGACCGAGTACCCCCGCTTGGCCAACTCGACTGAGTGCCGCCCGGTCCCGCAGCCGATGTCCAGAATTCGACTCCGCGGCGAAAGCTTCAATTCCTCGATAATGAAGTCCACCTCAGCCAGGGTATTCTTTGTAAAGACGTTCTCCATATAGGCTGGAGCGTGCCCGTCGAAGAATTCCTCCCACTCGTTTCGTTTTCTCATCTTTCAGTGCCTCCTTATCGATCTCACCCACTGTTTTCATACCTGAACGAGACTGACCGTCTCAATCTGAATCTGGAAGTATGCATGACTCTTCATCTACTGTCTACTCAAGTTTCCTCCTGCTCTTTGACCATTGGCTGATCTTCTTCCAAATCTTCTCGTTATCCAGTCGTGCCCGTTGGTCCTTACGAGTGGCCAGGTATTTCAGTTCCTTGAGCAGCTTGGTGTAGCTTTGCCAGCGCCCGGGGTCCAGAGTACCTCCCGTCAGCGCATCTTGAACCGCACATCCCGGTTCGTGTTGGTGACTGCAGTCCCGGAATCGGCATCGGGCGGCCAACTGCTCAATGTCGTCAAAGGTCTTTTTGAGTCCCTCATCGTCGTTCCACATGGCCAGCTCGCGTATTCCGGGCGTGTCTATTACGATGCCTCCGGTGGGAAGCAGAATCATCTCCCGTCCTGCCGTGGTATGCCGTCCTCTGCCGTCGGATTCGCGTACCGGGCACACTTTCAAGCGATCGTCGCCGAGCAGGCTGTTGATCAGCGTCGACTTGCCAACTCCTGACGAGCCGAGAAATACGGCCGTCTTTCCGACGTCCAAATACTCACGCAGGGCATTCAGCCCCTCGTTTTTCACCGCACTCAGAGCATGAATGGGTACGCCAAAAGTACAGGATTCGGTTTCCTCGATATGCGCCTCAACGTTCGAGCAAAGGTCTGATTTGTTGAGCACGACCACCGGGTCGGCTCCGCTGTCCCAGGCCACCGCAAGGTAGCGCTCGATTCGCCTCAGGTTGAAATCTCCACCCAAACCGCAGACCAAGAAGACGGTATCCACGTTGGTGGCGAGTACCTGCTCCTCGGTCTTACCTCCTGAATCGGGCATTCCCCCGGAGAGTACGGCCTTTCGGGAAAAACTGCTCGTCCGGGGGAGGAGGGCCTGGATTGTCGCTCTCCTTTCGTGCGGTCGAGCCGCGACCGCCACCCAGTCACCGACTGCGGGGAAGTCGCTTCTTGAGCGCGCAGCATGACGGATTTTTCCGGATACCTCGGCTATCAGTTCGCCGTGCTGACTATAAACCGCATATCTTTGCTTATGCTCACGCGCCACCCTGCCCGGCTTTAGACCTTCTCTCTTGAATTGCTCAAAGTGCTGTTCGAAAAACGAATTCCATCCTAATTCAATTAGATTCATTGTTTGTTCCTCTCCGGAAAATAGAAAAGACCGCGAAACAATCATTCCGCGGCCTTGGATACGGTTATACCCCCAAAAAGTGAACCGCGGACGTACGTCACGCCCGCGGCACCTATATGATCAACGGCCGTCCCTGGGGGAGAGCCGCCACATTTCAAGAGGCAACCATTTTAGCTTATCAGCAACTCCTCCCCGGGCGTGACATCACTCTGACTTTCGCTCTCTCGGCTTTCATGAATCACGCCTCCTTTCCCTGTGAAGTCACCCGCGTTATCATTCACACGTCTCTGTATACGTACACTTTTTCGCCGGGTTGTCAAGAAAAAAATCGACCCAACTGGATTTTTAACACAGAGGGGTTGAGCCTTCTCCGACTATCAGTCTGCCGGCCAACCTTCCATCATTCCTGAGGCCGGACCTTTCTTCTGATAGTCAACATTATGTTCTCGTCATTCCATACGATATTGTCTGGATCTTTGAAATGATGAATAATGTTCGCCTCAAATCTCCTTAAGGCTTCTTCGAATTCTCTCTGGTCATAAAGGTAAAACGTGGAGTAATGATGATTCCTGGCCTGGGTGATGACCGTCTTCAATTTAGCCGTTCGTTTGTACTTGAAATAATCAGTGGATTTCAGTTTCAGAGCCGGTACGGTCTTCAGCATTTGTTTCAACTCGTCCAGTTCATAGAGCCGTTTTTCTCTTTCATGGAATTGAGGAAAAAACCTTCCCCAGATGCTCTCCTTGTTTTGCTGTCGCAGACGGGTGTAGATGAACAGATACCCCTCATCCTTCAATATCCGGGATGCCTCACCAAGAAAATCGAGGACTATGAAGTGATGCAGGGCGTTCAAGGTGATTACCACGTCCAGAGAATTGTCTTTCAGTGGCAGGACCCGAGCCTGCGTTCTCACTGTTTTGTAGTTCGTGATTTTGTGTTTCTGAAGCTTCTTGGTGAGTTCCTGCAGCATCTTCTCACTATCATCGATGCAGGTTAAACACAGCTTCTCCCCCAACTGCTCGAACAATCTTACGTCGTATCTTCCTCCGCCACAACCGACATCGGCGGCCTCGATTCTGTCCAGATGTTCCAGTTTCTCTTTGATGAACAGGATTGGCTCTAAGTCCGTGGTTCTCAAATCGTCGTAGATATGCGCGATCTTTGAAAAGTGAGAAGCAATTCTTTTCGTCATTTGAGAATCACATCCGATGTTTAGTCGATTTCCCCCCTATCATCCCCCATTATGTTACGTGGTTGCGGGTGAGATTTGCGCAACTTTTCTTAGGCTGCCCCCCGGCAGCCGTTTTGTCTCAGCCGCTGCCACCCCACGAGTTGCGCACGCTCGACGTCAAATTATGATAGGGGGCTAAAACTGCCGGGTATTCTTAGAGACCGTTGTGATCGCACCAAGTCTCGTGACTGCAAAACTGTCGAGACCTGATCTACTTCGTCGACCAACAGGCACTGACGCTTTTATGTAAGGATTTACTGCCCTTCCCCCCTGTGGACCAAGATGAAATCCTTTGCCAATTTTCCGATCTCTTTTGCCAGGTCTTCAGACAGATGCACCTTCTCCAAAGTCTCCCCACTCACTCCCCTGCTCTTCTCATAGCCTGCCTCTATGATTGCCAGATCCGCTCCCTTTGCCAGTTCCTTCAGGGACGGGCAGAATCCCGTATCGCCGCTTACCGCTATGGTTTCTCCTTCATGGGAAATCCGATACCCCATAGCTGGAATCCGGTCGAGTATTCCGAAGCCCTCGATGCTTCCGCAGTGAACAACGGGATAAGCTTTGATGGTCATGTCTGCAATCTGAATGACCTGATGAGGTCGAATTTCTATTAGCGAAATCTCGAAGGGAATGGTGTCAGGATAACAGCTCTTGAAGTTATCAACCAGAGAAACCACCTCTGTACATCCCTCTGGAGTAACAATCGGCAGAGGTTCCGTCCTGCCTATCATCCTCATGAACCCGAGGAACGAATACAGCCCTCCCACGTGATCAAAGTGACCGTGAGTGAAGATCACACCCCGGATTCGCTTGGGGTCAAGATCATCGGAGATTAGATCTCTGATCAGCCCGTCGCCGGCATCGATGAGAACGGCGCCATTCTCGTTTTCGATCCAGATGTGCTGGGCAATTCCCGCCCTTGAGTACAGGACGTGGACCCTCAAGCTCTTCCCTTCCCACGATTGAACGTCAGCCCGTCGATTCTTCATTCTATCACCTTTTTCCTCGGAGATTCCTAACACATACCGGAAGATACAAACCTATGTCAAGCTCTCCAACTCGTCCAGGGTGAAGACCGAAGCAAGTGAACATCCGATTTCTTCGAGGTTCTCCCGACCTCCTTGCTGCCTGTCTATCACGCAGACTACTTCCCGAACCACCAGCCCCAGTTCCCTCATCTGCTTGACCGAGGCGCACACCTGACCGGCAACGGTGATTACGTCCTCTATCGCCACCGCCGTCTCTCCTGACTGGAATCCACCCTCTAACAGATTACAGGTGCCGTATGGCTTGCCGATCTTGCGGACGAATAGACACGGCTTACCGGTCTTCAGGGAAAGGCACGTTACCAACGGAATACCACCCATCTCCAAGCCTGCCAGCTTGTCCAAGGACTCCGGCAGGAGCCTCTGCATCTCATCCACCACTGCGCTCAGCAGCGCCGGATCGCTTTCGAAGCGGTACTTGTCCCAATAGAAGGAACTGATCTTACCGGAGCGCAGCTTGAACCGTCCGGTCAGAAACGCCGCATCTTTTATCTTCTTCGCGAGTTCAGCTTTTTCCATAAGATTCCTTTCCGACTCCGGACGATGCCTTGTCTTCCGTTTGCTGTTTTGTGTTTTGTGTTTTCCGTCTGCTGTCTGCTGTTTGCTGTCTGCCGCCTGCTGCCCAATTGCCAGGCCGGGTCCCAGCTTCAACCGGGCAGATGGATGACGGCCCCGATCACTTCTCACCTTCCACAACCTGACATACGCCCCGGAATTTGGAGAGCTTTCTGACGTTCTTAAACCCTGCTTCCCTTACTTCATTTGCAGGTCCGTGCTTCAGCATATCCCTTCGCGTAGAGGTCTCGAAATTGAGTGGCAGCCAGTAGAAAAGCCACAAACCTGCGAAAAGCCGCACAAAGATGCTCTCTGGATTGTCCAACTCTAAGACAATCACTCGCCCCCTGTCTTTGAGAATTCTCTTTGCCTCGGTCAAAACTTCAAGCCGGGTCTCTCTCGGCATCTCGTGAAGAGCATGGGTGATGAACACTTTGTCGAAAAGACTGTCTTCCAGTTCGGTGCTGGCCACGTCTCCTTTAAGAAACCGAACCTTGCTCAGGTCTCTCTTCTTCTTAGCTCGTCTTAGCTGTCCATGAGAAAGATCCATCCCGATTATCTCACCTTTCTCTCCTGCTCTCCCGGCAATGGCAAGCGTAGCCCCGCCGGTGCCGCAACACATGTCGAGGATTCTCTCTCCCGGCGAGAAATCGATCGGCGCCATCAATTCCGCTCTGCATTTGGCTTCTCCACCGAAAGGAAGAAAGCAGTATCTCATTAGAAGATCATAGTAGCGACTGTGAATATTGTCGTAGAACCATCTGTATAACTTTCTGTTCAACACCGTGATTTTATCTCTTAAGCTTCGGCTGGCGAAACACCGGTCTTTCCTTGCTTTGGGGACCCCGAGTGGTCTCACCTGACCTGAGCTCCCCTCAGAATTTTTCCATAGCCTCTTTCAGCCGCCTGCGCACCTCGTCGGAGTACCAGCATTCTATGAAAAACTCTTCCCTCTCCTTCAAGCGCTCCAGGATTCCCGCCTCTACCGCCTCCGTGCGGTTGCGTTTGATCATCTCGAACGCTTCTTGACGATATGAACCCAAAAGCCGGGCCTTCTTGATCGACTCAGGCAGAACCTGCTCTAAGGGCAGCACCTGATCCACCATGCCCATACCCATCAACTCTCCCGGAGGGTAAAACTCACCGGAATCCACCACCTCCCGGGCAGTTCGAACGCCGACCAGCTGTCGGAAGATGAGGTCTATCGGATACGGAACTGGAACCCCGAGCTTGATCTCATTCATTCCCATGAGCTTTCGGCCTTCGGCAATAAACCGGTAGTCACAGCATAGAGCCAGGATGCAACCTCCTGCCGTGGCATGTCCCGTCATGGCGACTACTGTTGGCTTGGGCAGGGTGTATAAATCGATACACAGCCGGTTGAACGCCCGGTAGAACGATCCAAACTCATCCCGGTTAAGTTCAAAAAGCTGCGGAATGTCGAAGCCAATGGAGAAGAACTTTTCGTTTGCGCTACCCAGTACCACACCACGCACCTGAGTATCGTTTTTCAGTTGTCGCAGGGCCTCGGTCAGCTCATCAACCAGCTGCCGGTTGATTGCATTCGTGGTCCCTCGATTCAGGGTTACCACTGCCACGCCGTCGTGCTTCTCTGTGCGAATCGTTTCCATATTTGTGCTCCTGCTGTTGAGCTATAATCTCGTCTGATCGCCTCACGATTTTCTGCAGACTAAAAGACCGCTTCCGATCGGCACAACTAGTGCGTCGACTCGTTCATCGTTCAACGCTCGATCAAGCATGGGGGTCAGCACTTCTTTGTGAGTTGTGGCATTGTCAGCCACAAGCAGCCCTCCTTTTACCAGGTTGGGGACTATTTTTTCGTAACAGTCATGATAGACTTCTTTGTCAGCATCAAGAAAACAGAAGGATATGTCTTTGTAGTTGTGCAAATATTTTCTGGCATCGCCAACCACAAGCCCCACAAACTCCTCGACCCCTGCCGTTTTGAAGGTCGCCTCTGCAAGACGTGCTTTCTCTTCGAATACCTCAAAAGTCACCAACTTTCTGCCGACCTCCCTGCAGGCTAATGCCAGCCAGAGTGTGGAATAGCCACCGCTTGTGCCTATCTCCAAATAGTCCCCTTCCGGGGCCGTTGCGGCAAGCATTGCTATGAACTTGCCTGTCTCCGGAGGTATCTGCCTTAGTCTCCGCACGTCCGGCGTTCCATCCAGCCTGTCTTTTTCATCGAGGGACATCAGGTAACGCATCCTCTCCTCAGTTGCCGTTGGGATATCGTGGAACATCAGATTGCTTTCCTCCTCCCACTGAGTTCTGGTCTGATTATGGAGACGGTCGCGCTGCATGAGGTTCCGATCACTCATGCTGCAGCGGATATGTGTATCCGGCTACCGCTCCTTCCTTCTGTTTAAGGTAATTAGTTACATACTGGCCGCAATTGCTGCCGATGTCATTCTCTTCCAACTCCCCGATGCTCAAGATTACCTCGTACCCCGTTTCCCTCAGTGCATCGATGATCTCGTACTTTTCTTTTTCCGGGAGTATATGAGAGGCTATTTTGTTTTCCTTCGCCCGATAGGTGGGGTTGACCGGAGTTATTTTGATGAGGAATTTATCCGGATCGAAATGATGTAGCAGAACCTTCGGGTCGACCGGCATCCCATCACCTAAAGCAAAGTTGAGCGTGATCTTTCTTTCCCCTATTCTGTAAAACGAATCTCCGTATTTTCCAATCCTCATCAGGTCCCACTTTTCCACCGGAATAAGCCAATCCCTTTTTTTCGCATCCGTGGTGTGGATGGAAAACTGCAGTTGGAATCTTTCCCGGTACAGTCCGTTCTTGATCTCGGTCAATCTTTCAAAGAACGGCTCGGTCTTTGCAGGAGCTACTGTGGAAAGCGTGGGCATCAGTCCGGGCGCATCATATACCTTAGGAAGCTCCTCCAGCACGTTCAGCACGTTCCGGTTGAGAGCGGGGTCTCCCATCCTGGCAAACTGGATCTTGAACTTCGGTACCGGCACCGCTCGATCGGGAAAACGCCTTTTTATCATATAGTCTATCTGGGACATGATTTCGTCTTTGGAGAGTTTGCCCTGATAATATCCGCCGGCATCGCAGAAGCGGCAGCCGACCGGGCATCCGTACAGTGTGGAGACGATCAAAACCCACTTTTTCTCCCGCGGAATCGGCGGCTGGACCGACTCAACGAATTCAAGTAGCCTGCCGCCTTCCATCTCCGCGATATAAACTGTGGCTACCTCTTCATTGCCCGCCTTGGCCACTACCTTCATCGGTCCTCTCCCCTCACCTTCCTGCATATCTGCATGGCCGCCTTCACACCGTCTCCTACACAAACAGCAGTTTGCCTGTACATCTTGTTCTTGACGTCTCCGACCAAATAGAGCCTGCTTGCTTTCACTAAATCATCGAGAGACTTCTCGAGCTTCTCATCCAGGAAATCAAGGCAGGGTTCTCTTCCGGCAGCAATCACCAGGTAATCTGCATAAATCCGATTTTCCTTTTGGTTATCACCATTGAGGCAGGAGAGAAGCAGTCTGTCACCCTTGCCGGTTACTTCTTTCACGGACACATTGGTGAGATATGAGATAGCTTCAGATTTCATGCATCTATCCCTGAGCACCGGAATGCACCTGTCCTGCTCGCCTCTGTTTAGGATTGTGACCTCATTGTTTTGTGACAGCCCAAGTGCATAATCGAATGCTGCATCGCCGGCTCCTATGATGGCAATCTTATGATTCTTGATTCCCCGGATTGGATAGACCTCGTAGAATATGCGATCGTCGATTCCGTCCGCAATTCGAATCTCAGAGATTTTCGTCGGTTTTGTACCGCTGGCAATGACAGCAGTCGTAGATCTGAACATCCTCCGGTTTGTTTTGGTGAAGAATGTTTCATCTCTATGGCTTAACTCCAAAACCCTCTCTGAGGAAACCGTCACCCCGGCATTTGCCAACTGGCTTTTGAAAAGCTCAACAAGATTCGGCCCTGAGATTCCATCGGGAAAGCCCGGGTAGTTTTCTACGAAGTTGGCATTTTTCAGCAGGCCGCCAATCTCCCCCTGTTCTAAGATCACCGGCTCGATGCCATGACGCTTCAATTGAATCGCCATCGCGATGCCCGCCGGTCCCGCTCCGATTATAACCACATCCCTGTTGCCCACGTGTGGATACCTCCGACTGATTCTTCTCAGGTCACATCCGTGGAGGGTGACGTTTGATCTTCATTTTATCGATCACCCGTTCGAAAGTCAAGAGGTTTTCGGCCCTGCCTTGAAACGTCTTAGTCTGCGTTGAGATAGCGTGCCGAGATGACAGCTAAGACTTTTTGTGAATATCAATGCATCGGAGCCACCTTCGGGGGAACGAACTATACGGCGATTCAGCCTGTTGAGCGTCCGGGAGGTGCTGAGCGATACCGCCTGTCCTGAGATATTGGAAGGCGCGGGCCCTAAGGAAGGCATTTGGGCGAAGGGAGCGAACCGAGGACTCCGCCCCAGCCTGAGGCGATGATATGAACCCTCGTGGAGTGAGTAGTACCAAGACGATTCTGACAAATACCGTTTGCGTATGTCACTTTTGTCATTTTCGGCCGGACTTGATTGATGACGCGTAGCATATCGAATATGTCATTTTTGTCATTTTCAATCCGGGAGGCTGCGTAGATATGCGCGAAACATCCGGTCCGGAATTACGTACAGCCCGCGACCACTCTTGCTGATAAGCCTCTTTTCCACAAGACGCTGGAGATACTTGGCGATGTTCTGCGCGGAGATAATGATTTTACCTCTTTTCGCCAACTCATGAATCTGTTTAGCAGACACGGCGGTCTCTGCCTTTGCGATAACTCGGAGGACTTTGGCCTCCTCTCCGCTGGCTTGGCGGAACAAGTAGTCAAAGATCGCAACACCCATATCATTGAGTGTGGCCTGCAACGCCTTGTCCCACACGTCAACATCCACGCGTCTGGATAGCTGATTGTTGAAAAGATGGTAACACAGCACCTGCATCTCAAACGGATGTCCTTCTGTGTATTCAAACACCCGATCCATCACATTTGGGGTGAAGGAGACACCAGTTCCGACCAGCGATTTGACGATAGTCTCCCGCAGTTCACTTTCTTTCAGTGGGGCAAGCTCAACTCTCGAGAGGAAGTAACGGGAAAGAGGATGGTGCTTTTGTATTGAAGTAAGCTGGAACCAGCTTGCCGGAGTTGATGCCATACCAACCAGGATCTTTAGCTTTCGGATCGAATCCATCGAAAGCGTCTGTTTTAGTGTCGTAACAATTTCGGAGACCGCCATGAAATTGTCGAGGTCGTCCAGAAGTATTGCGAACACTTCGGTTTTGTCTTTCAGATCTTGCCACAAACTTAGCAGCGTATCGTGGAGAAATGCTTGTGGAGAAAGTTCTTTTTTGGATGTATCTCGGCTAAACTGTAGGCCCGTGCCGAGAACGCTGATTCCAATGGAATCGAAGAAGGTAGCTACTTTCTTAAATCGGTCAAATGAATAGGGGAGGTCACGCAGAATCCCCTCCACAATGGAACGCGCCGCTTCAGCCAGTGTAGCTCCGGACTGCAAAGCCTCCAGTGGAACCATGGACGCCAAGTGCCCACGGCTCTGGCAGATCTTCTTGTACTCTCTGAGTAATGTGGACTTGCCAATGCCCCAATTCCCCAGCACCAGAAAATGCTCGCAGAATCTTGTATGCAGTGCTCTGTTTAGCCTTTGTTCGAAGAAGCGCAACTCCTCGGTTCTTCCCCCAAAAACGGATGGGTCGACGCCCGTCATTGGGGTGAACGGGTTCCCCGTGCGCAGTATCTTCTCATCGCGTGAGTCTATGGCTTTCTGTACTGAATTTACAAGCTCCTCTACAGCAGTTGCGGATTTCTCGATAAAATCGAATACACCTTGCTTCAGCGTTTTCCTGGCCAACGCCACACTCCCGTACCCCGTAATGGCAATGATCGGACGCAACGGATCGAGACTGATAGACTCTGAGATAAGCTCCAACCCTCCCATTTCCTCGCCAGATGATCCTGGAATCTTAAGGTCCACCACCAGTATTTCGAACGGCTGTGTCTCTAGCTTTTCAAGAGCGAGCAAGACTGTGTCTGCTTCTTCTATCTCAAGGGAACCCTGCCTTACCCCCGTTGGTAAGCTCAGATCCTGCTCGTCAAGCCGGATCCTTCGCTGGAGAGCCTTAATATATGTCCTGAGGGTATCACGGTTGTCGTCCACTACAAGAATTCTCATAGACATCTCAGGACTCCTGACTCCTCTTGGCGAGTGGCAGTAGAACCGTGAACGTGGTTCCTTCCTCAGAGGAAGTCTGCAAGCTTAACTTGCCCCCCAATTGGGTAATAACCTTGTTGCAGAGAAAGAGTCCTAGCCCCAATCCGCTTTCGCTCTTAACTTGTTTTTTGAATAATTTCTTGCGAAGCTCTTTGGGTATCCCGGGTCCACTGTCTGTTACCGATATTGCGATCTCACCCTTGTTTTCCTCAAGCTTAAGCTCGATAGTTCCCCCCTTTTCACGTAGCACCTGCACTGCATTTTGAATGAGTTCAAGCACGACGCCCATCAGTTGTTCAATGTTAGCATTTGCCAACCATCTCTTCTCTCTTCGGTCGGCTCTCAGCACAAATTTAAGGCTTGACGGCAGGCGCGGCCTAGCCAGCGATTCGACCTTTTGCAGTACCTCAAGGGTGTCTACGGGTGCCGTCGACGGCCTGCCCATGTCCAGGTAATCGAGCAGTCGTCTCAAGAGCACTTGACTGTATTGGATACTTCTCTCAATCATATCGTATTCTTCCGTAACGTCCGGTGCGCCGCTGGTCAATTCTCGCAGATTTACTATAGAGTTGCTGATGTGCATAAACTCGCCTTTCAAGCTATGAACCGCGGCACCTAAAATGGGCATGTACTTGTCCAAATCTCCATTTGTCCGCCTATCCCTCAGTCCTTCGCTAAGCTCCTCGATTCTCTTTGATAGCCTCTGGTTGTCCTTGGCCAAGGCTGAGGTGAGCAGATTTCCGGATAGGAACATAGAATCTCCTGAAAGCCACCTCTCGACGACGAGATCCATCACTTTAGGCACAAAGGGCTTCACAAAGTAGTCATTCGCGCCAAGTCTAGCAGCTTCAACCATGCTTTCATGGGTTGCATATCCTGTTATGATTACGACCGGTGTTAATGAATCTTGCTGCCTAATGCGCTTCAATAAAGCTGAACCATCCGAACGTGGCATTTTGAGATCTAGTACAACAAGGTCGGGTTTAGCCTTAGTGTACTCGGTCCAACCAGCCTGGCCATCTTCGGCCGAAACCACATCGTATCCCTCTTTCCGAAACCGGATACCGAGGAACTCCCGCAACCTTTTCTCGTCATCCACGACCAGGATGGTCTTTCTCTTTTTTTCTCTACTGTTGTCGCTGGATTCTCTCATTTGCCCGTCGCATTTGCACTTGAGACCGTTGTCTCGGCTCGCTTCTTTTGCCTCAACCGCCGTCGTCTCCCCTCACCGGTACAGGGACAAATAGCCTCGAAATGCTTTCCCATTTGGCGTTTTATCTTGATCTCAACTCGTACTGCTCTAGATTCGTTCTTCTCCCTTACTAGCCCGATCAAGTTTGAGTCTTTTTCATTCTACCGATTCGCCCCTCAGAAGTCAAGCGATTTTCGAGGGAAGTAGAAGAGGAGGCGAGGTGATACAGAGAAGGTCTCGGAGCGGACAGGTTCGCCGGGTCTTCATCGAGAGCGGCCTTCCCTCTTCATGTATTTGATGGTCCAGGGACAGACAGGGATGCATATTCCACAGATGGTGTCGTCAAGGTCGAGTTTGGCCCTCCCACATTCTCTGGCAGCTCTCTCACAGGCGAAGACGTCAAAGAACGAATCCCTGTGCAGGTCCACCTCCCAGTTCTTTCCGGACGGGGCCTTTCCGGGACACGACTCGACGAAAACGCGCAGTCGCCGCAGGCCGAATCGTCTACCGGAACCGATACCTCTAGCGGAGCATCAGTTAGAACCGTGGAGATTCGAATTGCACAACCATACTCCTTGGTTACCAGAAGCGCACACTTGCCGATCCACCCCAACCCTGCGCGTGTGGCAACGGTTTTATGCGGAAGAGCCGTGCTCTGTGTTTTGGGATCTATTCCCGCATGCGTAGGCTTCCTTGAGACGGCATTGTAGCCGTGATCTCCGATTATGCTGCAACTCAGTTTCCCTAATCCCGACAGGAGAGCATTAGCCTTTCTATACTCATAATAATACCCTTGGGTGGGGCCATCACGGATACCCGAGATTATGCAAGCATCCAATGCCACGGCGATCGAAACAGCAAATCTCATGGAATCACGAGCATCGGCGGGAACCAGGCTCAGGTCGGCAAAACCAACAAGGGATGCACCTTTGCCAGCTAATACCGTTCTTATCTCTAAGCTCAGATCACGCTTGTTCATATCTCAAGAATGAGATTGTAGCGAAAACCTTCCTGCCCTGAGTCTCTGGAAGGGAGGTTTACACTCTGGAAGACTAAGGCTTTCCGCTACCACTGCAAAAACCCGGTTTAGACTTTTCCGCGATCATCAAGACAACCTTGGAATAATGCCCCAGACCGTGTTCTTCAATCTGCCGTCCGAATTTGGCCCAGACTTTCTCAAAGGGTTGGGTCGCGACTCCATATATCTTGGGGTCGGTCTCGATGGCAAACTTGATCTCCGCCTTGGCCTGTTCGGCGGTGAGCTTCTTGCCCGTATAATACTGCTTCTTCCTTACCAGGATGAACCCTGCCTTCTCGAGCATGCTCTCATACTCTTTGCCGGTCAGCCAGGTGGCATTGCAGATGTAAGAGAAGAGGGCCACCTCTATCCTCTGAGCTTCGCTCTCCATCTCATCGGGAGGCATGACCACGAAACAGAAGGTACCCTCCGGCTTGATGACCCTGGCCACCTGGTGGAAGGTCTGCTCCACTCCCGCTTTGCCCCTGGTCATGTGGATGTCTTCCAGTCCGGTGAAATTGACCGCCATATCGAATTCTCCTGCGGGAAAGCTCATCTTGGTGGCGTCCATCTGCAGGACTTCAACCCGGTCTGCAAGTCCTTCTCTCTTCAGATTCTTTTTGGAATTTCGGATATCGCTTGCAGCTATATCAATCCCCGTGATCCTGAGGCTCCCCTCGCGCCTGGCAACTTCCATGGCAAAAAACCCGGAACCTGTCGCAACGTCAAGGATGCGCATCCCGGGTTTGATGGGCAAATCTTTGGCGATTCTCAAGCGAAGACCCTCAAGCTTCGGATAGTAGGTCCGGTATTCGGGATCTGTTACATATTCTTCGGTCACTTTCTTGCGAACATCTCTACGCACTCAGTGGGACAGACATCCACACAGAGGCCGCAGCCGTAACACTCATCGCGGTTCAACTTCAGTTCGGCGTCGTCCATCTTCCTGGCGCCGAAGAAGCAGACCTCCACACACTCCCCGCAGTGGGTGCAGTCATCCATGGTAGTGTTTTCGATCAGGTCGCCTTTGTCGCATATCTCCTCCGGCGGCTTCACGAAATACCAGCAACAGTCGTCACAGCAGAAACATATCCCCTCGATCTTGGTCCTATCCTTCTCGTTCCGGAAAGGCCTGCTTACCAGATGTTTCTCCTCTGTTTCCTTGAATATTTCATCAAGTTCCGCCTTAGAGATTTCCTTTTTACCCGATCCACCACTCCCTCCGCTATCTTCGGTAAACATTAGGCAGAGGTCCATCCGCGAGCGGGCGCATTTGCTCCCTCGTTCCTCGCGGCATCCACAATTCATCACCCAGTACCGGTCGAAGCCTCCTGCGATCTCCTTCGCCTGATCCCTGGTGCAAACATAATGAAAGGCCAAATCCTGGTTGTCCATAACTCCTCCTGTTTGCTCCTAATATAACAGAAATTTTGCGTGCTGGCAATAGGCGGGGCTAACTGAGGGCTATCGTTGAAATACCGCTTCGACCATTCCGTGCTGCTCTGGCGGCCCATCTCCATGCCTGTGCTTGGGGCTCATGCCTTCCCAGTGATGAATCACTTTGAAGTCGCCAAACAGGTTTAGAATCTCATCCAGTTCCAGATAAGTTTCCACGGTCCCGTCCTTGTCCGCAAACGAGGTCTTTCCGATCTTCTTCCATTTCTGCAAACGCTCAGGATATAAGGAATCCGCGGTGGTGAAGGCTGTGACGAATATCACACTTCGCTTATCAGTCCATGCCTTCACTTTTTGGAGAAGTAGGTCGATCGATTCGCGAGAAAGAATTTGGAGAAGTCCGAAGATCAGGATTCCCGAGTAGGAATCTGCTTCGGGAACAAAACTCTCCCAACCGCAGCAATATGTGCGAACGGGAAGTCTCTCTTTTGCTACAACCTCAGAGATGGTATCGATTGCCACTTGAGATGGATCGATGGCATCCACCATGAAGCGGTTTCTGGCCAGGAAGAGGGTATTGCGGCCCTGCCCTGCTCCAATATCCAGGACCGGGCTGGCCTTGCTGATCAGGTGATGGTATTTCCTCAAGAGGGGCGCAGCGCCCGGGCCAAAGTAGTTCTCGGTTTTTTTGTACGATTCGTCGTATTCCATTTTCAACCTCGACGCAAAGACATCACGAAGTAGTCTGCTGGGGCAGCCTGAAGGAAATAAGAGCACAGAGAAAGCCAAAGGGCTCTGTTGATCGAGTTCGGTTGCACACTGAACTTCATCGTCATGAGCCCTGTCAGCTTCTGACAGTCTTTAATATTATACGGGATTTCCCTAACTGAAGTTCTGAAAAATCGTAGCCCCCAAACCCCTTTTCTGCCCCAGAGTCGTAGTTGCTCGATTCCCGTCTGGGAGGAACTAAGTCGAAGATCCCGCCGCAGGCGGGGGTGAGGGGGAAATTAGTTTTCCTCTCCCCTTGTGGGAGAGGATACAGGTGAGGGGGAAAATATGATTTCATCCGCAAGTCCTTTCACCCTCCCTTTTATTCCCTCCCATCGAGGGAGGGAGAAAACCCTTCCACCCTAGCCACGGGAGTGAGGGGGAAATTAGTTTTACTCTCCCCTTGGTGTGAACCATGCGGTTAATACCTTGCGGGGCAGGGCGGAACCCGTAGTTGCTCGATTCATCGAGCTATAGGCGGGGGCCGGGGGTGAGGAGGATCGTCTCTTCCTTTCCCCCTGTCGGAGAGGATTAAGTCGAGAATCCCACCATAGGCGGGGGAGAGGGGGACAGCAGTCACCGCTTCTCAGCCTCTATTATCAACAACAAATCCCCATCCTTGTACTCCTTAAAATCGTACCCCCCGAATTCTCTCTTGATCTCGAACCCTGTCTCTTTCAGAAGCCGATGAAGCTTGGGATGATCGATGATGCCCGCCAGCGAGCGCTCCTCGATTTTCTCGGCCAGCTTGCCCGATTGATAGATCTCGTACACCAGTAACCACTCCATCTTCTCCTCCGGCAGAACCTTGCCCTCCGTAAACCGTCGATATTCCTTATCCCCCTGTGTCACCTTGCCCGCCGGAGACATGGGACTGTCTTTCATATAGCCCAAGCCCACCTCGAAGATTAGCTTGCCGTGAGTCTCAAGGTGTTTGGCAATGTTGCTCAGCGAAGAAAACCGCTCCTGGTCATCTAAGAAGTGGTCGAAGATGCCGGAGAGGAAAGCTGCGGGAAAAGTGCGGGGGAACTTGAAGGAGGTGGCGTCTCCGGCCACAAGCTCAATGTTCTTTGAAACCTCAGGCAGGGCAGAGAGTTTCTTCTCAAACTCCCTCCTCATGGCGGGCGACGGCTCAACGCAGAATACCTTTACCCCTCTCTCTGCCAGCGGAATGGCTATGCGCCCTGTGCCAGCACCGATATCAAGCACCTCACCCGCCTCACAGCCGTAACGCAAGAAGAACTCTATGTTCTCCGTGGTGTCAAACAGGTCGTAGAGATGAGCACACTTTTCGTAGCCTGACTTAGCCACCATGGTTACTTTGATGCATCGACATGAGCCTCAATATACCGCCACCGCGAGAATTGTGTTTTCCTCTCCCCTTGTGGGAGAGGACTAAGGAGAGGGGGACCGTTTCCTCGCCCGCCCCAGAGGCATAGCGCAAAAAGAACTCTGTGTTCTCCTTGGTGTCAAACAGGTCGTAAAGATGAGCAGTCTTTTCGTAATCTTTATCGTATGGCAAATCGTTGTCTCCTAAGACCAAAGGACAACAAGGGGGTTAGTATCACTGGGAGCTTTGAGAAGCTTTGCTCCTAACTACATCAAGTTCGCGGTCAGCAGAGAACCACTCGCGAACAGAGACATAGCCATAGCAGGGTTTTCAAGTGTGAGCAACATATTTGGGCAGCCTCCCGAACCTGCGTCGATGTCTTCTGTGTAGTTCTTCTTCCGCAGCCGCGCGTCTTTCCGTAACAGCCCATCTCACGAAGAGTTTTGAAACTGTCTCAGTGCCGCGGATCTTTTTTCCAGCGGAGTGAGGCACTTTTCCTTTGACTAATCCTTGTTTAATGCGCATACGAAGGTTTGATGCCCTTCCTATTGTCAATCGTTCACGGGCACCGGCATACTTCACCTCATAAACGCCGGGCATGCCGCTGGGTACTCTGACGCCACCTTTCTTCCTGGCGTCTAGTATGAGTCTATCCCACGCGACCCATTGACTCCACCCGAGCATAAGAACTGGAATATGGAGTTTTTGCCTTTCCAAAGCGTCATGCCTTCTTCAGCGTTATGGACACTTCTGATGCATCAGCATTAGTAAGTGCCGATGTCACTAAACCTAGGGCGTGCCTTGCTTTCTCGTAAGGTTCCAGTCTACCTTCCCGCAGTTGCAGCGAACAGCTACCTGGGTCATCCCCTTAGTGGTTACATGGAGCATGCCCTTGCACTTCGTGCAAAGGAAGAGGCCGTACAAGTCCTCAAACACCTCAACCACAGGATGGAAATCCGCTTCCTCGAAATTGGCCCAGTTGTTGTAATGAACATTGGCGTTAATAGCCCACTGTTCTGCCTGTGATCGTTCGTAGATCCCCCCAACAGTGCTGTCTATCTCTTGCAGTTCCTGGAATGCTTCTTGGCGGCCCCAAGAGTGTGCAGCATCTTTCGCACGCTTCACAAGAACCCGCAAGCACGCCATCGCGGCAGGGAGGAAATCTCCGAGCTCCCACCGGCTATCCAGGCGGTAAGGAACTGAAGCCTTCAAGGCATCACAAACCATAGCAAAGAAATACTCTGATCCTCTACGAAGTCGCCCGGCCGCTGCGGGAACATCGTGTTTTTGTAAGTCTTGGTCGATACGACTCCACATATCGGGTTCAGAGATCACCTGAGGGCCGGACTCGATACTCCAGTTGTAAAACTCAAGAAGGTGTCGAGAGGTTACTACACCCTCGCTCTTCAGTTGGCTCGCCCACGTCTTGTCGTGCGTAGTGATGAAGAACTGGCGACCGGGGAAAGCTTTGGCAAGGAGGCGACACAGATGCCTGCGGTGATCCGTATCCACGGACATCACCACGTCGTCAAGTATCACTAAGTCTATTGTGCCCTGAGTGAGGCGCTCTGCTAGAGCTAAGTAGAGACAGAGCCCCATACTATCCTGGTGCCCTTCGCTGTGAAAAGCGTGAGGTGCGTGTCTACCTCGCCCATAGAAATCCACCTCGAAGTTGAGAGCTGCCCCGGAAGGCGCGATCTTCGCTTCGAATCCGGCTTCATCCGTTCCGTGCAGCTCGCGGTAGAGATCTACGAACCGATCTCGAACACTGTCGTAGAGAGCTGACAAGACTGTGTCTCTTGCTTTCAGAAAACTCAGCAGGAGTATGCTGGCTCGGTCGCTAGCTAAGCTTGCTGATCTTAACTGGGCCTGGGCTCGTTCGAGTCCTTTCAGATTCTCTTCAAGTCGGGTCAACGTATCCCACGCCGTCTGCTCCGGACTGGCCTCGGGACATTT
>Ga0114919_10000279_pt1 | contig 37812 bp, 40 predicted proteins | sample BlataG_FD_88682 | JGI IMG/M metagenome (GOLD analysis project Ga0114919, IMG submission 88682) | Deep subsurface microbial communities from Black Sea to uncover new lineages of life (NeLLi) - Black_00105 metaG | ecosystem: Environmental > Aquatic > Marine > Oceanic > Sediment | place: Atlantic... | reverse complement strand
GGGGGGGGGGGGGGGGGGGGGGGGGGTCTTGAGCACAAGAGGAGGGTAGTTGGGCATTAGGCACTGGGATTTTTCGTTGGCTCTGTTTGCTTTATGTAAACAATACAACTCTCTCTATAGAAACATTTAAATGATACAAGCAAGGAAGCTGCCTTCTTCAAGCATGAAAAGACTGATTTACAATCTCCAGTCTGGTATAAAATATCAGCAACATCAACAATTTTTTTCCCTTCTTTCTAAGCACGTTTGGACCCTCGTCTCTTCCCACCACCACTCTTTCCACCACCCCCTGCTCCTAGCACTTTATGCCCCTTGAAATACTCCAACGTTCTCTTCACCCCCTCTTCATAACTCACATGAGGCACGTACCCCAGCACCTTCTTCGCTTCATTGCAGCTAAAGGTACGATTGGTCGTTGCTATCACTGCTCTAGAGGGGGTCATATCCGTCTCAATATGCCTTCCCAGCAATGATGCCAGAGGTGCCACTATGTAGGACATAATGCAGGCAATGAGGAATACAAACCAGAATGGCATGTGGATACATGGTCCTTGGTATCCTAGTGGTACTACGATATCTCCTATGAATTCCCAGAATCCTCGGGGATCATCATTGGTGATAAAAAAAGCCCTCCCTGCTGCATTGCTCTTTTTCTTTGTAGTAGATGAAGGAGGGGAATGAAGGAGGAGGACATCAGCTGCACACAGATGGGCAGAAGCTACATTACCAGCATACGTCCAGTCCATCATACTCTTCCCATCACCTACAATATACTTCATCTTGCCTTGCTTGGCTTTTTTGAGAATAGTAGGGACAGCTACCATATCGTATTCTCCAAAGATGCCACTGGGCCTGAGAGCAATAGTGGCAAGCTGATATGCACCACCATTTTTATTATTATTCGGCTTGGCCTTAACAGTGGTATTGGTGCTGCCATTGGCTTCCAAGATGAGTTTTTCTCCTTCAATCTTAGTCTCGGTATAGAAATCAAGAGGTTTAGATGCATACGGAGTAGTTTTATCACTAGCAAGATTAAGAGGCTTCCCATCAAATACAACACTAGCTGAAGAAGTATATACCAATGCAGGTACTTGTGCTGAAATACAAGCATTAATGACATTCTTCGTACCGTCGACGTTGACAGCCTGCATCAGTGTCTTGTTGTATGTGTTGTTACCAGTTGGAGCAGCAGTAGCTGTGTGGAAGACAACATCCATACCGGTACATACAGCAGCTAAATCTTCAGGCTTTCTAAGATCTCCAGCAATATAATGAACCCCAGACACTGCAGTTTCGGGGGAGGGTTCTCTCAGATCAAAGACGGTGACGTCATAGTTGCCTGCATTGACAAGGGCTTCCACGAGATGGCGGCCAAGGAAGCCTGCTCCACCAGTCACTAGGCAACGCCGAGTTGTTGAAGATGATGTGTCCTTCTTGCCAATGGATCTCTTCTTGGTTGGAGCAGTGGTGGTGGTGGTGGTGGTGTCGGTTGGAGCAGTGGTTCTTGGCATTTTGGTTGGTTGGTTGTTGACTTAGGACTTGTCTTTCTGGATGGATTGTTTCAATTGCTCAAGAGTAGGAGGAGGGGGTCCTTGAGGTGGGTATTTAACGTAACCTTTCTGTGATTTGTTTAAATGAGGAGAGGAGAGGGAGGCAAGTGAGTTTGTGCGGTGGTTGTTGGGAGAGAGGGGAAGATGGTCGATGATGAGTTCTTTTGCAAACTTACTTGTTCGATGATGGCTTCTAAGAATCCAGGCCTGTAGATCACCAAGTATGTAAGACCCAGAGGAACCGTGAGGTACACTGTGAACTTGAAGACCTGCAATATTAGGAGGGTTGATCAGCTAAAATGTGTGATCCTGTGCAGAGTGGAGGCAGACGTGGACAACTACTTGCCTCTAAGTAACGACCACCCATTCAGGAAAAGGTCAAAATGGATTGCTTGAGTTTATCTGCTCAGATGTGGGTATCATGTCTGCCCAAAAAACTCCCCCAGCGCCAATACAAAATTTCTCCACACTCCTTTCCATCTCTCTCTTCCATGTATTTATCTCACCAATTACAGTTGGCAAAGACATCGAAACCCGAACAGATGAGTAGCAGCAGAGATCACCTGTGGCAATAAAATAACGATGAGTACACCAAACAGTCCATCAATTTCAACATCCAGTGATGAAGTCAAAACAATGCAGGAATTGCCTCAAGTTGAGCTTATTTCACGAACTCCACCAGCCCTTGTTGCTCTATACAATATGTGGCACACCACCACAGGATCTCTAACTGTAGACTTACGACGTCCTGTCTTGCCAAACAAAAAGAATCGCCGATCCCTCTTCTTCCTCGCTGACGACAATGACGACACATCTCAACCAACAGGCTACAAGACCCCTCAACCAGCACTGCGATCCAACAGAAACTACACCCCATCACGTTTCTTTAGCCAACGACAACAGAGAACTCCACATTATGAGCAGCAGCAGCAGCAGCAGCCAAGGACTGGCATTTGGGCCAGTCTCTTTGGCCACCCTCTCCCTGCTCGCCCAAACACTGCCATTGCCCCACCACCACATAAACGACAAGGTCATCGTGCCACGACATCACCAGAACCACCTTCAGATTACTCCATGCTCAAAGATGTCGCATTTGGAAACAGTGGTGCCAGGGTCAAAGCCATGAGACACATAACATTCGGTCCTAGCCGGCTCTTTCCTCTCAGTAGCAACCATACGGAAACCCCTACCTCTCCCAGGCCAGTATTCGACATTGGAGCTGGCCTTAATTTCGAACTAGACACTGCTCACCTACAACTTTTATTACGTCTCAAATACAAAGACTTGATCTCCCTGAAACTCCTCCCAGAACCAGCAATTAAGTTCCAAAAAAGAATACCACTAGGCGAATCAGGTACGGGAATCAGAGTTAGATACGAGTGTCCGCTAGACAGTATGGCCCAGTTTTGGGGACCTCCAGCAAAGCTGTTGATTACAATAGATAATACGGTGCATAGTGGGGTGAGTTTGACGCAATCGGGAGTAGAGTTTGATGGGCAGAAGACAATGGCAGATGGGGCGGTGAGATTGAGGGGGTCGGGAGCTGTCTGGTTTCCTAGGGAGTTGCCGGTGGAAGAGGGGCAGCCATTGGTCGGTGTGGATGTGAAGAATCTCGGTATTAAGACCCGCTGGTAGCAAATTTAAGAAAGATTTATATTTACAATTTATAGATGGTGGAGGAAACCCATATGATTCTCCGTTCTTGATAAAAAAAAATTCAAAATCGTGGATACAACAATCCAATTCCAATACCAAGAGCAGCTCCACATAATACCTGTCTTGGTGTATGCCCTAAAACCTCCTTTAATTTCTTCTCGCTCATAGGATGGCCTTCTAACAAGTCCTTTACAACTGCATTAAGCACCTCAGCTTGTAATCCAGCATGTCGCCTGACCCCCATGGCGTCGTACATGACAATAACACTGAAACATACACATACGGCAAAGAGAGGGGAAGAGAGTCCCTGCTGCAAAGCAACTGCTGTGGTGACTGCTGAACAGAGAGAAGAATGGGATGAGGGCATACCACCTGAGTCTACAAATGCTAGAAGGGAGAATGTGCCAGTTTTAAACCATTTAGTGAAGATTTTGAGGAATTGGGCGGAAAACCAGCCCCAAAAGCCGACAGTGAAGATGTAGTTTGACCATAGCTCAGTCCAACAGGCAGGTGCTACTAATGAGAGTGCTGATGCGCCTAATATTTGTGATGTTATCGATTCATGGGTTTGTTGTTGCTGCTGTGTTAATTTAATGAGGGAAGCTAATGGAGCACGCAGCTTGTGGAGATGAGGTGCAATGTTTTGTAGGATGCTAGACGAACGGGGAAGGGGTGGGGTTGAGGAATTGATTCCGATTGCACATGATGTGGTGGCATCAGAGCTGCATCGTACCCTCAATGGTGCTGGAAGGCAACATTGCCGTATTTTTGTGTGTAAGGAAGCCAAAGAAGGCCCTGCTAAGTTTGAGATGGCAATCATCCTGGCGCCTCGGTCCCTTGCGCTGTATTTTGTAGTATAACCGACAATAGACAAACTCAATACGTGACAAATTCAAAAGAAATGTGCTTGGTAGGAGAATTCTAGCAGCAGAAAGGCCCCTCGTCCCAGATATCCATAGTGATGCTGGACTGTGGACCAGACTCTTAAAAACTAACTTTGGCCCTACCTTGTCACATTAATTATATATTAATGCTTCAAGTAGACATATTGAATCATGATGCAAACCGCAAAAAGTGTCCTATCAACCAAAACTTTCAAAGTGATCAAAACGAATCGAAATGCCTTGCCACTGCAGCCACAAACACTTCACCACCACTCAACATCACACAGGCGTTTCATCAGATCCAACGCAGAGGATAACTCTCCATCTACCTCCCAACAAGACCAACAGCAACAGCCATCTGCATCTTCTTCAACCCCACCGCCGACTACCACCACAGAGGAGGAACCCATTTGGGTGAGAAGAGAACGCGAACGTGAAATCATAGCAAAGGAAGGCAAGGACCTCCCCTTTGGTCTCTACCTCCTCCTATCCTCATTTGTAGCTATTGCAGCAATTGGCTCAGTATTTGAATATGTCAATAAACACCCACTCTTTGATGTCATTCAGCCAGACAGTCCTCTGTGGGCCCCCATCTTGGCCTTGTTTGCTATTACTGGTCTCCCCACCTCTGGATACCTCTTTTATAAAGCAGTGACCAGTGCTAATAAGGAAGCTGAACGTATGGATAAACTTGATGGGATGAGGTAGTAAAAAAAAACAAATGAAAAATAATAATCTGAGTAAATAAAGAAGAAATTTAATGTCTGTGTAACTTTGATTGATTGCCATCAAGCAAGTCTATGTTCATTAAATCAAATTGCAGGAAAGACAACAACAATCTGAACACATACATATCATGATCACACCATTACTGTACTACTCTTTACTAGTCAATCCAGCCACTACATCATCAACTGCTGCTTCTGGAATCAAAACTCCAACCAACCTTAGATTATCTGCCTTATCTACCTTGTCCTCTCCATTCTGTTTCTTCTCCTCTTTTTCATTTTTAATCACCTTTCCATCCTCCTCCTCCTCCTCCTTTGTATCATCATTATCAGCATCATGTTTGTGATGTGCAGTCAAAGTGGTAGCAATTCTCACCACCTTCATTTTCCTATCCTTCCTCCTGGTAACATGCTGTACCAATGCTCTATGTACAGTCGCCCAGCATCTAATCACTGCTCCAGTCAGAAGGTAGATGGTCCTCCTTCTTGGTGGGACTCCATCATCAGTTATCAACTCTTTAGGACCTGAGAATGATTTATCTGCCAATTTGAATATTTCTTCCCATATTGCTTGACCACCACTACTGTTTGTGTTGGTGCCCTCTTCCTTGTCTTTACTCTTATCTTCTTTTTTATCCTCCACATCCTTGCCATCTTTTTCCATGGCCTCCCCTTCCTTTTCTTTTTTATCTTTCTTTTCAACTCCTCCTTCTTCTTCTTCTTCCAAGATAACAGGGACGTACTTTTTTTTGAGCTGCTTGAGAGGCATGATTTGCCTGCTACGACCACTAGCAGGCTTGTATATTTGAAAGGCGGGGGGATCGCTCTTGTCAACATATAATGCCAGCAATATTGCATTTTGCTTTGACAGTGGCTCCTTTTCATCATCATTGTCAACATCATCATCCTGGTCTTTATTTCTATCTTCAGTTGAGGGTGCCCTATCTCTAGCTTTGTAAAAGCCACTTTTCCATGTTGTTTTATCTCCATCGCCATCATTTTTACCACCACCACCACCACCAGCAGCAGCAGCAGCAGCCTCTCCTTCTTTTTTATCTTCCTTGTCCTTATCTTCTTCCCCAACATCACCAGTACCAGTGCCAGCAGCAGCATCATTAAACATTCTAGACATGAAGGCCTCAGCAGCAGATTCCAACTCCAGTATATTCCTATGTTGCTTCAACTTCTCTACAGCTGCATCCCAAGGCAATCCTTTATCTGTCTCAATCACATACAACCATGTACCAGCCCCAGATATTGGATCAGTGTCTAATAACTTGGGCTCCTCTTTCAGTACAATCTGATGTGCTTGGATGTCAACAACACCATCATCCAGGGTACCTTCTCGTCTGGCCTTGTCCATCACTGCTTCCAGTGTTAGTTGGTAAAAGTCAAAAATGGATTGCTGCGCTGCTGGGGTGAGGCCAAGCAATCTATTTAAGAACCGAGGCACGTCTCCTCTATCCTTTTCTTCCAAGGACACACTGCATTGGGGAGCTCCTTCTTCATTTTCTAGATACTTATGAATATCATAGAATGACACGTCCTCTGCTCTTTTCTTGAGCAGCCCACAATTGAGAAGCTCTGCTCTAATCTTTCCACAGAATTGGGAGAGAGACAACATGGGAGGAGCTGCCACTCCACCAACCACTGGACCAGGAAGACACTCTACTGGACTTGCCAATGGAGGCTTCTCCTCCAACACTGCTGCATACATCTCTCTCAATGCCAGCTGTCCCCAATTTGATTCGTAATTATACGCTGCCAGTGATGGTCCTGCTCTTCTATCCCCTTGGGTCAATTCTCCCAATGACTCTAACCTCCTGGCAATAGATGCAGCAAACCTTCTCTCTCCGCCTAGAGGAGTGAACATCAGGCGATACTGAGGACCATGTGCCTGATTGGCTCTATGTGACCTTCCAAATTGCTGTATTGCCTTGTCTGCAGACCAAGGGAGCTCCAGGGTCAAGTGGACTCGTCGTCTTTGGTTGGCAACTCTTCGGTCGGCGTGGAGGGAGATGCCGGCAGAGGCGGCTTCGCTGATGATGGCTATCAGTTTCTTCCCTGCCATGAAGAGTTCACGTTCATGGACGTTGATCATTTCTAAAGAGGCTCCTTCTCCCACTCCAGATGCGTTTCTTGCTTGGAAAATCACTCCTCCTCCTGTAGTGCCACCAGTACCATCTTCTATAACAGTAGTAGTAGCAGTGTTCCTCACCAGACGGGCCTTTCTTCCAGTCATCTCCGCAACACAATCAGGCCCACCCAACCCGTCAATCAGCATGTCCAACGGATTGCTGGGCAATTCCAGTTGAGCCAGCTTTTCTTTCAATTCTGCCTTCTTAGCCTTGGCCACAGCCAGTGCTCCACGTGCCTTCTCTTTCCATTCTTCCAGCAGCTGAGCTTGGATTCTCTCTTGTTCCCTTCTTTCAGCTGCTTTTGCTTTTCTCCTCGCTAATTCTTCCTTCCTCTCTTTGACCTTGGTTTCTGCTAGGCTTAATTTCTTTATATCAGTGGTGCTGTTGACTTCTGCCAGCGATTTCATTTTATCCGAAGATGCAGCATTTCCATTTCCATTTCCATTACCATTAGCAGCAGCAGCAGTATCTTTGACCTCCTCACCATCACCATCTTCAACACCACCAGCAGACAGTGTTCTTTCTGAAGATTCTGATGAATTCTCCCCTTCATCACTACCCATCAAACTTGCATCCTCTTCCCCATCCTCTTCTTTACTATCAGAAGGTGCATACACCTCACTCTTCTCTAGTTCTTCTTCATCTCCCTCTTCCCTTTCCTCTCCCTCCTCCTCCTCTTCATCATTACTATCATCATCACTATCATTGCTACTACTACTGCTATCATCGATCTCAGATTCCCCATACTCCTTATACCTTATAGATTTAACCTTGGCCTGCCTAACAGATATCTCTCTCGCATGATTAGGAAGGGCAGCCCCAGTCCCAAAATCTAAATCATCCTCATCCTCATCGCTATCAACATCAGGATCCGGTGGTAACGGATAATACTCTTCTACAAGCCTTGTTATCAGCTCCTTTGGCCCACTGACAAAGTCTTCTAGTTCAAAGCCCTTTTCTGCAACAATATCGGCTGTTCTTGCTTCTCCTGTGGTTTGGAGACCGATGACTACAGCTTTGTTGCGAGCTACGGCATCTTTTGCCATTGCAATGACACTGGGGACTTTGGCTGCCATACACATGTGCATGAAGAACCGTTGATGAGATCCCCAGAAGGATCGCCATCTGTTTTTGCTTAGTGCAGTGTAACTGCTGCTATACTTGTGGACAAAGCTACCATCATAACCAGCTGTCGCTGTATTGTTGTTATTGTTGCCTCCAGACTTGGCAGTAGTGTGTGGAGCTGATCCACTAGGCTCTCCTTTAGTATCCTCCCCTCCTTTACCACCACCTCCAACACCAATAATAACGGCAATATCTTCTTCTGCACCCATGAACTCTCTATACACAAGATTCCACATAGCTGCTGCAATAGTATACTGAGTGGCCATAACTTGGTCCAGTGGTGCTTCAACAACAGCAAACTCAGCCCCTGCAAAGCTAAGAGTTCTACACAGAAACATACCTTGGGCCTTCATATCCATTGCCACAAGTTCCAGTGCAGGAGCGTTCCCTTGGTCTGCCATTAATCCTCCTGCTGATGCTGACCTAGATCTAGACATGGCTGATGACTTGCCTTGTATTGCCTCCATAAATTTCAAGAAATCGGGGAAGCCTGTATTGCCTTGCCCCCAGAGACCTAATCTACTCATATATGCCAGATGGCGGGGCTCACTGGCCCCAGTAGCTGAGCAGTACATGAGGCGGGCACCTGGCAATGATGATTGCAAGTCTTTGACACGTAGGCCAACTTGGGTGGCTCTGCCGCTTCCGCTACCTTCTGCTACCAAGTTTTTAGCTTTATGAGCTTCATCAAAGACAATTAATCCATCGAAATCAGGTCCACACCATTCTATAAGTTGTTTGATCCTAGATCTGCCATTATCAGCTGAAGAGGTGAGTGCATTGTAGGTCAAAAACATAACACCTTCAGTGACGTCTACTTTGGCTTTCTTGATAAAGTTAACTGATGACATTTTACCATACGGCAGCTTATTCAGTGCATGCAGGGGGAGGTCTGTGGCTCCAACATCATCCAGATCCCTTCTTGCATCTATTTTCAAATCCGCACCAACAGACACCCAAATATGCTTCTTTCTTCCCCTTTTCCAATTTTCCAGGATTAAACCAGCAATAGTTCTCCCTTTACCCACCCCAGCACCATCACCCAGGAAGAAGCCAGCTTTAGATCCATCAGGAAGCCGCGTTTCATGTCTTTGACATGCATACACCACTGCTTCCAGTTGCAAAGCAGACAGGCTCCCCGTGTCTACCAGCTCTTTATAAGCTGCCAGTTCATAGGTGATATCTGGAGGGGGGACTGCTGCCAGGGAGGCAGTTTCTACTACTGGGTCAGGGTGGGGGGCACCATAGGGAAGCTTCCTTGGTTCATATTCTATGAATGTACCACTGCCTTCATCACCGTCATCTCCATAGTCGTTGTATTCATCTTCTATTTGTTGTTGTAATTGTAACTGTAGCTGGAGTTGGAGGTGCTCTTCTTCTTGCTGTTGTTGCATGCGGCGTTGCTCTTCTAAATATCGGTGATGCTGCAGGGCCTGCTGTTCCCTAGCTTGATTTTCGCCGCTAAGATCTACGATAGCATTTCTATCATCAAATTTCTCTTCATCAGTGTCACCATCTATAACTATGACATCATCGTCTTTATTGTTATTCCTCTTTTGTTTCTGTCTTCTATCCAGCTCCTCACGCAACTGTCTTTGTCTTATTCTAAATGCAGCTGCATCTGCATCTACATCTGTACTACTTCTTCCTCGTTTTTGTCCAGTAACTTGACGTTGAGCTGCAGCTGCTGCTGCTAATCTTTGTTGATGTTGCTGCTGGGCATGTCCTTGTTGAGCCATTATACCTTGAAGGATTCTACCCATCCCTCCATCTTGATGTTGACCCTGACCATGACTAGCTGCAGATTTGTTGTTCGCCAGCTGCAGGAGCTGTTGGTAATGGTGCTGCAGGTTTTGCTGCTGCTGCAGGTGTTGTTGGTGTTGCTGCTGTCGGTGAATCTGATGAAGAAGCTGTTGTTGGCTTAGCGTCAAATTCATACGTTGGTTCTGCTGCTGTTGCTGCTGCAGCTGAGGCAGACCGTGATGTTGATGTACTATTGGATTGGAGTTGGGTGCGACATGGCCTGGGAATGGCAATTTGTTTGTTTGTGTCATTCCTGCTCTAGCGGGTTGTTGTTGTGGTTGTAGACCACCAGCAAAACCTACAGGTGGAGGTACTGGAGGAGGTACAGGTGGTTTTAGGCCACCACGATGAGCAGCAGACATCCCACCATTAGTCTTCTTCAAAGAATCTGCAAGACTTGATGCAAGCTGTGCAATCTGAGAAGTACGTGCAGAAGGTGGTATTGCGTCCAACAAATCTAGCAATCTTTGATCCGCACCATTGGCATCAGTGTTTGCTTCAACATCCACAGCACTCGTTGTTGCTTTTGTGCCGGCATTAGTATTGACTTGCTGTTGTGGTAATGAAGCAGGTACCGGTGGCGGTGGTATCTTTTGTTGCTTCTTTTGCTGTTGAAGAAGCTGACGTTGTTGCTGCTGCTGCTGCATTAGTAGTTGTTGTTGCCTTTGATACATAGCAGTCAGATCTTGGTGTGCTTTTGCAACGTCAGCAGTCTGAGCTATTTGTGTGAGACGTTGCCGTATTGCTGGTGGCATGCTGGCGGCTGGGAATGGGATTTGAGCGACTGGCAGAGGTTGGGAACGTTTACATCTGATGCACGAGAACCCTCCAAGTCTCTGTATTAATTGGATGTGGTCGGGAGTGACTGCAAGTAGAGAGGGGGGGGAGGTAAGTTTGATGGTGGGGAAGAAAGAGGAATAATATAGTGTAGTGGGAAACTTAATGTAGGAATAATTCAATAGCTCTGTTTTGTTCTAAATACAAACGTACATGTGTGAGGCATCTGGCAGAATTGACAGAAGACTGCGTTCCCATTCATGGCTGCTGTTTACGATAACCGAGTTGAGAGAGAGAAAACGTGTCGCCGACGGAGAGGGGATGTTGTGATTGCGATTTGCAGCAAGGATCGTTGCGCTTTTAATAATATACACTTAATATTTCAATCTTATTGTGTATCCAAAAGAGGTAGCAATGCGTTCTGAACTCAGAGAACTGTCTATTTATCTTTTTCAACAAGTGATTGCATGTGTTTTTTTGAAAGGACAGCGACCTAACAGGCCGAGTAGGCGCTTTTGAAACTCATGAAATAGGATGAACAAACTACTGTTTAGTACACAAATTGATAAACTCTGGCTTTCTAGCCCAAATTGGTGCGCTAAATGCAAGTCAAGATGACAGACGGACGTCTTGCAATTGGTTGCGTTTCTTTTCCTCCTTGCCTTTTCCATCCGAAATTTGCAGCCAGTTTGCCAGTTCCTATCAACAGCTTAACAACTTAACAACACTATCTTAAGATGGGTATGCTGAGATGGATCTGTAACATCGCGTTGGGAGTAAGTTGTCAATCTGATCAAGCCCAGAGATTCCTTTTGTCCCGCCTAAAAAAAGGCCTTTTCTAACGACATTGTTCCCATATTTCTACGTAGGTCGGCGGAGTAGCAGCTGCTGGTATCGCTCTCATCTGTGCGTTCCAAAACAAACTGGTAGGTTGACCACACATCCAATGATCCTCCCCGTTTCTCCACCCCCAAAAACCAACCCATTTTGTCTTCCCCCCCTTCCCCTTCCCACACCAGATCTACATCCCCAGAGTTCCTGGCCTTCCAGCAGACTACTCCTACCACCCCACAGACTTTGGCCTGCTTTACGAAGATGCTTATTTTGAAGCAGAAGACGGCATTGCTCTCCACGGCTGGCTTATGTGGCCCCGAGCATGGGGCAACCACCCCCTCTCCCACCGACCAGTTGTCGTTTTCTTTCAAGAAAATGCCGGCAACATGTCATTTAGGCTTCCATTCCTCAAAGAATTGACCAGAGCTTTGAATTGCTCAGCATTTGCCCTCTCTTACAGGGGTTATGGCATTAGTAAAGGATCTCCATCAGAAAAGGGGTTGAGAATAGATGCAATGGCGGCACTGCAGTGGGTGCAGCAACGTGGGGATACTGGCCCTGTTATTGTGATGGGGAGATCTTTGGGTGGTGCAGTGGCTTTAAGAGCAGCAGCAGACTGTATCTTACCATCCAAGATTACTGCTACTAGTGCTGGTACTACTACTAAGAACAATATTGAGCTCAAGGGGTTGATAATAGAAAATACCTTCAGCACAATGGCAGCCACTGTAGGCCACGTCATGCCCTTTTTATCCCCTTTCATAGGCCCAGGCAAATTTGGCAACTTTCTACTAAGAAACAAATGGGATAATGTAGAATCAGCCAAGGAGTTGACAAACTTTCCAATACTATGGCTATCATCATTACAAGATGAAATGCTGCCTCCTGTACACATGTCTGAACTGTATTCACTGCATCCAAAGGAGCCGTGGAAGTTTGTGACTTTTGAAAATGGGAGGCATATTGATACGTATGAGTCACACGCTGCTCAATATTGGCCTATTTTGAAGGATTTTGTTGATGCTAAGTTGAATATTCATACTGTTGGTGGTCCTTCCTCTCAAAGACAAGCTCCTCAAGATGGGAAGGAACAAGGGGAAGATGTAGATGAGGGGTGGGTGGCTGTATCAGATGAAAGTAAAAAGGAACTGTGAATGTATATTTTTAAATCAATAATAGTGACGATGACAAAATAATGATGTGCTGTATGGTAGATTACGAAAATGTTGTATCCCCCCCTACCCCCCAAAAAAAAGAAAAAGAAAAAGGGACCATTTTACATAGTCTTCTTCACCAATTTGAGTTTTTGCAAGATCACGACATAGCGACCAGGCGGGTACGGCTTCCCCGTTGGAGATGGTTGCTTTTCATGATATATAGTAGAGGAAAATTTTATTATATATTATGAAAAGCCCCTGCTCGCCTTGTTCTTCATCAGCAGTCTCTATCTTTTATTTTCCTGCCCTCCTCTTAATGTGTACAAAGAGCCATGTTTGTATCTTGATTGTGACAACGGTTCACAAGTTTAACTATCTATTTTATAAAATCTAAATCCTTACCAGTATGTACAGGGGTCAATCCATGTGACTCCAAGTATTTTGCATTGTGAAATTTACTGAGATGCCGCTGTCCCCCATCACACAATATCGTCACAATAACAGGAGGAGGAGGAGGAGGAGTGTGGGTGTTATTGATGTCACCTCCACCCGTGGCGGTCTTCTTCTTCTTCTTCTTCATTATATGTCTAGCCAGCTTAACAGCACCAACACAGTTCATAGCAGCAGATGAACCTACAAATAAACCCTCATTTCTTAATAAATAAGCTGCCATTTCTACTGCTTCAGTATCTGTTCCTCTGAAAGCAACATCTATTTTGGCTTTTTTGAAATTACCTGTCAGTCGGTTGAGGCCGATACCTTCAGTGACGGTGTCGAAAGGATGACGTAACCGAGTTCCTTCTGATTCTTCTGGAGCAAAAGCAACTCCTCTGGTGACTCTATTGTATAGACTGCTGCCAGGAGGGTCTACAAGGCAGACTGTGATGTTGGGGTTTTTAGACTTTAGGTAGCACGAAATGCCTGCTATGGTACCTCCAGTGCCAGCTCCACTGACAAATGCATCTACTATCCCCCTTGTTTGTTGCCATATCTCCTCTCCAGTTTTCAAATGGGCTCTAAAGTTTGCACTGTTTTCAAACTGATCTGCAAATATTGCATTTTCCCGGGATGCTGCCCTTCTCCGAGCTACGTTGACAAAATGGTCTGGATGAGTGATGGATACTGGTCTCAATCTTTCTACCTCTGCACCTAGTGCTTGTAGTAATTGAGATTTCTCTATTGCTGCATCATCAGGCATGGCTATGAAGCAATGACAGCCATGTGCAGCAGAGCATAGGGCCAGACTGACACCGGTGCTTCCTACAGTTCCCTCTGTGATCAGGCCTCCTGGAGCCTTTAGTTTTTTATCGCTTATAGCTTCCTGTATTATTTCTTCTGCTACACGGTCCTTGACACTGCCGCCTGGGTTGAGGAATTCTGCCTTGGCTAGGATACTGCAGCCTGTGGCGTCTGAGAGAGAATCGATGCGGACAAGAGGGGTGTTGCCTATGAGAGCGGAGAGACCAGAGCAGATGCAATAATCCTTTGGGCGTTGTTGGAAGCCGAATGTGTGAAATGCCCGTCTGAGAAGCTGTGTCAGAAAATAAAAGACGTTAGATACTGATGCGGTGATTTATGTCGAATTCAAGACAACATACCCGGTAATCTGTAGCTATTTCATACACAGCAAGCAATGATAAGCCTGTTGCGGCCGCCAAGAGCAATTCAGAAGATTGCATTATCTATTAGCATGCCTAGGAATACTTGACGATAAAAGTGAACTAGGTATCGAGTGAAGGGAGAGTCGACAAATACTTTGCAACGCCCCCCACTTTCCTCACCTCGCCTCTTCTTCTCTCTTCCTCGCTGTTCCACACACACATTTTGCACAGTATCAACGGCATACTTACATAATATATATCTTCAACATGTTTAATAGCAAAATATTAATATCATGTAGTAAAGTGGTAGTTAAAAAGCACTGTCTCTCTAGCTACTTGTACCCTCATCATAGTCAATACGACCACAGGCTGGTAGCTTTCCCAGTTTTGGTTATAGCTGTGATGATCTGTTCCTCCGTTAACCCGTCATTATATTTCACTACTACTTTGTTCTGCCGGAAATCAATGTCTATATCGGTGACTCCTTCTAATCTAGTGACTACACGTCTAACAGCTCCAGCACAGCCCTGTATGTGTACCAGCCAAAGACGATGGGGACGACATGAGAGCGAATTGAAGCGGCCAACCCGAGATGGGGAAATTATTGGATACATAACTTACCTCGCACATCATGTCTACTTTCAAGGTAACAGCGTGATTTCCCTGTTGGGAGGCCATTTTTTAAATAAAACTTGTACTGAAATTGATAACTTTAAGAGATTCAGACTGTTTTATCGACGGTGATGTATAAACTATCAATATAAGCCGCGAACTGTAAGAATACAGTTGAGTGTACTGTGTTAGACGCGTATTAGTGCGACTTTAACCCTTTTTTCCAAACTTTTCCAAACTGAGAGGAGTGCCCAAAGCCTGGTTATTACGCCTTCTGGACCATTACTCGCCATAATTTTCCTAATATACCAAGTCTACACAGTAACCTAATAATGATTTCCATAATCAAACCGCATCAAACGCCGTCCAAAGTCTGCACAAGAGTGATCAAACTACAACCAAGACAAATTCACCAACACTTCACCAGAAAACGCTCAACATTACGTTGCAGAGCTTCCCCTGACACATCCAATGACGCTGAAAACTGGGTTTTATTCATAGAATGCGATGGAGCTTTATTAGATGCACACAATTCCGGTCACCGAGTGGCCTTTAATCAGGCGTTCATCGACATAGGTTATAACTGCGTTGACTGGACGCCCAAGATCTACAACGACCTCATCAGACTAGGAGATGGTACTGGTGAAGGCCTTATCCGCATCTACTATGAAATGATGGGCTGGCCGATGATGCTTCCCACCAAGGAAAGGGCAGCCTTCACAAAAAAAGTCCACGCTGAAAAGTGCCGAGTCATGGCACAAATGGCAGCCAAGGGAGAGATCCCGCTCAGACCAGGAGTAGCTGAATTCATAGATGAAGTTCTAGCAGAAGGTGTTAAAATTGGTGTCATTACATGCACTGCCTCGGCTCCTGAGGATTCCCTGTTATCCTCGGCAATGTTGAATCTTGGACCAAGTCGAGCATCTAAATTACAAATACTAGGGGCAGGAGCTCTAGATGGCGACGATGATGCAACTGATAGTTCTACTACAGATTCCACGGAAGATCAGTTCTCAATAGAAGGATTGGATCGCGTAGCAGCCAAAGCCAAGAGCGCCAGCGCTTCCTCATTCGTTAGAGCAATGAATCTCAGTGGTAAAGGGCTAGGTGTAACTGTAGACCCTGCATTGTTAGCTGCAAGAATAAGAGGAGGGTTGCAGGCATCTCCTTCCTACCTGGCAGCAGTGTTGGCTACATTTGGCGTTCCCTCCTCCAGAGCGGTGATGGTGTCAGCCAGTCACAGTCTGATGGAAAGTGCGGCTGGAGTAGGGATATTTAATGCTGGTGTGCCACCTAGTTTTGCTGGCAGAGGGGGCTATAGCGCTATGGATGCTGGGTTTGATGGGTTTGGGAGGGGGGGAGGTGTGTATTGGGAGAAGGTGAAGTTGATGGCGCGCTCGAAGCAAGCCAAGCAGGGAGGTGCAGAGAAATAGAAAAATTGGAGGTAGTGGTTTTTTTGGGGGGGGATGATAGGGGGAGGAGGAGGAGAGAGGGTGTTGGATGTAAACTTAAAAAGTATTGTATAATTGACAACTGTAAATTGAAAGGGAAAGAGCCATCTAAAGGCATATGATTGGGTGTTGGAGTGGCAATGATAGATCTATGTCGAAGGCGTCTGATCTATCGATTGTAGCGATGGGAGTGCAGTCGACAGCTACATGTACCGTGTGCAATGTCTGTTTCAACGTTCTTTATTATTCAATTCGCATGTATAGGCACACCTTATAGTCTCTCCCAAGCTTAAACGTATATACTATGCGTCATCCTTATGGAGTGCTCCCTGAATCACAGGATGAACAGTGTAAACTTCTAAGGTGTAAAGGTTTGGGCACTCTATCGCGGTTCACAGATGAAGTAATTGTCAACATACTCCATTATCTCAATGCAGCAGAACTCTGTCGTCTTTCCACCACTTCCCGAGCACTCTACATCTTCTGCAACGACGACACTGTCTGGAAAGGCCTCTCTCTTCAAAACCTGCAACCAAACTGGAAATTCCACAAAACTTGGCAAGAAACCTACCTCAGACACACAGTTCCATCTTATACACCTAATTCCAAGAAACCCAGAATATTACCAGGCAACCCTCTTTGTTCTGAATTGCTCTACCAACCATGGCTTTATTCAATAGTCGATATTGACCCTGCCTGGCTTGAAATAGAAACCATTGAGAGGAGGTCTGGCCTTAGCAAAGAAGACTTTAGAGAACAATACGAGATACCAAACAAACCAGTTATTCTCACCAACATTGCTACACAGTGGCCTGCTGCTCGTAAATGGCTGGAAGATGATTATCTTTTTCAAGCTTTCCAAGACAAACACGTCATTGTCGGTGACGCACCCATGCGGTACGACTCTTTCTTAGACTATTGCAAGGACAACAATGATGAAATGCCACTCTACCTATTTGACAAGACATTCATCACCAACTGCCCAGCATTGCAAAATGACTATACCGTCCCGCCTCACTTTTCCGACGATCTCTTCTCCGTCCTTGGGGAAGATGGCCGCCCCGACTACAGATGGCTCATCATTGGCCCCAAGAGGAGTGGCAGCACTTTCCATAAAGACCCTAATGCCACGTCAGCATGGAACGCAGTTATTAAAGGGTCTAAGAAGTGGCTGCTGTACCCTCCTCATGTTCAGCCTCCTGGCGTGAGAGCTAGTGCAGATGGTGCTGACGTGGCATGCCCCGTCTCCTTGATGGAATGGTTTATCCACTTTTATCCACACAAGGAGGTAGTAGGATACCTGCCGGTAGAGTGTACAGTACAAGCTGGGGAGATACTTTTTGTACCAAGGGGATGGTGGCATGTGGCTCTTAATCTAGAGGACAGTATTGCCATTACTCATAATTATGTGAGTGCGACGAATCTGCCGTATGTGTTGACGTTTCTAGCAACGAGGAATCCTGCTCTGGTGTCTGGTCTGGAAAGTGATGAAGAAAGGGTTGCTCTGTATGATACATTCACTACTGCATTGAAGGAGAAGCATTCTGATGTGTTGGAAATGGCGCTAGAGGAAATGGAGCAGTGGAAGAAACGAGCCAAGGTAGGTTTTTTTTGTTTTTGTTTTGTTTTGAATGTTCTGTTCTGCATTGGCATGTTTCTTCTTTCCAGTTTTACAGTTAAAGGTTCATATTTCGTAGGCCCAACAGAGCATATATACTCTACTCTAAATCTAATGTCTCACTACCCAATGATGGTGTATTAACCCCCATCCTTCAACTCCGTTTCTACCTTATCACTATGAAACAACACTTGGAAAAAAAAATACATACATTGCAGGCATCTAAAAAGCTAGCATCACTCTTCCAGCAGCAGAAATATAATAATGCAACAGCAATTCAACCGGATCCAACAGCAGCCGCTAAAAACAAAGTCGCAGAGGAAGATGTTGCTACTGATATTGGATCTAGAAGTGCATTTAGTTTCAAGTTCAATATATGAGATAGATAGATAGATAGATAGATGAAAGGAAAAAGGAGGAGGAGAATTCCCAGTTGCCAACAAGAAGGAGATAGATCTAAAGAGGTAAAAAGATAGGAGGATAATCTTAGGCTAAGATGGTTGTCACCATCAAATCCTAAACTGGGTTCATTCTTGTAAAGTAAAAAAAGAGAGAGAGAGAGAGAGAGACCAAATCATAAAATTAATCTTCATCTTTAAGAAAGTACATTTATGAAATTTCTACCACTTGTAAAATATATGACAATTTAAAAGTACCTACCAGTGAAACTCAGTACACCTAGCTAGCGAGTAGAAAAGAAAGGGCGGCCTTCATTCAGCCATACATGTATGATAAAAAGAGTTTGAAAACAACAAAATCCAAAAATCATCATCGCCATCATCGTGATGCCACTTTAGTCTTGATAGGAGGCAAATCCATCACCACTGGCATCTCATCCCTCTCGTCTTCCTCCTCAACAGGAGGACTAGCAGTAGCAGTGGCCATTGATGATCTTGAATCAACAATCAAATCACTCAGCATTCCATCACTCCTCACTCTCCCCCCCAGACCCCCAGGGTGCCCCTGCTGAGAAAACACCTTCCTAGCCATCAAACTGAGGAGGTCTGATGGAGGTACCGCCATGTTGCCCATCTGGGCTTTGAGCTTGGCCAGCCTGACATGGTGACCATCACAGACATCAGAGATCTTTCGTTGGACAGTGGTTGGGAGGGTAACTTCTGCTTCAGCAGGAATGATCATGACGGCGCTGTGTTTGCGGATAATGCTGCTGCCAGTGCTGCTATGCTTATGATTCTTGCTGTTGCTGCCTGCATTGTTGTTGTTGGTATTGGTCTGTTTATTATCAGTGGGAATAATAGGAGAAGGAGCATTGCTGTAGGTACTATTAGTGGTCTGCAAGCTGATGTGGGCAGTACTTGGTGAGAGATGGAGAAGAGTGGCTCCTCCATCACTTCCACTGCCACTGTTAGTAGTCGTGGTGGTAGCAGTACGAACATTGTTGGCAGCTCCTGGTGGTCTCTCTGATAATTGAGGGGTGGAGGTGGCTATCATGAGTGTTTTGGGAGAACTGTTGCTGCTCTTACTGTTGGCATTCTTCTTTGACTTGGTATCACCACTGCGAGGAGTAGTAGGAGTAGGAGTAGTAGTAGTAGTAATAGTAGTAGTAGTGGTTGTGGCATGGTCAGCTGATGATGATGATGATGAAATGGTGCTCTGCTTGTCAGTCAAAGTGAAACTACCACATTCTGCCATAGTTTCATCTTGGAGAGCTGGAGATGGGGATTGATATTTATAGTAGGAGGAGAGGTTGAGGAGAGTTGCTGCGCTGGTGTTGGGAGTGGTGATGGTGGTTTTAGTCAATTCTGTGCTAAGTGTTGGGTTGGTGCTTTCGATCAAATTTCTGCCCTCTAAAACTTGTAAAGAGATTGGTGGAGATTGGTTTCTTCTCAAGAGCCACCTCTTGGAGGCTGCAGCTCCAAGATACTCTTCAAGCTCTGATGCTCTGCCGTTGGAGGAGTGGCGGCGAGTTGTTGGACCAGTAACTTGTTGTGATAGGGTGCATTCTTGTTTTGCGCGTGTGCTCAGGTCATCTATTTTGCTCTCAGTCCTTTGGAATGACTCATTTGGTGCTATAACGGCGCTGGATTCGGAAAAGCATGGCCACTTTTGAAAGAATGGTCGAGCATGTGATTGTGCCTGGGATGGCTGTTTGCAATTATTGCCTCGCATATCTGGGAGCTTCTTCCTTTCGTTATACGTCTACTTTAGACTTCAAGCAAGCCTAATTGATGCATTTATGAATGAAATTCAGCCGAAGTGGGTTGATTCTTTCACTTCTCTTCCTGCTTTGAAATCTGTCAACCTTGGAATGCAAGCTTGGGCTGGGTCTTGGCGGAGGCCTTTCATGTAAACCCAGTAAAATCTAAACTAGAACGGCAGTAAAAGCTTCCATCTAATGCTTAAACGTAGCACAAGGGCTCTAAACCATTGGCCCACAGTTCCTCGGCAAAATCTCTTGGATGGGCTGATTGCTGCCAGCATGGGAACCGTAGCGGTCACTGTCTAGAGACAGCTGCCACATGGCTATTCTCTCTAGCTTCAAATTACAGCTAAACACATTTCTCCCAAGTAAAATATAGTTAAACTAATAAAATTGCATATTTTTGACAACAAACATCAAAACCCACACATCTCTCTCCAATTACATCAACCCATCCATAGCCTTCTAGCAGTCCTCCTCCGCCTTCTCTTCCAACTTTTTCCTCAGCTCCCTTCCGATAGCAGCAGCCAGTGGTGGTGGCACTGCATTCCCCACCTGCCTATGCATATTGTTCACTGACCCATAAAACTTGAACGTATCAGGAAACCCTTGAGCTCTAGCACATTCTCTCACCGACACGATACGATCTTGTTCAGGGTGGAACACTTGGCCCACTTTCCCCATTGGCTGGGGATCAGTGGTAGAGGTAGGGAAATGTCCAGCAAAATCAAGTCTACCGAATAATCCCCTCCATCCATTGTGTTTATCTGCAGTGTTGGGGAGGCACCAGGGGACAAGCGGCTGTCCATTGAACAGCTCTCTGGTGGGATCATCTTTGACAATCTGCTCCAGAGTTCTCCAATCTGCACCTTGGACGTTTTTAGGGATGCATCTGCAGCGTTCCAGATTCAGATCGTTCATTCCCTTGCAGACGTGGTGGAGTAGGACGGATGCATTGTTTCTGATCTGTTGTTGGAAGGAACTAACAGGGATAGAGGTGTATTGCATTTCATCGTTGCTGGCTCCATTGATGACAGGAGGGAGATCAGCAATTGCGTCTTTGACAGTGATGGGTCTGAGAGGAGCACCATTCTGAATGGGAACAGCAGTGTATTGAACATTTCCTGGCAAGTTGATGGTAAGCTGAGGACTGCGGAAGCAGTGCATCAACTTGGGCCAGTTAGGAAGCTTCTCTCCTGGAGCAGCAGCCCAGATGAAGGTTCTCTTACGAGACTGAGCCACTCCAAAGTTGCCAGCATTCAAGACACCAAACCTCACTTGGTAACCCATCTCCAGCAGCGAACGAAGCGTGAGGCGGAAGGTGAAACTCTTCTTGTGAGACACAAAATTGCGGACGTTTTCCAGCAAGAAATAACGAGGACGGTAAAAGTCAGCGTAACTCAAGTATGCCATCACCATACTGTTTTGGACCATGCTCCAATTACGTTTATTGAAACGGTTCATTCCAGAGTAACCCTGGCAAGGAGGACCACCACACAAGAAAGCTACCTCTCCTGGAGATGGAAGCTTGGCCTTCTCCTCTGCAGACATGGTGTCACTCTCCTTGACTGCTTCCTCTGACGCTTCACAGTCCTCCAACAGACCTGCCTTCTCCATGGCTGCATAGAGCAGTACATTGCAATTGTTGCAGAAGACGTTGGCGTCTGGGTTGTTGAGCTTAAATGCCTCGGCCGCTGGTTTCTCATATTCAACTGCCCAGACGGTGTGGGCAGCTCCTACTTGATGCAGGCCTTCACTTAGTCCACCACATCCAGCAAAGATATCCATTGTGGGGAGGGAGATGCCATCCCCACCATCAGCAGAGCGCTGGTCAGATGCAGATGGTACTACTGCTGCTGCTGCTCCACTTTCTTTCCCATTTCCGTTGGCAACAACTGCTGCCTTCTTTCCTCCATTCTGCTGCTGTTTCTCACAAACAGCCTCATCAGGAGCCACAACACTGTCAGGGACACCTCCAAACTTGCCTGTCTTCTTGTCAAATGTCCCAACACAGCGGAATGTCTGCACATCACATTTATACCCCGGCGGCAATACTTGGAGAGGAGCAAGCACATTATCGATACTGATCACCACTTGTTCATCACTGTGGTAGATATCATAGTAACTGCCTGCTTTGTAGGCCATATCTTCGGAAATGTCTTCTGGGCGGTAATAACGACGAACAGTTAAGGTAGAAACAACATCCTCGTCGTTGTCATCATTAGCAGCAGCTACTGCTGTTGCTGGCTTGTTCATCTTTCTAGGACGAGTCTTGGTTGACTTTTTGTTGTTCTCTGACTCCTCTTCCTCGTCAACATCCATATTTTCAGCATAAGATGGATTCTTCTCATCACTCTTCTTACTGCCCTTCGTATTCTTGCTGCAAGCACCCTTCTTGCGCTTCTTCTCTGCCACATTTTCATCCTCCTTCTCCTCAATAGTACCACCTACTTTAATCAACTGAGCTACTCCCCAAGCTCTCAGTCCACTATGACTTCCCTTGTGGAATTTAGAATTTTTCAAGTAATCGGGAAGCTTCACCTCCTTGGCTACTCCTGGAAGTTGATCAAATACTTCAGGGGAAATAAACAGGTAGCTGCCTTCCTTGTAAGTCACTCCATCTTTGATGAATCCATCATTCAGAGGTACAACACCATGCACTGGTTTACCGTCCTCTTCTGACACTCTACTTCCCAAGCTCAATGGTGGAGCATCTCTGAACATTCCCTCTTTAGGAATGTACTGCTTACGCCAGAAATATCTCAAAGAAGAAGAATCTGATGACTGCTTGCCATCAGCTGTGACTGCTATTTTAGCATTCTCTTCTCTCAATTCACAGTCTTCCTGGAAATGCTGCAATCTCAGGCGGTGATCCCACTTCCTTTCCAGCTGGGAAATATTAATTCCACCAACAACAGATGATGCCACGTTGCAGGTGAAGACTCTTGTGGTAAGGAAGAACTCATAATCTCCAGCTGCATCCCCCAGCACGGTCTTTTCACCATGGATAAGCTGGCGAATTTGCATCTTCTTGGCTCCAGAGGGAGTTTCCCAGAGAGCTTGAATCAGACCGACTCCAGTGTCAGTTTCACCGGCATCCTCCTTGGTGCTGTTGTACTCGGTCATGTCCAACTCAACAGCATCACCCAGACTGAACTCTTGGTTGCCGTACTTGACTTTGCTGTAGAAAGTGTCCTTGCCAGATTTGCTCAGTGTAGATCCCACCCAAGTGATAGTGGTGGTGGTGGTGGTGGTGGTGGTGGTGGTGGAGGAGGTTTTGTTCTTCTTTGGCTCGGCTTTTTTAGCAGGAGACATCTCAGCAAGAGCATTTTCAGTGTTGTCATTTTCATTTTCTTCTTCGTTCTCATCTTCTTCCACTTCCTTCGCCAGCTGTCCTTCTCCACCAGCACCGGCACCAGCTTCACCGCCTTCTTGTTCCCTTTTAATCTGCTCAAGAGCCACCTTTTCAGCAGCTTCTGCCTCTTCTTTTGCCACATTAAAGTAGTTTTCCCACACATGCAGCACCAGCTTGGTCGCAGTGGCATTCATTGGTTTAGCACGACCCCCAGCAGCACGGTCCTTCATTGGATTTCTATTCATCTTAGCACCGCCCCCAACACCACCTTTAGCACCCTTGGCAGCCAGCTGGTAGAGCTTATTGTGACGAAGACGAGACATCTGCTCAGTCAATTGATGGACAAACCCACACTGTTTGATTTCCTTTGATGGGAAGTTCCTAAACTGATTCAAAATGATTTGACCATGGACCAACAAGAAATGCTCTACTGCATCAGCCTTCTTACTCACAAACACAGGATCTGTTTCCTCTAGAGCAGTCAGTCTTTTGACGACGTCACTGAAGGACACTTTGGATGCACGGGCTTCAGAGGCCAGCATTTGAATGATACGAACAGCCAGACGAGCAGCTTTGATGGGAACGTTCCACCAAGGCACGTATCTGATGTTGGGGATAGAGAGACGGTACCAGGCAATATCTGTGCGAATGGAAATGAAGAGCATATCAGCTCCAAAATCTACCACCCATTCCTTGATTTGACTCAAATACAGACGTATGCCAGCAGATTCAGCAGCAGAAGCTCCTGCTGCTCCACTGGTTCCTCCAGCTCCACTCCCACCTGCTCCACCACCATCGTCAACAGCATCAAGGCTCTGCCCTCCAGAAAAGTCTCCATCATCATCCACCACCACTCCAGAGGCATACAACTCAACATCAGGATCCACCCCCGACCACATGGGCAGTAACTCCAGAGAGGCCATCAATCCATCTCCATTATAGATGGAAAAATCAGTCAACATCCGTCTGGGGAGAAAGTCTGGGTCCACATCCATCATATCCTCATCCATGAGCAGCAACTCATCTGACTCTTCCTCCTCCTTGTCATAAGGGAGAGGAGCGGGGTAATAGTCAGCTATTTCAGCTTCTGACACTTTAATATAGGCTGGGCCAGATTGAGCACGGGGACGGCCTGATCCACCATGATACATCTTGCTGACTTCTTCCTTGTCCACTTTAGCTTGGTGTTGGTGTGCCAGTTGATCATCTGCATCAGCTAGCAAGAAGGAAGAAGGAGGGATGACAGAGGCTCTGCCTTTACCCTTGTTGTCAGCTGCCTTAGCTGCTGCCATGGCTGCTGCTGCTGCTGCGCTTTCTGCAGCTCTCTTGGTAGCATCTCCATCTGTTTGGATGCTGATGCCGGTGATGGCACGTTCAGATGCAGATATGTACCTGTATTGGCTCACTTCTTTGAAGAGAGCCTCTGCAAAGCTGCAATGACTGTACCTCACATTATCATCCCGACTACCACCGGCGTTATCCAGAGCAATGAGCTGGGACAGGACAAACTTGCCACACAGCATGAGCCCATCTCTTGGACTGGCATAGCTCTTGACAGTCTTGGCTCTGGCCAGCTTGGCAACCACCTCCTCCAAGGAGGCAGCAGGAGAGCCTCCACATGCTGGGCACAGTGCTCGGTACACCTCATTGGTGATGTCCACTGTCTCCAAGAAGTGGGTGAACAGCTTTTTGAAAACAGTAGCGGGGCGACGGAGGCAGATATAGGTTGCACTGTCAGTGTGGAAGCACACGGAGGCAGAGTTGCCATCCACTGCAGTGAGTTGTAGAGAACATTTGGTGACTGGGCCAATCATAGTATTAGTAGAAGTGTTCTTCTGCTTCTTGTTATTGTCTGTATCTGCTGCTGCAACACGAACACCAGTATCCTTGCTGATTTCACCATCTCTAGGGTACACCACTCCAGTCAAGTAGAGAGGGGCTTTGGAGAGGTGCATGATTTCTATTGGCTGAGGCTCTCCAGAGGCATCAACCAGGGCAAAGTCGCCAAGACGTCTGACGGTGCCTGGAGAAGAGGAGATGGTGGCCTCGACAGCTGCTGCTTCATCACTGACGTCTCTCTCGGACTTGATTTCTATTGTAGCTTCTATGATTCTGGTGGATTTTTGCTTGAATGATATGTTTTGGGCAGTTTGACGGCCAGATCCGACGACGGGCCCTGCTGATGGGTCCTTTATGTCATCGTCAGCATTGTCGGTTGGGGCCTTCTTGGCACGTTTGCTGGGTTCTTTGGATGGTGCTGCCTTGCCACGCTTTGGAGCTGGCTTTTTGATGGTTTCTTTATTGTAGGTGAATGTGAATGGGGATGGGAGGAAAGAAAGGAAGGATGCGAGTAAGAGGGCAGATGAATAAGTGACTCGGAGTGATGGGGATGTATGGGCGATCAACCGCCAAGTGATCAAAACTCACCATCGACGGCTATTTCGTCAATTGGGTCATTTTCCACCTCGGCATTGCCATCTGCTGCAAGATCAGGGGTATCAAGGTATGTTTAGTCAGAGCAAAATAGTCAATTTTGAAAGTAAAGACCAAAGTCATTATTTGCGGAGAGACGAGCTTGTAGACCAATTGAAGCTAATACAGAGGTGTTAGATGACTCACCTTTCTTTGTAGCTTTCTTAGGAGGCATCTTGATCTGACAGCAGTCTTTGAAGCTGTGGGACTGGATGATCTCTTGCTCAAAAACAAGAAGCCGATGGGCTGAGTTGACGAGAATACCACCTTACGATCTCAATTGAAAGAATTGAATGCAATGAATGGCAATGGTGAGGGATGGGGCTTAAAGAAGATAGGCTGAATTTTGAAAAACTCGGGAGAGAGGAAACTGAATGGGAGCATCAACCATCAGTGAGTGGCCGAAAATTGAGGGGCATGGTGGCTTCAGCTGAAACCCAATGTTGATGAGGAAAGGAAAGAGAGGTGACCTTTTCCGACTTTTAAGGGCCTGGTCCCCAGTCACTTTTTCAATAACTAAACAAGTTTAGACTTATAGATACTCGTTCACTTCTCAATCAGTGAACTCATGAGCGCCTTATTTGACTTTAGAAGCTTTATTTACATAATCCTCCTGAGCATCTGTTCTTGCACTTACGTCAAGCTTAGAGGTAAGCAACCCCCCCATTCTCTCCATTCCTATAATTCATATATTGGCCCAATTACAATGCACGCTATTACACACCAGTGCACAACCTCCCTACAAAATATCAATTTCTTCAACGCCCTCACACCCCTCCTTCCACTTCTGCAGCACCCGGTGTCTTACAACAGAAAACAGGGTGAGTAGACCCCTTCTTCCATCTATACTTATTCACATACATACATGCATTCGACCATCCTCCTTTCCTCACCTCTAACACCATCTATCCTCCCTTCTCCTCCTCCTTATTATTAAACAGGTTCAGAGGAGTCTTTTGGAAATTTGCTCGTGTTGGTGAACGCCTGAGTCCCTGGGTTTCTGCTGCTTGCATTGCTATGGCCTTTTCCATCCTCTTTCTGTAGACAAGCCTGGATACATACATACTCCTATATTCAATTAGAACATAGAACACAACTTCCCAGTCATCACCAAACAGTTATATAAAAGAAGATCTAGATATCAAGCAATAATGTCTACCAATCAATCACCACCACCAATTGGTATAGACATCACCACCACTACTGCTCTGTCACCATTTGAGAAGCCTAATCATCATATTACCAACAATAAACACATCATGAAATCCCACCCTGCCGACAATGATGACAATAGCACCAATGTATATTATGCCAAAGATGATAGTGCCATGATGATGGGCCCCTTATCATCCTCCCTAGCAGCTGATGGTAATACTATCACACATACTACCACAGCTCCACTGACTATTTCTCTTCCAAGAGGCCACGTTGATGACGAAGATGTCATATCCCTTGGTAGCGATGATGATGACGACAATGTAGATATTGATGATATTACTGCCACTGCCACTGCGACACCTGATGGTGACAGTAGTAGTAAAGAATTCAGTGGGCCACCCAGTCCCAGTACCAGCGATTGCCCCGTCACCAACGAGGAATCTCACTCTCTTAAGTCAGTAAAGAGCATCCTAATGTCGGAAGATATATCAGTGAGAATGGGGAGACTGAAGCGCAATGTGTCATGGTCTGATCTTGCTGGAGCAGGAGAGTTGGTGGAAGTGAAGATGTATATACCTGAGAAAAAGAGTTTACTGCCTGCAGAAGCAATCTTTCAGGATTGCGTGTGCTCTATTATGTGATTATATGCAAATGCATAAAGTCAAGATGTACTAATTGATTGATCGACCCCTTTTCTCTCTCTTTGTTTGATGTTTTCTCCTTTTGTTTGAGTTGGAGCAGTAATGATGATGGCAGCAGCAGTTGTTGTTGTTGTTGTTGTTGTTGTTGTTGTTGTTGTTGTTGTTGTTGTTGTTGTTGTTGTTGCATTGCTCCCCTTATGATATTTTCTTTTCAACCATGATGCTTCCTCTCATATTCATTCTAATTTGATAATTCCTTAATGTGCATGCATGCTTGCTTGTAAACGGTGTATTACTATTACAAAGACGCAGAATCCATTTGCTTAGCAACTCCATTCACCCCACTACTAGGTCTCACCAAGACAATTTCAAACTCTACCTTATCATCATCACCACTGCCAATAACCTGATCCTCTCTACAAATCTCATCCCCCCCTCCTCCTCCTGCCCCCCCCATCATCTCTATTGGCAACAGGGGCTTGCCCAACACTTGACTTAGATAGGCCTGCTGGGCCTTCAAAGCAGCAGCAAGATCAGGAGCAGCTGGACCTGCAGCCGTGTAGCTGATAAAGAAATCAACTGGATCAGTGGGCTGCAGTCCAGCTGCTTTTCTCATCTTTTGTACTCTATTCACAGCTTCACGGGCCAATCCAGCCGCTCTGAGGTCATCGTCTTCAGTCAGGTCCATCACCACCAGCACTTCGTTAACCCCTGCTGCATCAAACTTGGCATCAGCAGTAGTACTCTCTGGTAATTTGACGTCTTTAACAACTCTGACATCGCCAGGGCCCAGAGGAACACCAGCAATAGTGATGCTTCCAGTCTTTTCAAACTCCAGTACTTGATCTTGACTTAGTGCCTTCAGTCCTGCGGATACTTGCCCCACTTGCTTACCCAGTCTTTTACCCAAGACGGCAAAATCAGCTTCAGCACGTACTGTAGCGTATTTCAGGGGGTCATTGCATGCTTCAATTTCCCAAGAATTAACTTCGTCTACAACGTATTCCTTTAATTCACCCAACAAGTCCGCTAAAAAGGCGTCATCAGATGATACCACAGTCAGCTTTTTGATGGGGGTCTTGACTGGTCGGGTGTTTCTCTCTCTCAGTTGCCTAGACAGGTCTACAACTTTCACCATTCTATCCACTGATGTCTGAATTTGCTTATCTCCAGAGTGAGCTGCACCAAAATCAGGGAAATCGCAGAAATGCACTGATGCAGGAGAAGATCCAGGCGGCAACGATTTGATCAGATTCAAATACATCCCCTCTGTGAGGTATGGGGTAAACGGAGCCATAACTTTGCACACAGTGAGCAAAACGTCAAACAAGCAAGCAAGAGCCATTTCAGAATCTTCTTTTCCTCTTCCTCCTTTCAGCCGTTTACGGTTGAATCTCACGTAAATATTGGTCAGTCCATCAATGAATTTCACCAAATAAGGGACCACTGTGTACAACCTAAACCCCTCCATCTCAGTCCTGACAAATGCTGTCAGCGACCTGGTAGCAGCGCAGATCCATCTATCTAGTATATTAGTACCACTGTCAATATCAACATTTGCAGGACTGAAGCTCTCCCCAACGTTTTCCATCTCCCAACGATGGACATTTTGTACCAAGAATCTATACGCATTATACCAAGGCAGGAAGACGTCTTTAATAACATTTCTAACCCCTTCTTCTTTGAATTTCAGAGGCTCAGCACGCACCACTGGAGAATTGATGAGATAGAGGCGTAAGGCATCTGCACCATAGGCGTTGACGACTTCCATGGGATCGGGGTAGTTTTTCAATCTTTTGCTCATCTTCTTTCCATCAGCAGCCAAAACCAGCCCATTGCACACCAAGTTTTTAAATGGAGGCTTATCAAACAATGCAGTAGACAGCACCATTAGAGTGTAAAACCACCCACGAGTTTGATCAAGTCCCTCTGCAACAAAGTCGGCGGGGAACCCAGACTCAAACTGCTCCTTGTTTTCAAATGGGTAATGAACTTGAGCATAAGGCATAGATCCAGACTCAAACCAGCAGTCAAATACATCTTCTATTCTTCTCAGTACTCCTTTTCCCTTTTTTGATGGGATGGTGAGGTGGTCGATAAAGTGACGATGGATGTCGGTAACCTTCTCTCCAGTGGCCGCTTCCAGCTCTGCAATACTACCAATGACTTCTATCTCTTCAAAGTCTTCACTGACCCATATAGGAATAGGTGTTCCCCAGAATCTAGATCTTGAAATGGCCCAGTCTCTCGCATTTTCCAGCCAGTTGTGGAATCTCTTTTCCTTCACATACCCAGGTACCCAATAAGTCTTATTATTATTTGCAAGCAGCTTGTCCTTGATGTCTTCAACTTTGACAAACCAAGATGGTACAGTTCTATATATCAGAGGAGTGTCAGAGCGCCAACAAAAGGGATACGAGTGAACAATCACAGCTTGGTGGACCAGCCTTCCCAACTCTTTGACTTTTTTTATCAGCTCCTTGTCAGCTTCCTTGACGTGCATACCGACAAAGTCGTCCACTGGGGAGACAAAACGACCGCTGTCGTCAACAGGGCAAGGCACAATCTCTCCCTTGGCTATAACTCCATGTGCCAGACACACTCTATAATCGTCTTCACCAAAGGCAGGAGCTTGATGGACAATACCGGTACCTGAATCAGATGTGACGTACCCATCTCCACACACTTTGAATGCTCCACTTTGCTTTAGATCGGAGTAGTAAGGGAACAGGGGAGTGTACGTCTTGCCAACGAGTTCTGACCCCTTGCATTTAGCAAGCACCTGAAAGCCAGCCTTTGGCTGTTGTTGTTGCTGTTCACCATCTTTACCCTTAGCCTTCTTACTGGCTTTAGGAATAGCTCCAGGAATCTCACTCAGACGACATTCAGCCACAATATAGGCTCTCCCGCTCTCTGGATCCTTCACTTTGACATAATCAAACTCAGGGTTTACACAAAGAGCCAAGTTGGAGGGCAGAGTCCATGGTGTAGTGGTCCAAGCTACCAGCTCTGCATTGTCAGGATCGTCGTCCATTGGAAATGAGACGGTAACGGCGGGATCTGAGACGTCCTTGTAGTTTTGACCAGCTTCAAAGTTGGAGAGGGGAGTGGTGCAGCTGGTAGAATAAGGCATCACCTTGTAGCCACGGTATACTAGACCTTTCTCATATAATTGCTTGAAAACCCACCATACTGATTCCATAAAGGTGGGATCTAGTGTCTTATAGTCATTGTCAAAGTCGATCCAACGGCCGAGGCGGTGGACGATGGAGCGCCATTCTGAAGCATACCTCATGACAATGGAGCGGCATTCTTCGTTGTATTTGTCTATGCCCATGGCGAGGACGTCGTCTCTGGTCTTGATGCCGAGTTTTTTGTCGATTTCGTACTCCACAGGGAGGCCGTGGCAGTCCCAACCGAAGCGACGGGAGACGTGATGGCCATCTGCAGAAGCAAAGCGGGTAACAATGTCCTGTTTTTTGGGGATGTGGATATAGGCGAGTATGGTGGGATGGTCAATGAAAGAAGTTGAATGGTTGAGCTCGAAGTGAAAGAAAAACTAGGGAGCAGCAATCTACAAAAATCATTACCTTGAGGGTGCCGGCTAGGAGATGTCCGTAATGAGGAAGTCCAGTGGCAAAAGGTGGACCATCGTAGAAAATATATTCTGGTTTGCCTTCAGTTAGACGCAATTGTTCTTTAAATGCATCAATCTCATCCCAGAATTTGAGGATGGCTTCCTCTTCTGTGGGGAAATGATAGTCCTTGCCTTCCTTGACGTCCTCCATATTGTGATCAAATCTTTTACACTCAGAAATTTAATGAATATCCCACCGAATTCGAAATGTTTTAAAGGCTAGGGAGTCCAGCCCCCTCTTCCTAATCCACAAATCTTTACTAAGACATTGTATTGGAAACTTGTTGCTGGATACAAACCAAAGAAACATTCAATTGTGGACACTGCTGCACCGTGGACACAACTTTATATAATTTGATCACATCGAGCAGATGCCTCAAGTCGATACCTCTGTTCTTAGTGAAGCTCGAGAGCATTGTCAAAAGGTATTTGTTATTGTTGACGTTGTATCTCTGGATAGTTCCTGCATCTTTGTTCCATAATCTCACCTTTCCCTCATTTTCCCCGACCTCCGCTCTCTCCCCCTCAGGCCAAGGACACATTCTTCAACTGCGTAACATCCAGTGGAAAATCCTTCTCTGCTGCCACTCCCACCCTCATTTCCAAGTGCAAAAAACAACGTGAATCCTTTGAATCAGCCTGCAAACCATCTTGGGTAAAGCACTTTGATCAGACTTTTGAAAAGCAGAAAATCCTACAAGCCAAGGAAAAAGCCCAGACCAGTAAACCTCCCGACACTGCAGTTCTTAAAAAAGCCAGAGGTGATTGCCATAAAGCAAGAGATTCCTTTTATTCTTGTGTAGAATCAACTAAAGAGGAATTCACACCTGAGAACCCCACCCCACCTGAGTGTAAGCAGCAACGTAGGGCATTTGAGGCAGCGTGCAAAGCATCGTGGGTGAAACATTTTGACGCTGTGCACGATAAGAAATTGAAGTTTATCAAAAAGGTTCAAGGTAATATAGCTATTAAAGCTGATACATCTGCAGGTAACTTGTCAGGAAAGAGCTTTTAGACAAGAAAGGGAGAGAGAAAGAAAGAAAGAAAGAAAGAAAGAAAGAAAGAAAGAAAAGAGGACATATGAGTGATAGACCTGTCAGTCGTGGTCGTGGTCGTGGCGATGACAGTGGCCGTGAAAGGTATCACGACTCAAGGCCACACCAGTATGGTAGAAATGAAAGGAGAAGACGCAGTAGAAGCAGGAGCAGGAGTGGAGATAGGGATTATGGAGGTAGAGGTAGAGATAGAGACAGGGATGGAGGAGGAGGAAGAAGACGTGACAGATCTGCTTCCCCTATTTTTTCATATAAAAAAAGAGATGAGTATAGGCATAATGATAGAGATAGAGGAGGAAATGATAGGGAAGAGGGAGAAGCAGGAAGAGGAGGTGGGTTTGAGTTACCACCACCCCCTGAAGATATAACGGAGGAGTTGACAGCTGAAGAGATGGCAATGATGACGGCAATGGGCATACCAATAGGCTTTGATTCTACACAAGGGAAATATGTGGATGATGAGGCAGCTAATGCTGGTGCAGTGAAAGTGAAGTCTAAGAGGAGGGCGAGGCAGTATATGAATAGAAGGGGGGGATTCAATAAACCATTGCCTGCTGAGGTCACTGGGAAGAAGACAGGGAATGATTGAGTTATTGTTTTTCTAATGTTGTTGTTGCTGTTGTCAGAGCTGTTAAAATGAAATGGAACAAAATGGAAAGTGGTGTTGTTTTGTATATTAAAAGAGAGGTAGTAGGTAGGCAGCTGGTGAAGGACAGGCGGGGGAGGGTTTCCCTGAGGAGGGTGTGCCATCGGACATTTACGTTTCTAGAGGGTTTAACTTGCCCGGTTAAGTTGACTTCGTTTAAAAATTGCGACGTTATTATCATTAATTTATTAATCTTATGCGATATATTTGCAATTTTGCTTTGAAAATAGAAGACTCGTCCTCTTTTACAGCTCCAAATCCCTCCTTCAAATTGCGACGATGAAAAGTTATCTTTTCTTCCCATGGTAGGCTTAAACGATATGTAAAACTCGTCTATATACTGCAATTCGTCAATGCTACCGATATTAAACAACGCCCCTTCTATTCATTGCATCACACAGCTTCGTCATCCTCTCCACCTCTCGAGCGCTGGCACTCGCTCCTGAAGACCACTTCCCCTACAAAGGAGCTCCCAGCTTTGCAGATGGTGCTTGGCTCTCTGACAACAACCCAATGATTGCCTATGTAGATTCAGAAGCAGGAGCCTATGGAGGACAGATCAGCAACCGTGTCAATGACGACGGCTCAATTGTCTCAAACGCGTTGAGTTTCATTTCTCATCAGTGCCTTGACGACAACACATATAAATTAACTATGCAAGGCTATTCCTACCCATCTAGATTGCCTGTATATCTCTGTGCCCTAGTGAGTGTTAACTCCACCACAAGAAGGCATGCTTCCACCGAGATGCGCGATGGAGAGCCCTGGACCTGTCCAGAAGAGTTTGATGAGAAATTTGAACTCAACTCATCTGGGGATGTAGTGACATCAAATACGTACACCCGCATACGTCAAGGAAGCTTTCCCGTACCAACAGAGACCAAATGCATTAATGGTACTGCATTCACTGGAGCAGTACCAATATTGAAAGATATCGTTGATGTCAACAAAGATGGCCCTCAATTCCCTCCATATGAAAACAATGGACCCCCAGGCCATTTGGAGGGCGTCTATGTTTCTACCAAAAAATTCCTCTACGTAGTTGGTAATGATACGTTTGCAGGTTCTAATGTGCTACAAAATGGAGAGCTTCAAGGGATTGGAGGCACTTTCCTCTCTTATGCATGTGATTTACAGCTGGAGGGGTACCGGGCAACACTGGCGGGAGAATTGTTTGATATGAACGGTACCGTGGTCCATATTCCACAATGTGAAGCTGGTATTAGGAAGGGGAATGATTATACTGCACAGTGGAATACCAATCTAATGGTGGAATGCCCAACTTCAGTGACATTCAATCAAACTGGGCTGATGACGGACAGTAATATGTTGATCCGCGAGGTTGGGAACTCGACGGATGCTACTTGCAACAACACTCCTTCTTCAGCATGTGTGGTGGGATGTAGGAGTGTTATTGTGTCTTTTATATCATTTTGGGTATTTTTTAGGGGTAGTTTTAGATAGCTGCAATTTGTTTATGTAGGATGGTATGCAGCCCTGTTTTTTTGGGTGGGGGGACTTTGTGTTGTTGCTATATTTAATGATCGAGATAAGGCTGGTGCCTTCTCTGCCTGGCCCTTCTTTTTGAGTTCTATTTTGATCGTATCTGCTTCGTACTGTTTCAAATTATATAATTATTTATCATGTAAATCAGCATCTAGTATGTGGGTGTACACATCCCTCCAAGATGACATTTGAGCTGGTCGATCAGATACGGCGTGACAGGTGAGTTCAACCAAGCACAGTTTCCTTCTTAACAAGCCCACGGCTCCAGTCAGGGCAGCATTGGTTTACATATTTGTATATTTGCAATCGTTAGTTCTTCTAATTCTTCTATTTTTATTATTTTTATCGCCTTCAATTGTTGCAAGATCACTTTTGAAACCATCAACGCGAAAACAAGCACTGTGCTGCTTCAACTGGGTCACCTAGAAATAATTACACTATTTAGTAGTGGTAGAAGCAATCTAATCTTCCTGTTTGGATTCTTAGGCACCAAATGATCTCGAATCATTTCATTTGTTCAAGTAGAAGACTGTGCAGCCTTTTGCGTCCTCTGTCAGTTGCTTCACTGGGGTTTTGTGTGCTTATACTACTATACTATGCTGGAATACCAGGTGATGACCATCACCAGGTCGTTCTAAACTCAACCGTGACCATCACCACCACAACAACACCGGCGTGTCGTCGCAGCTGCCCTTGGCCTGCAGTTGCCGACGGCAAGGGGTATTTTTATGGCGACACCTTTATCCATTCCTCTGGATGCCAACTCAAATGGTTTGAAAGAGAAGATATAGCACAGATTCTCAAAGGAAAATGGCTGGCATTCTTTGGAGACTCAGATACACGTGGATTAGTCTTATCCCTCCTTCAGCTGCTCGACCTACAGCAGTCTGAGCCTTTCAGTCCTGAAAGATGGTGGAATATCACATTTGATACTGAACAACCCCTAAAAAAGGCCTCTAAAATCTACCATACAGACTGGGTGTTCTCATCCAGTGGTGATCCAACGGAAAAGTGCACCTCGTCCTTAGCGCAGTCCAGCAGACCTCAATGCGCTCCCCAGGACGATGCAGACTGCTACAACTTTACCCCTAGATGCTTAGATAACGATGATAATGCATTCAGGATAACATATTGCTTTACATCTACAATGGAGAATTTTAGGGACACATTAAACAAATATACCACCAATCTGCCCACCATGCTACAACAACCAGATCTCATGTACATCAACACTGGAGCTTGGAACCTTTCAGACATTCCGCCCCAAGCACTAGCCCACAGCATCAACACCCTTGCAGCCCAATCCCAGCCCAATAAACTCTTATGGGGAACAGCTCTTTCTCATCGGAGACCCTGGGTAGATAGATCTGTGTGTCCACTGCTAGATAGGACTATTCCTATATTGAATAGAAGGTCGTTCAATGCCAAACTTAGGGAAGCAAGGGGTAATATGATGGAGAAGAGGGTGAGGTTGTCTAATTTTCATGTGCCTCATATGAATAATATATATGATATACAGAGGCTTATGAGTTATATAGCATATGAAATGAATGAGGGAGCGGAGGAGGAGTGTGTGGCCAAGTATAGAGTGAGATTTGAGAGGCCGTGTAAAGGCAAGGTGAGCGTGTTCCCGGCAGAAGAGGAAGCTTTTATAGAAGCATGGTTGCAGAAATGTATATTTAAGAAAATGGAGGTGTAATAATGTGTTCTATATGTAGGTTTCTGTGTGAACTTGGTATTTGAAGTATAGCAATGGTACAAGACGAGAGAGAGAGAGAAGAGAGGAGCTCGGCGTTTTTAAATTTAAAATTTTCAACTCAAGGCTGTCCATTTTTAGAACCGCTGTAGTTGGCCGTAACACCTATATTTTTTCCTTCATTCGATTTCAAATGTATAAAATGAATAGTGAGAGGTCCATGTTGTATGGTATAGTCGGTTTACTGGCTTTGCTTTGCGTATATTTTTATGATGGCGCACAACAAAACTCAGTAGGCCCCACATCTATACAGAAAATGGTATCATCTACTTCCACAACTTTCAGCACTACTCTAATAAATAGCATAGGCACAAGCAAGGTGATTGAAAGCTCCCAATTCAAACCAATCGATCCAGCTGCAGTTCCAGCTATTGCCATCATAGGCACAGCCAAGGGAGGCACCACAGACATCTATGAACAACTCGTTCAGGTGTTTCCTAACGTTCAGAGAGGCTCCAGCGAGGCCACCATGAACGGCAAGGAATTGTTCGATCTGGTCTATTTCGACAAGACGCCCGGCTCTCCAGAGTTTTGGGAATATCTCAGAAAAATGGACCACCCTTGCTCGAAGCACAGAGGCCTACCTTTCTCTAGGTGCATAGAACTCCTCAGTGGCTCAGACTCATCACGTGTGCCCATCACCATAGACGCAACTCCATCTTATTTAGAGCGTTTCACCGTCCCATTTACCCTCCGCTCTGTCTCGCCCAACACCAAGATCATCCTCCTCCTTAGAGACCCAGTTGACAGAGCTGAGAGCTTATACAACCACTGGGATGTAGAAAGTGGCGGTACTAGATGGCATGGTAAAGATATCAACCACCTAGTCCAAGATTTCTTCCAATGGGCCAACACCAGGAGAGTGTCCACTATTTTCTCCAAGCTCCTCTCCTCTACCGACATGGAAGAAACCCAAATCCTCTACGGAGAGCTCATCAGTTTGGGCCTACTGGGAGGCTTCCCTAGAATGCTCTTCGGTGGCGCTTTTTACCCCTACGGAATGATCAACTGGCGCCGCAACTACTTCCAACCCGGCCGCGTTTTGATCATTGACTCACATACTTATTTCAAAGACCGCAACGCCATTGTCCAAGACGTGGCTGAATTCGTCTTTGGCAGGGATCCCACCCCTGAAGAGTGGGACAAGTCTCATTCTATGGGTGTAGCTAACTCAAAGAGGACTCCTGGTCATAGTCCTCCCCCAGCTTCTGTGTTGTCATCCAGGAATAGATGGTTGTTGACAGAGTTGTATAAGCCACATATGGATAAGATGTTGAAAATGTTGCCAGAGTTGAGGGAGGAAGGGGCTATGGTGGTTGGGTTTCAGGGGGAGCCATGGAATAAATGGAGAGTGGGGTTTGATTAAAGAGAGGAAGGAAGAGGTGGATGAGGGGTATGAAGAGAAGAGAAGAGAAGAGAAGAGAAGAGAAGAGAAGAGAAGAGAAGAGAAGAGAAGAGAAGAGAAGAGAAGAGAAGAGAAGAGAAGAGAAG
>Ga0114919_10000277_pt1 | contig 37914 bp, 16 predicted proteins | sample BlataG_FD_88682 | JGI IMG/M metagenome (GOLD analysis project Ga0114919, IMG submission 88682) | Deep subsurface microbial communities from Black Sea to uncover new lineages of life (NeLLi) - Black_00105 metaG | ecosystem: Environmental > Aquatic > Marine > Oceanic > Sediment | place: Atlantic... | reverse complement strand
CTATTTTCCATCTTTCAAAGGCATTCCTGAAGCTCCAGAGGCTTTAATCGATGCAATTATGAGTAAGGTCAAAGTAGATTCGTATATATGATGGTGAAGTGTGTAATAAAGAGTACTAGTAGTAGCAATGTGACTGTGTCTTACATCCATTAATCATCACAAAAAGATGACCGACCATTCATTCTTAAGTAAACATAGAGTTGGCAGCTGAACTCCTGTACACCATATCTACTTTACGCCCAATCAACTTGACAGCTGTCTCTGATTTCCAACTACTACTCTTATCATCTTTTTCACACAGGAAAGTATCAAGGCAGTGTGCACCATGGTGTCCTAATTTCATCAACAACTGAGTTTGAGGAACCGGTGATGATTGTACTGCAATCAGGGCCACAGCTCTACCCCTACTCTTTGATGATGATGATGATGATGGTGTTTTATTGTTGTTGTTGAAATTCAAAACTTCAAATTTCTGGAATAAAGCAGCTGTCAGCCCTCCTATCAAAGTACCAGAAGGTAACACTGGAGGAAGAGCATTCGTAGTACCATCATCACTAGTATTGCTATAATTGTATTGTAAAGAGCATATTATGTCATCATCATTGGGTGATATTGGTCCTTTGTATTCCATAGACATCATGGTAGAAAGTATGAGCATGTCTGAAGGGATTAGGGTGGTGAGGACCTTTGTGGCCCATGTGGAGCATTGTTCTGGAGAGAGAGAGGTTGGGACCTGTACAACTGCTACTACTGTGTTATTATTGGTGGTGATGAAAGAGATGGTGCTGGAGTGAATGTGATGGTGAGGAGTGCCGTATTCCTCCTCAAGAGGGGACTTGAGTTGTTGGAGGGATGGAACAGTGATGCTGGCTGTTGCTGAGGATGTGGAGGAGGAGGAGGAGGAGATGGGAAGGAGAGAGTCGGCGAGGAGGGTGGAGGGGCGGTCGATCAGGAAGATTGCGAGGGAAACATTGCTGGGTATGTCTCCTTCTATGGTTGGTTGGTGGTGATATTGGGGTGCTAAGGTTTGAGAGTCCAGCTCTTCTTGTTCTTCTAAGAAGCCTGGTTGGAGGAGGGCATCAGTGATGGGATCTTCGAATAATGGCATGATTCTTTGGCTTGACGTTTGTGATGCTTAAGTACTTCGATAGGTATGTCTGACGATCTAAACTTTGCTCAAATTTAACATGGAGCAGTGTCGGGCATGGGCCTTTTGTCACTTGCAATGCACCCCAACTGCGAGCACAGCGCTGGCGGCGAACGAAGGCATTCATATGAACTTGGTGGTCCCCCTTAACTGCCATATAGAAGAGACTCTATCCTGAGCCCAAGTCGATTTTCAAGGTATCATTCGTTTTGTATCAGTTTTACACAAAGTAGCCGCTTTAAAGTGATCAAATAGCCGGTGGTCTGGTTGTGATGTCACATCAACAAGGATTCGACTCTGACCGAGATGTCACTTCAGACACGTTCAGCACACCTCGTTCCATTCTCAAAACAGGACCAAGAATGAGTAACAGTGACGAAATACGCAGGGTTCGCTTCCAAGACGACGAGATCGGCAGTCTTGACGACAATGGAACGTCGGTTGACTGGACCGAAGCCAACTTTCAGCAATCCCTACCCACACAAAACTATCCTGCTACTCCTCCGTGGCAGCAACAGGATCAGCAACAATCAGGGATATCAAATCAATCCCCAATTCAACAGATAAACACCCCCAAAAATAATCAGGCACTTCAACTTCTTACAAAGTCTCTCTCAATTACCCTCACACCAGCCCAGCTCCAAAGTAATCAACAACTCGCACTTCAACCTGAGCAATCATTCTACTCAGACTACTCTGGAAACAAACAAAAATCTAGCTCCATTCAACAACCAGATGAATTAAACAATGCAGCACTAAGACCACAGGATAACAACATTGACAGTAATAATGCCATTGTGGAACAACAAGTAGACGCAGCTGTCGCTGAAGCACTTGAACAAGATAAAGACAACCGACTCCAAGAACTAGAGAACTGGGCCATTCGGTTCCTCAATCGTTCTTTATTACAGCGTTGCCTGAAGCATTGGTTGATTGTAGTGGATAAGAGATGGTGGAAGAATCAGCTGCAGATGAAGGACGATCAATTGAAAGTGTTGATATCCAAGATATCACATGTAGAAAACAGACCAGTGCTATACCTAGCCAGACAAAGAAAGCATATGTTATTAGCAACATGGAGAGAATGGTCAGCTAGGAAGATTAAAAGAAAGCATCAAGTAGCTAGAGCTGGACACTACAGAAAACATAGGTTGTTGTTGAAAGTAGTGGAAGGGTGGAAGGAGAGGAAGAAGAGAGGAGATGTGAAACGAGCTGCACTTTATCATGCTACATGTGTTCTAGGCAGGAGGAGAGCTTCTTTTGTGTTGAGGTATTTGAAATTCAGAGCGGCAGAGCTCAAGGCAAACAAAGTAAAGCAACGACACGCTCTGAATAAAATAGAGGTTGTAGAGAAAGAGACCTACCTGTATGGCTGGGTTAGGGCAACGTTCCTGGTCAGAATGCGTCGACATGTAGATGTGACATACCCAATCACCTGGGTCAAATCCTGCCTTAGAAAATGGAGACATGTATGCGTCACAAAGAGAAAGAATAAAGCCACGGTCACAGCAGCACTGACAGTATCAGCCCATCGCCTTCACATCCATTTATTCTACATCTGGAAGGCAGTGACCGACGGTAGGAGAGAGAAGCGTCTCACCGCCCAGTTGGCAACCATACAAGCGGAACACGGGCAGATGAGGGTGGAATATGAAAGGATGCGGAGGGTTATTGACAGTGGGGAGTGGGAGAAGGAGAGAGTGGCTCAGTTGGAGGCAGCCGGGGAGGTGTTGCAGAGGGAGCATGATGCCCTTAGGGATGCCATCATCATGACCTCCTCTATACATGGAGGGACAGGGAGGAAGAGCATGTATTCTTCTTCTTCTGGTGTTGGTAGTGGTGGTAGACAGAGAGTGTCTTCCAACAATAACGATGATACTTCAGCAGCCATATATACATCATCAATTGATGCTACCAAGAGAGCTAGCCTAGGGTATATGCATAATCAAGTAGTAACACCACCACCCGAAAAGTCATGTTCGTCACTCGATCCAATGACCAGGAACAAGATGATGGTCAAAGGTGGATCCAGCTTCAATGCTATGGTAAGAGCACTCAAACAAGACTTACTAAAAAGCGGGGCATTCAAAAGAAATCCCGAGGTTGCATTGGAAGTTGATAAGTTGTCAGCAGTACCCAGTGCTGTATCTATGGTGAATCATCATCATCATCATCATTCTCATGACAATAGCAGTAGTGATGGAAGGATTGTGATAGAGGCAGCTCGGCCAACAAAATCTGGTGTGGTATTTGGAAGGAGAATGGATAAGAATAACAATACCACCAATAGTAATAATGAAGGTGTTGAGAATAAGAGCATGGGAGGAAGAAGTGTGACTATTGGGAAGAGGCTGTACTGAGAGTGTGGAAGTATGTACATATGTGAGATCTTACACTGTAGAATTGATGTGTAAAGTCTTAACTATCTACAAAACATTATCAAAAATCGAAATCTACTACTATTATTTGAAACTTGAAAATCCACGAGCAAATCAATCACCATCCACCTCCAAATCATCATCATCATCCTTCCCTTCACTCAATGGTGATCTGTTTGGACTTTTTGGCCTCATCTCTCTTAGGAATCTCCAAAGAAAGCACTCCATTCTGGTACTGAGCCTACATGTTATACATATCTGCAGTCTCTGGCAGACGGATAGCTCTGGCCAAATACTGAGATGAGCGTTCATAGCGGTGCCAGCGAGTGCCCTCTTCCTTCTTCTCTTCCTTTTTCTCAACATTGATACGGAGGACATTGTTGTCGACAGTAACGTTGATGTTCTCCTTTTCTACACCGGGGAGGTCAGCCTTGACTGCATATGCGGAGTCGGTTTCGCTGATGTCCATGTGGATGTGGCGGGAAGGAAGGAGGTCGGAGAGAGAACCACCAGTTTGGGCTGGCATGAGGGCACCAGTGGTGTCAAAGCCTCCTCTCCAAAATGGGGCGAAGAAGTCATCGCCGAATACATCTCTGCATTATGAGGGAGAGGGAAGGGAGGGTGAGTTGAAGCTGGAGCAAATAGGAGAGGAGAAAGGGAGGTTGAGCAGCGACTTCCATCGACTGCTTCTGGAAGCCGGCCTGCCCCGCACGGGCCCAGAGAAGAGACATTGTTTTTGGCATTTGCGTCTCAAAAGTCCCTCGTATCTCAAACCCAAATTAGTTTCGTGTTTCTTAGTTCTTTAAGAGACATAAAAGTGCCAATATTGTCTGTATACATATGCGCTGAAATACATACCTTGCTATCAATGACATTGTTTCAATTGCTTTACTTATTCCTTGCTTGCGTGCTCTGTGCACTTGTAAACGTGTGATATGCACTTGATCAATTGATTTAGTTATCAATGAAATGTTGAAAACAAAGCTCTTCGGGCTGCATTTATAGATTTGCCTGCACACTTGTAGATTTGTCTCTAGTCCTTCTCAGTAGTTTCCAGATCCATCCAGTAACGCCTCCCTCAGCTGATCTGCTGCCATTTGATGCAAACATGTATAGACAAACACCCCATCCTTATACGGAGATGGCACTATATATACAACATTAGGCCCTTGAGGCAGCAATTGAGGTTGGTGCCACACAACCTGATCATCACCTCCAAATGACAGCTCCTCCTCAAACGACCAACCCCACGACGTCACCAATACCGGACTACTAGTTGCAGACACATTATTAGCCACACCCTTTGGTACAAACGGCATCACAATATTATCAGCACTCATCTCTTTCCGCAGCCAGTCAACTTCTTTCTCAACTCTCTTTTTGTCAAGTGACAAAATCCCCCGTCTCAACTCCAACGCCACTTCTCCCATACCACTACCACCACTGCCATTTTTGCTCTTCACTTTGACCACCCACAGGCAATTCCCAATGGTATTCCTCCCAATCACCTTTGGCAGGCCTTTTATTGACTTACCCCTCATATCAACAGCCACAGCTACTTCAAGGTGGTCCTGACCTCTTCTAATTGGAAGGTTCCCAATAACCTTAGCAATGCGAGCAACTAGGGCATCATTAGTTGATATCCATACTGCTGGCAATTGTGATTGTGATTGAGATTGGGGATGTTTTTGGTTCAATAATTGTAGTATTTCATTCATTGCTTGCATTTTAAGCTGTGCCAATCTTTCAGTAGATATAAAGCATCCAACTGTGTCAGAACCTCCCCATTTCCATCTCCCTGTTGTTATTTTCCACACCAACTTTGGAACTGTGGCCCAGTTTCTTCTTTCAAATAACATCGACGTCGACTGCTCTTTTCTATCACCATCACCATCATTATTGTTGTGGAACAGTTCTTCCAGCAATCGATGACTGTACAAAGGTTTATTTTCCAATGGTACATGAAACAGGGTAGCAATGCTTTCATCATCTTGCTGTCCGGTGCTGCCCATCTCATCCCCCGTCTCCTTCTCCTTCACCTTCATCTGTTGGTACATAGCACCCCAGGATGCCATCAGGATCTTGCCAGTTCCAAGATCAGACACAATGTGCGGGCATGTCATTGACAGACAGCATGATCCATCAGCAAGGTGGGTGAGTTGAACTGAAAGGATGGGGATGTTGGGTTTGTCTAGGTAACCCATAATATTTGTGGGAGAGGGAGGGTGGAAGGGTGTCAAGTCGGGAGGGTCAAATACCGTTGTGGTGGTGTGAGATGGAGGGAGGATGTCATTAAGTGTAGCAGATGAGTTTGCTTCTATGAAGAGAGCTCCCGAGTGCTGTTTAGTAGCTACAACATGGATGTTGCCATTCTTGTTGCTGACGAGGCGGCCGGTAAAGAGGGGGTACTGAGCGAGGGTTGAGGATAGGGAGTGTGCCAACAGGTTGGTGTCGAGGGGGGATTTGAAGAATATCTCAAGAGCAGCAACGACATAAGGGGCGTATGCTTGGTCTAAGACGGATAATGGGATGTTAAGTTCGTCATTTATGGGTCCTATTTGCTTGCTCGAGGTAATAGTAGTCGATTTTAAGTGCAAGGTCCCTCTTTTCCCACTACCTTGAGGAATGCAACTAAGCATTCTTTGAGTGAAAGACTCTTGCTTTGCCATAGTTACTTTGAATAATAATAATAATAATAATAATACGCCTGGATAGTAAATATATCGCTATTTTACATCGCTTTGACGGAAATCTAGGACTGGACCCATTTTTTTCAGTGATCTCTCTCGTACTGTCCTAGGACCGAGTGACATACTGAAGTACCATACACACACATACACAGAGAGAGACCCTTTCTACTTTCTATCCCTCATCATACTAGCTACATGTCCATCTGTATGCACCTGGTACTCTGATTCCCTTATCCATTGACCACACCCTTCACATTCTATCAAATCCTCATCTTCATCTTCACCTTTATCTTCTTCCCCCGTCTTCTTCTGTTCTATATGTCTCTGCTGCATGCTCCCTTCACCACGCTCCTCCCTCTTTCCTCCTCCTTCTTCTGTCACCGCTACCCTCTTCTCTACTTTCCTTTCTGTGTTAATGGGGTGCACATAATTCAATATTGATCCTACCCTCCTCTTCTTCTTATTCTTATTATTCCCAGCTGCTGCTGCTGCTGATGTTGTGGCATAATCCTTCTTCTTCACTCGGCTCTCCCCACACATTTCACACCAAGATAATAACTTGGGATTATCATACGTACATGCTGTGCATGTCCATGATACACTGTAATCATGTGACTTTTTATCTTGGTCCTTTTCTACATTACCAGTATCATCACCATTATTTCTGATCTGATCATTTTGCTGCTGGTTCCCACTACTACCATTCCTCCACTTTTGAACCGCAGCATCTAATTGAGTTGGAGGTATAGGCAATGCACTATTATATGTAAATAAAGGAGTAGCATCTTCCTTCCTTTTATCATCATTACCATCCTCAACATTATCATCGTCATCGTCATCCCAGTCGTGAAATGTCAGCTCCACTTCGTCACCAGCACTCAGTACCTGTGATCTGTGAGGCGTGTCAAACTCTTCTTGCTCGTTGCCTTCTTCCTCCTCACTATGCTCATCTACCATCTTTTGTTTCTTCTTCTTTTTTGAAGCATTTCCCAACACCTCCTCTAATGATTTCTGACCGGGATCTCTCTTAGTTTCAGCAAAATTAGACATCCTAAGTCCCATCAACCTCAGCTCAATTGGCAGCTCCGTCCTCAACAGCTTAATTCCAGTATTATATAATTCCTCACTGGAATTAGTATACCTTTCAACAGTAGCAGCTCTTGTTCTTAGCTCAAACGCCGTTGTTTTAAGTTTCAATGTCAACGTCTTGCCTTTGAGGCTCTCTTCTTTCAGCTCTTCAGACAGCTGCTCTGCCAGTTCCCGAAGCTTGGCTTGCAGGGCTCCACGGGCAGATAAAGGTCGGAATGTTCTCTCACAGCTCATTCCTTTCCTCCCAACCTTTCCTTCTACTGGAGGAGGAGGGTGGGTGGTGCTACCAAGCCCTAGTGCACTGCTAAAGAAAAAATCCAGTGCAATTGGGGAGAACAGTGCTGCTAGTACAGCTCTATGTTGTACTACATCTCCACAATTCTCAACGTGAAAGGCATTCAGCATTCTCTCTGTAACTCTCCCTACACCAGGTATCTTTCTTACCGGTAATGTTGCTACAAACACCATGATGGAGTTCCTATCAGCGGCAATAGAAAACTGGCCGTTTGGTTTATTTTGATCACTAGCAATCTTTGCCAGCAGTTTATTGCAAGCAATACCGCAGCTACATGTTAGACCATTGGTAATTTCAAACACCTTTTGTCTTATTTCTGAAGCTACAGTCTCGCCATTTGTATGATGATGTGATGCACAGTAGTCGGTAACATCGAGATGAGCTTCATCCAACGACATTGCCTCAAAATGCGGATCATATTGTTTGAAAACCTGTCTTGTGAGATCACTGGCTGCTTTATATTTATCAAAATTGCATGGCACAAACTGCAACTGAGGACAGAGCTTCAGAGCAATGAAACCAGGCATGGCACTACGTACTCCAAACTTTCTAGCTGCATAACTAGCAGTTGAAATCATCCCTATCCCTCCTACTGCAAAGGCTTTACCTTTCAAAGCAGGGTTGTCTCTCTCTTCTACTGCTGCAAAGAAGGCATCCATGTCTACATGGATCCAAGTACGTGTCAAGTCTCTAGAACCCTCTAATTCGGCTATTTTAGTGTCGACTTGGGATTGGAAGCCAGAAAGATGGGAGGGGGAGAGTGTCTTGAGCTGAGCTTTCATTTTAGCAATGCGAGCTTCTGTTTGAGAGGACTTTCTTTGTTCGTTGATGAAGTGGGCGCTGTCTTTGGACATTTCAAAGACCACTTGCTTGACTTTTTCTGCGTCAACTCCTTGCATGCCGGCCTTGTAGTTGGTGAAGACTGTTTCGTAATTCGTTCGTGTTGGCGGTTGTCGGTCCGGTTCCTTTGGCAGTGGGTGAGGATTGCCCTCCGTTGGAGGGTTTAGCTTATTTGGATCCATGGTGCTGAGGTAGTGTGTATTATTGTCCATGATTGGTACAGTTTTGTCGAGTTGTTTGAGAGCAAGCTTAGAATCGGTTTCAGATCACATGAGAGATCAAGTTTTAACGTTACTTGAGAGACAGCGAGTCCTTATGTATGCGTATCATTAGTGATCATGCACTAAGCTACTTGCTAGTGTTAATCAAAGCTAAAAGTGGCCAGCATGGCGCGTCAATTTCTGCTTTTCAAAACCAGGTGCGAAGTGTGATGCATGAGGCAAACAACTGAGCTCCACAACTTGGGTGGTATTCTAGCTGCAAACTTGAAGATGCCATCTATTAACTGTATTCCTTATAGTTGTTTTTTCTAACATGTCATGCAAGTGCTCCGACACCCCGCTCGTGCAAGATTCACCACCAAGATGTCTTCATCACCAGTGAGAGTTTTATCAATACAAAGCCACGTTGTATCTGGCTTTGTTGGCAATAAATGTGCGGTCTTTACCCTAAATACAATGGGTATCGAGGTATGGATGGCCAATTCTTCTCAGCATCACAACTGCTTTCCTTCTTCCCCGACTCTTAACCACTCTCCCTTCCAAACACCACACTAACAACAGGTCGACGCCATCAACTCTGTCCAATTTTCCAATCACACCGGCTACCCCACTTGCAAAGGACAAGTTATGACTGGTGATCAACTATGGGACATAATTCAAGGCCTACAAGCCAATAAATTGACCTTTGGATACACACATGTCTTGACTGGCTACATTGGATCCGTCGACATTCTCAACACCATAACTCGAATAACCGACCTATTAAGGCAACATAACCCACACCTTATATACTGCTGTGACCCAGTGATGGGAGATGATGCAAGGTTGTACGTTTCTCCAGACATCCCACATGCTTTTAGAGAAGACATTGTACCATTGGCAACAATGATGACACCCAATCAATTTGAAGCACAATTGTTATCTGGAATGGAGAGTATTACTACGTTGGAAGATGCTAGTATAGCTTGTGAGATATTACACAGTAGAGGGCCACATACTGTGGTTATATCTAGCTTGGATTTAGTAAATCATCCTAATCAAGTAGTTATATTTGCTTCAACTAAAGTACGGCAAGAAGAAGCAGGAGGAGAAGAGCATGGGAAGCAGCAACATCATCAGTATTACCTGTGTGTCCCAAAAGTGGATGCCTACTTCACAGGAACTGGTGACCTATTCTCCGCACTCTTATGTGGATGGCTACACAAGTACCCCCATAATCTAAAAGAAGCTTTAGAACACACAATTGCAGCCCTTCAAGCAGTGTTAGTAGACACAGTAGCGCATTGTGGAGAGGAGGCTGTGACCAAACGACGTGATGCAGAGGTATGTCGGGCTAGAGAATTGAGGTTAATTCAAAATGCAGCTGCTATTAGAGATCCAATGGTAACACACAAAGCACAGCGTCTATCTCTTATAAAATGACTTTTTTAACCCCATGTGAAAATTTCAAATTATCTATCTATTGATCTACATGCAAATCTAGTAATTAATTTCATGATTTCACTACCAGGGAACCTTCCCAATGCACCTTGAGCAGCAGATATCTCATCAAACATATCTACATCATCACCACCATCTACTAATGCTGATGTACCTCCCTTTCTATCTACATTTTTCCTTCTCTTCCTCTTCCTTTCATCACTACTACCACTATTAACGATACCCCCGTTAGCACTCGCCTCTTCATCATCAGGCAACACTATTGGTTCTAATGGTATACTTGCCTCAATGGCATCCACCCCACCTAGTAGCTCTACAACATCATTGAAATGAGCAATTGTGAAGGGGACTGGCTCATGACTGTGGTCTCCAACTATTACTGGACTGGAGTGATCACCAGTCACCACTATGGTGTACCTCCTCCCCATCCTACTGCTCCTCCGATCAATATCTTCATTAGAAGTATGGTTATCATGAGTATGGTGATGATGGTGCATGGCCAATTGTTTAATTACCTGACCAACCATGGTATCTACCTTCTCTATGAATGCTACTTTCAGTGAGGCATTCTTATCGTGACTTGCATCATCTACTGCCTTGACATGTAGAAAGACAAAGTCAACTTCATCTTCTTCTTCATCCTTACTGTTATTATTGGTTAGAATGTCAACTGCTGCTTTTGCCTTGGTGTGTAGCTGAGTTTTATAGTCTCCAGTAGCTCCAGGAACACTCCGTACAGTCATGCCAAGAGATAAAGCAAGACCTGCTATGATTTGAGTTGGTGCAATGACAGCTGACTTCATTTTATATTTTTCATCAAAAGGTTCTAGAGCCAGTCTGACACCACATCCTCGCAATAAAAGTACATTTGCTACTGGTTTACCTGCCTCTTTCCTCGCCTTGTTAATTGGGTGCTCTTCTAATATGCCTTGTATTGCTTTGGAAAGTGCCGCTACAACTTGTGCAGTGTGGCAAGCTGCTTTGTCTAATGCATCAAGAGGCTGTGGTGTAATGAGAGGCAGTTTATCTTTTAGGGGATCAGTGCCTGTGATGCCATCAGTCAGTCCAGGACCTCTGACTACCAGGCCACACCTGTGCTCTTTGGCATATTTTACCGATACTTGATACTCCTCTGAAAAACCTGGAATTTTCAAGCCATCAAGTGAACTGGATAATATAGGGCCTTCTGTTTCAAAGTTTCTATCTGCTCTTCTAGTGACGACTATGTTGGTGGTTGTATCTAGGTTGGCGAAGTTGCATTTAAAAGCAATGTCTCCCGGTGACATTTTGAGACCAGCACCCATACTTTCAAAGGCCCCTCTCCCTCTGTAGAGTACACGAGGGTCATATCCGAGAATAGACATGTGGGCTGTGTCAGATCCACAGGAAATACCTGGTTCTACTGGATCAATGAGGCCATTCAACCCGGCCTCTGTGTGTGTTGGGAGAAGAGGAGGAGGAGGAGGAGGAGGGGGTGTTCAAATGAGAGAGAATGGTCGGTGATGGACGAGAAATGGTTGAATAAACGGGTCTTCTGATCCATTTGAAAGCATGTACACACCTGTTATAATGTCTAGGAAAGGGGTGTTTGCGTGACACAACGCTGTCTTGCCTCCAAACTGGGGAATACCGACATCTCCAACCCCGTCGATCAGGATGAAAAGGATCTTCTCCTGTTTGTCGGAGGCGTCTTTAGATACCATAGTTTAGTAGGGTGGTATATTGAGAATACATTGCAATGATGCATATGTGGGTTCCACCATAAATGTGCCAAATAAGCCTTCCCCAGTATCAGGCCTTGCAAGCCAGTCGTTCAAGATGGGTCTAGATATCTCTCGGCGACATAACTTCAATTTAAATCTTCACTATTACAAGTAAGCTACGCCCTCAATTAGTCGATACAATGCAGTTCAGCACGTGCCTTAAACCTGCTAGTAAAATATTCGCCAAGAGAGATTTACAACCAAAATTAAGGCTAAATAAGAGCGTCCTTTGCTCTGCGCAGAACGAAAAAAGACACAATGACATCACACAGAGACTAGCAATTGCTGGTCTTGCGGCCTTACTTCTCGCTGGAGCCGCACCCGAAGAGGCTCTTGCCGCTCGTTCTGGTGGACGTATGGGAGGTGGCTCCTTCCGTTCCATGCCACGCTCCATGCCTCGTGCTTCTGCTGGCCCCTCGGTTCGCAACTACAACACCTACATTGCCCCTCCATTGGTCAGCCCTTACGGATTTGGAGTTCCATTCTTTGGTGGAGGTGTCATGGTATCTCCTTTTGGCATCGGAGGTATTTTCAATATTTTATTCATCATGTTTGCCTTTAATGTCGTATTGTCGGTGGCCAGGAACTTCATTGAAGCTGACAAGGACAAGGATGGTAAAGGTAAAGGAACTGATAGCTGGGACGATGAATGGTAATGTATAGATGAAATTTGTAGAAGTCCAATCAATAACAAAAGCAACGAAATGAACCAACTAAAACTAGAATGAAAAGATAAAAAAATCCAATTGTTGCGTGTGTTTTATTTTTTACAACAACGGAATGGAATGTAATGAAATGTAATAACGACAAGACTTCTTCTACAATTCATAATCAAGTCCAGAGCCATACACCCAACTCTCTATCGTCCTCTTCACCAGAAACTTTTGTTTCACCGGCAATAACTCTGCTCTTTCATACCACCCAAACCTCCTGCTCAGCAACGCCAGCCCAGTAAATGTCGCCAAACCAATGTAATGCACCAACCAATCAGCCAAAGGATACAACCCCACATTCCTAAATATCTGTATCACAAACAACGGATCATCAATAACCTGCTTCAACAGAGTCTGACTCAGCGGTTTGAGCTGAATGATATCTTGTAAGAAGGGGCGCAGGACCGGGTCACCAAGCTCCTCCATTGCCGCAAAATTTCCCGCCAACAACTTGTTGATAAAGTCTCTATCTATGTCCCTTGTTGTTCTATCACCTGGAATACTCATAGCTCTTTGCATCATCCAACTCCCACTCAATGCAGGATTATAAGGGTTTAAAAGGGACAATGAATCTTCATCCAACATACCTGCATCTACCGCTTCTGTGATGCCAGCTGTCAATCTGTTGATATGCCTGCATATTGCTCCAAACCCACCAAAACTCAGGGGAGATTGTATACCTGAAGCATCACCAATAGCTAGGATTCCTCTGAATGACGGTCGCAGCGGGGATGCTCTATAAGTAGGGAATACTCCGTACAAGAGTCTTAGAAATTCTAAATCGTCTAAATTACTTATTCCATTGGCAGCTTGATATTGAGGCAAGGATTGGAAGTATGTTTCAAACAATTGTTCAATAGATGGGTTGGTTTCTGATCCGTCAAGATACGTAAACATGTACGTTGTCCTTTCAGTGGATGATGAAGTTGAATCAGAGGAAGGGGGTGGCAGAGAGGCAGGGAAGGCCTCCCAATACATTTGACATTTCAATTCTACATCACTAGGTGCATTAGTATATATAATATCACCTGTTGTGTTGCTGCTGCTATCAAAGCCTCTTGCACAGGAACCTACTACAATGCACACCCCATCTGGTTTAGTGCCGTGTCGGACTTGTTTAATTATCGGAGAGGCGTTGCCCATTGCATCTATCGTCAACCTTGCTGTTGTTGTTCTACTACTACTATTATTACTATTATTATGCATCAAAGAAGAACCATTGGGATGAACCCATATTGAAGAAAGAGCTGTATTTTCCATAACTATACCTCCATATTCAATAAACTTGGCCTTGGTCTTTTCAATCAACAAAGCAGGGCTAACTCCAATATTCAAAATATCCTTGACAAGGATATCCTTCTTGCAACTACCGGCAAATCCAACTCTACCTGGATTGTACATTGTCTCTGTGCATCGATGTATCTCATCTTCAGTCAGTACTTCTGCTTTGACTAGTTCTAAGAGCTCTTTATAGCTGATGTTCCATTCCTGTGTGCGACCAATGAGGGGGCCTCTTTCAAGGACTGCCACTTTAAGGCCATTTTTGGCCAGTGCTGTGGCCATGAAAATGCCGAGTGTGCCTCCTGCTACTACTACGTCGTAGTCTAATGAAGGGAGGGGGGTGGCTGTGGTCTTGACAAACTCTGGTCTGAGGCCAAAGACGCGGGAATTGGAACGGAGGGCTGCCCAGGAAGCGTCGACATTCCTGAGAGTAGTAAGGCGTTGGAGTGTTTGGCCACCTGCACCGCCAGCTTGCTGGGTGTCGTCACGAATAGATGTGAATATCTTCTCAGTGAGTGATTGTTGTTGCGTGGTGGATGCAGACTGGCATAATATGGCTCTGTGCTGTGGGGAATTTGTTGATTTCGGAAGTTTTGATCTGGCTGAGACATGATGGGAGAACATGATGGTAATCGTTGAGCAATCTTATCATGCACTATGTGATGATGTGATGGGCGACATACAATGAATTCCAGTTGTAAATTTGCAAAGATGTGGTTTAAATGGCCTCCCCAAGCTTGGTGTGAAATATTGGTGGGAGAAAGACTGGGCATTCACATTCAAAATGCTCTTTTGAAATGAATCTCCGAGCACATCACAGCAACCAGTCTGCCAATACAATGCAGAAATTGAGCAATAATGGTAGAATATTACCAATAAATAGAAGGAATCTGATCTCTGCATCTCTATTCAAGACGATCTTCGCTGGTGGAGCAGCAATAACAAATAAAGCAATGGCTTCATCTGATCCACAAAGTCTAGTACGCTCAGGCATGAGGAAATTTCAAGCAGCGGACGTCAAAGGCTCACTCTTGGATTTTGACGAAGCGTTGAAACTTGGAGGCGACAGGCTACGACCTTACCTTTGGCAAAGAGGAATCTCTCTCTACTACCTAGACAGTTTCCAAGAAGGAGCCAAGCAATTTAGAGATGACGTAGCAGTCAACCCCTCAGACACAGAAGAATCCATATGGGCCTTTTTATGCGAAGCTCAGCTGTACGGCCCAGACAAGGCCAGGCAGCACATGCTCAAAGTTGGCCACGATCCCCGTTCAGTCATGAGAGCAGCTCAAGCAGCCTTTGAACAAGGCCTAGGTTCAGCCGCCATTGCAGCGGCCGCAGGAAATGACACTCAAGGACATGCAGCTTTCTATTCTCAGTTGTATGTAGCATTATACGAGGAATCAATAGGAAATGAAGCCAAAGCAAGGGAAGCCATGTTGAAAGCAACTGCCACAGAGTATGCCAAGTCTAGTCGGGACTTTATGGCTGGTGTTGCTAGAGTGCACTGTACAGTGAGAAATTGGACTTAATAATTATATTTTGATACAAAAATTACAACCAAATGTGTCTAGTTGTATGTATATTAACTATGTAAAAAGGTTAAAGTGTACCTTCATTAATTATTACTGGTGTATTTATTAACTCTCTTGATCGCAGTGTCTATCATTTGACAAACATCTACCGTTTCTTGATTGTTGACCTGGTCAATAGCAGAATCGATCATCTGTGCAACCACCAGCTCAGATGATGATGTGAGGTGGTCATGGAGGTACATTATCTCTACATCATTATCATTATCATCAGCATCAGCATCAGCATCAGCATCAGCATTGTTATCTTCCTCCTCTGGTATCTCAATACCAACGTCACCTCCTGCTGGAAGTAATACTCTTACTGGTTTATTGTCATCTCTTGGCGTATTTTCTCCTTCAACTGCCATCATCTCGTCCACTTGCATAGCCGATGGACAATGTTGCTCCTCCTTATCAGTAGCCAGCTCTTTCTCAACATCGTCACCATCTTCTTGCTCCATAATGGCAGCCATCACAATACCCTCCTCCTCTTTTATCTTCTCTGGAGATTTGGATGCTCTAGAAAGCTCACCACTAAGAACAACATCAACAGCAGCAGGTATAACAGCACCCTCTTCTTCTTTCTTTTCTACTACAGCTGCATTAGCACTATTATTATGGTCAGTACCAGTTATAAAAGCAGCAGTACCGGGGATGACGTTGTCAACACCGTTATTCAGCAGCGATACTTCAGGAAGAGGAGGAATGGAAGCTGTCTTCATAGCCGGCTCTTCTTCAGCTGGCTTTTCCCCTTCATCTACTTTTTCCCTCCCTCTCCCCCTCATTTCCCCTCTTCTTCCCCCTTTCCTCCTCCCTCTCCCTCTTGCCTGCCATCCTTCTCCTCCCTTGGCAAAGTACGTTGCTTCCCAGTCATCACCACTGTCGGCGTCATCATCTTCTTCTTCTTCTTTACTTTCCTGTTCATCTTCAAAATCTTCATTATACAATCTGAATGTCTTTGCTTTCTTAAATGGTAATGGTGGTGGGGGGGGTGTTTTTTTCTTAGAAGCAACTCCATTTATTGGGGAGTGTGGTACCGTTATTGCAACAGGTTTTGGTTTAGATGATGGTATTCTTTTCATCCTTTTAGCTGCTCGTTTCTTACCCTTATCGTCGTCGTCATCGTTATCATCGCTATGAGGATAGAGCCAAGTAGAAAGAGGGACCGTGTAGAGAGGACCAAATGACTGAATAGCACTTCTTCTTCCTTCTCCAGCTGCTGGTGTATTGATCTTCTCTTGTTTGCGTTGCTTGGCAGTCTCTACAGCTGCAACTGCTTGAGGCACCTTATCGACAGCAGTGCCCACTATCTTCTCCAACTCTGCTATTGAATGTCTATACAATAGCACAAGTGATTCTTTTGCACACTCTTTCTCTTGGCACAGGTACCAAGCATGTTCGGGACAGACGGCAACTCCAGGTGCAGAGGGGGATACTACTGCAGTCAACCACAGGTCCGTGGAGCACACTGCACAATCAACATCGGCGGTGTTGATGTGAACTCGGGTGATAGGGTTCACTGCTCCTGCTTTCGCCCTTGCATCCATTCTTTGCATATTAGGCCATGTTTTAGTAATAATAGTAGTAGTAGTAGTAGTAGTAGTAGTAGTAGTAGTAGTAGTAGTAGTACATGATTTGCAACCAGTGGCATACTTCTGACCATTCTCATGAGTAGTATCTTTCTGACCATTCTCATGAGTAGTATCATTCTGATGAATGCCTTGGGTACCTCCTTCCCTTCCACCACCAAACACATTATCAAGGCCAGCAGCATGTCTCCTCTTCTCTTCATCCACTCTCACTGCCAGCTCTCCAGTAGCCAGTGTAATAGCATGCAATGGTACTTTATCCCAAGGAATGTTCCCTAGTGGTGCGCCTTGAGCTCCTCCAGCAGCGCCTGTTCTCATTGATGCTGCTACTGACGATGGTGCACCCATATCCATACCAGCAGTGGTATATCCAGTAGTCCTCTTCTCTACTGCCATGGTTGCTGCTGCTGCTGCTGCTGCTTCCCAAGCATCTTTTATTTGTTGTTGAACATCATCCATTTCAGTACCCTTTATTACCTCTCCTGCATCTTCATTGTCATCTCTTGCTTTAATACCATTGACATAATCCATAAAATTGTCTACCAGTGCTGGACTAGCATCATTACCAGTAATACCACCACCACATCCCTGCTCCTCCTCCTCCTTATTCTCACCATATTGATGATGCTTATAGTTATGTTGAGCACACATGGCCAAAGCCACTAATAAAGAATCATGACTCAAGGTCAACGGTTTACCACTCTCTCTATACTTGGCAGCAACTTCACTCCCATAAGGCAGCCACCTAGGAGCACCAAAGTTCACCGCCTCTGCTACATTAAACCCTGTATTAAAGCCAGCATGGTAAGAATTAGGCATAGTAACTACAAAGGAACCAGGTTCGTGCACCACCCTACACACAGGGACGCCTCTCTTTTTCAGCTCCGTTGGGCTGACCAGGGTGACCAGCTGGTAGAGGAGGTTGGGGTTGGCTGCAAAAAGATGAGGAACAGCGTCCTTCATGGCTTCTTCTAGAGATTGTGTGGCATGAGCAGGGACGCCATACCAGACTTTGGGTGCTCCCAGGTGGAGGTAATTCACAGAGTAGAGGGCATGATCTTCAACGTGCCAGCAGAATGCGCTAAGCACGCTGCCCACATACAACCAAGGAACCATCACCCCCGTGATGAGCTCATCTCCTAGCAAGTACCGTAGTACACTAGAGGTCGATCTGGGCATGTTGTTGATGTTCCATGGATGTTCAGCATATTGTTCCTCCTTGGCATCAGCATATGGGGGCAGTGTTTTGATGCCAGAGTCTATGGACTGACGGAGATGCTCTTCCAGCAGTTTCCGGCGCCATTCGGGGAGAGGAAAGCCGCTTCCATGGTGGCCGCTGTCTAAATCTTGGCCATAAAGTGATTCGATCACATCGTTGGGGTCTCCACATTCTACAATGCGCCAGAACTCTGCTTCTACTTCTTCTACTGTTGGCTCTACGGCAGCAGCAGTAGCAGCAGCAGCACCTGTATTGTTGTCAATATTTGATACGTGTTGGGTTGTACCGAGGGCCTTGGGCCGATTTCTGGGGCCAGTATCAATGGCACCGGGGCCCCTATGTTTGATGCAGGGAGAGGGTTTACTGAAATGGAGTTCCTTTGCCCAGTCAGCATATGCTGCAAAGGATTGTAGAGTATGCTTTCTTTCTAAGATAGTGAATCCAAAGTCTGCACCTTCACTGTTGGCAGCAATATCAGTCTCAGTAGTAGTACCATCACCATCAACATCAACATCAGCTGCTTCTATGGTGGTGGTGCCTCTGGCCTCCTTCTTAGTTTGATAGAGTCTGCCATATTTTTTGCCAGCATCAAATGTAGAAAAGTTGAAAATAGGAGGAGCAGTACAAACTGAAGATGGATCCCCACCTTGTTCTTTTTGTTCTTTTGGAGCAATGCTGCCATTGCCATCTTGCTTCTTCTTCTTCTTCTTCTTCTTCTTCTTATTGTTATTATCAGTAGTATCCGTATTCCCGCTATGTTGACAATTTCTAGCATCACGAATACAAATAGACGACGTAAACTGCTTCCTCACCTCAAATCTGAAACTCTCCATGCTCAACCCATTAGTCCCATTAATCAAAGCAAACGGGGGATCCCATCCAGCAGGAGGTACAATATGCGCCAGTCCCCACTTCTCCGCCTCGTCAGCAATACTCTCTATGTACGCTACAGGATCTTGAAACTCTTCCACTGTGGGTCTAAAGGTGGGTGCAGTAGGAATGTCCGCTTGAGGACGGCCTTCTTCCGGCTTCCATCTGATGGGGGGGCGGAGGAAAGCTGGGGATTTCTTACGGCAGGAGAGGCATCCATATCTGGTGTATTTGCATTTAGGACATCCATACAGGACATCATGGAAGAGATTGTCTGGTTGTTTACGTTTTCTGCAAACTTCTTCACCCCAGCCATCTTCAGTTTTATTCAGAGGAATGTTGAGGCTCTTCTCTCCTACTTCTCCTTCATTGTCCAGAGGCACATTTTGTCCTTCTTGACAAGGATCGCCTGTAGCTACAACTGCTGTTCTTGTTTTTCTTATACTGATGGCTGGTGGAGTCGCAAGCATACCCAATGCATCTACTTGACCTCTTCTCCTCTTAATCCAACCAGACTTTGCTCCTGCTGACCTTTTACTAATGAAGACAGGGGGAGGGGAACCTTCTTTCTCAGTACACCAAGCACCAGGACCATTATCAAAGTCAGAATTTAAAAGACCTTCTATCCCTCTCTCCTTCCCCTTTTCCTTCTTCTTTTCTTGATGATTAATAATTGTACAAGGTACTACAATATCATCATCATCATCATCATCAATAGTACTCTTACTGGGCATTCTTCTTGTTCGTCTTGTAGTAATAGTAGTAGTATTAGTAGTAGCTGCTGCCCTTTTTCCTATTGTTTTCTTACGTCTGAGAGCAGCATCTTGTTGTCGTCGTTCTTCTTCCACCGTCAACACAGCAGTATCTGTATCCATCATATCGACCAACTTCGCCGACGTCTTCTTTCTGCTGGAAGTGCATCTAGTACTCATACGTGTAGAAAGAAGTGACTGCTCCTTGTCTTGCTTCTTCTTCCCTGCTCCTAGTGCTCCACCCTGTGTCCTTCTTCTTGTCTTGGGAGTGTTTACCTTTACTGCTACTGATGATGATGGAGGTTGTTCTGTTCCATTATTAATAATAGAAATCACCTCCATAACTACAGTGGGCAGTACAACTGCTGCTGCTGCTGCTGCTGCTGCTTCCGCCGCCGCTTGATGATCATAATGCATTGCTTCAATTGATTCCAACATAACATGTAGAACGTTCAGACAGTCTTCATCATCTGAATCTGCACGACCAAGTTTAGAATCAATCTCAGTTACTGCATATTTGTTTGATTCCACACCTCTTTCCAACATATTAGCAACCATGTCTCTGGCAATAAAATTGCTGTCCTCATATGGGGAGGTGAGGGGTGGATATTGCAATGAGGGAGACTCGTCGTCGGCCATATCGGTGTGTGTGGGGGCCAAGTCGAACTGCAGTTTTGAAAAGGGGTTATTACTGTCAGAATCGATTCACTAGGACATCGACAGTAATAATACGAGTTTCAAAATGCCAACTATGCGGGAATTTGTCGCAAAGATGGCCTTCGCTAGTTTCGAGCAAAATCTCTCGATTAAATAGTCACTGTCACGTATTACTCATTAGGATCAAGTCAAATCGCGTCTATATCTTTCCAACGATATGAAGTTCGACATATTTCAATTCCAGAACTATTGACTCCTGTGGCAACTTACTTATCAATTAATCCTCGATTTGGAAGAGATAATCGCCATTCTTGCCCGTTTAGAAGTCTTTAATCATCGTGGTATATTCTTCAGAATGATTTAAGTATCAGGTGCAGTGAGGTTTCCCTGTTATTTCAGTCCAATCAGTCCAATTTGCTAGGGCATCAAGAACGAGAGAGAGAGAGAGAGCCAGGGAACCTACTAGCAGAGAGAGCAGCGATGGAGACAGAGATAGTTGAGGTAAGAGGTGGCACCAAGAAGGAGGAGAGCGGTGGATTTTAGCCACACTAACCTTCATATACTCACAACATACTCACATTCATCTAAATCATGCCATATTACTTGTAATTTCAAGTAGAAAATGAGGCCACCATTTCCAACTGCATACAGAGAAAGCTAAAATTTGGCTCTCCTCCATTTCCTCCACTTTCGTCCCTGGTCTCCCTCTCTCCTATTTTCCTTCGGCTATTAAATAAACAAAATTTCAATAATCGTTCCTTTTCTATCCGGCGTCTTAGAGTAATAAATCTGAGGCAAACGGAAGCAGGACAGGCGATATGAAGGTATGTTTTGCATCGAATGTATCATCACCAAGGCATCACAATGGTGGCAAATCGAGGACTGACAGGCGGCTATGATGTTATTTTAAACTAACAATACCCCTCTTTACTATCATACAGTTCAACATCGCATACCCCGCAACAGGGTGCCAAAAGAAACTAGAAATCGACGATGACTCGAAGCTGTGAGTGTGTGGGCAGACGGCTTGTAGATGAAGCAGCATTGTAGCGTGCACTATATATATTTGAGATCCATGACTGACTCCATACCATTTTTTAATTTACAGGCGCGCATTCTTCGATAAAAGACTGTCAGCAGAGGTTGATGGGGAAGCTCTCGGCGAGGTTAGTGGACTCCTTTGCATTAGATAGCCAGCGACCTTCACAACAATAGATATGGTGCATAATACAGTCCAAAATTGAGTCATTTTCACGCTCAATTTTCGAATTGGCAGCATCCATCCATCATCGCCAGTCGCCGGCTCTCTCCTCTTCTCCCCCCAAACACGGACAGTTTCTCACACACATACACACACACCCCTCCCTCTCACAATTACTATTCACAACTGCAGGAATTCAAGGGATATATTTTCAAGATCAAGGGTGGTCAAGATAAGCAAGGTTTCCCAATGAAACAGGGTGTCTTGACTCCAGGTCGTGTACGCATCCTCATGTCTCCGGGCGACCAATGCTTCCTTGGTTTCGGCCGCCGCAAGGGTGAACGCCGCCGTAAATCAGTTCGTGGCTGTATTGTCTCCCCAGACTTGTCAGTTCTCAACTTGGTTATTGTTAAAAAGGGTGAAAATGATATCCCAGGTCTTACTGACGAGGAGAAGCCCAGGCAGCGTGGTCCCAAACGTGCCTCCAAGATCCGCAAATTGTTCAACCTGACCAAGGACGATGATGTTAGATCTTACGTGAAGGTGTACGGTAAGAAGGTGGAGAGGAATGGAAAGACGACCATCAAGTGCCCTAAGATTCAGAGACTGGTGACTCCACAAACCCTCCAGCGTAAGCGTACCCATGTAGCAGAGAAGCGTGCTCGTATAACTCGCAAGAAACAAGAGGCAGCTGAATACCACAAGGTGTTGGTGCAAAGGTTGAAGGAAGAGAGGGAGAGAAGGAGTGAATCTTTGGCTAAGAAGCGTGCTATTCGTAATGCTTCTCAGGCTTCTAAGGAGGCTTAGATGTTTGGGGAGAAGAAAGAGTTATTATAGATTCTACTACTACACTAGGATACAAAAATGTTTGTAAATAAAGATACGTAAAAAAGTACTCACTATACATTTACAATATGAATTACATTGTTATCTTCATCATCATGGGCCGGAATCAATACAACAACAACAACAACGACGACAGCAGAAATATAACAATAGTAGGAATACAACAATGTTGGGTGAATCTTCTCTACCCATAATACAATGGATACTGTTTATTAGTAAATACAAACCATCTTTTATTAATTATTATTCCAAGGGGTAATATACAACTTCAGTCTCTGTTTCTCCTTCCATGATCCTTCTCACTTTATATGGTCTCTGATGATGCTCAGCATTCATGATGGTATTGTCCTCAGCCTCTCCCTCACTACCTCCTCCTCCTTCTCCTCCTGGTCCTGGTCCTGGTCCTGGTACTGCAGTCATCAGGGTGGCATCATCCTCCACATCACTCTCCACTGCTCGACCATTGCTGCCAAATGATTGCCAGCTGGGTGTCCTATGCAAAACCTTCCCTGTAGATTTATGCCTGGTAACAGCTACCGCTTTAAACTTTGGCTGAGCGAGGGGACCCGCTCCAACCATTGTATCCAAGCTCTCCTCCAAGGCCGCCCACCTCTGTTCAGCAGACCCAGTCAGTCCAATGCTCATCCTTACTAAACCAGGGACAATTCCAGTTGCTGTTAGCTCTGCTGCAGAGAGTTCGGAAGAGGTAGAGGCAGCTGAGGCACTCATCAAGGTGTCAAAGTAACCCAAGCTCACTGCCATGAGGCCAAAGCCGTGTTTGTTTTGGAGACGTTCCATCAGTAGATTGGCCTGGTTGAGAGAACCTAGATTGAGTGTGAGCATTCCACCAAATCCATAATTGCCGGGGTTTTTGAGTGACTTTAGTAGTTGATATTGTGGGTGGCTGGGTAGACCTGGATACACTACAGAAACTCCTTTTTTCTCAAGATTTTTAGCGAAATAAAGAGCCCTCCTGGAATGCTCCGCCATTCGAATCCCCAGGGTTGGGAGTCTAAGTGACAATTCAGAAGCAACCTTGGGGTCCATAACTGGCCCCAATAGCATCAATGCACCAGTGTGTAGGTCCATTAACTTCTGTATGAATGCCTTACTAGCACAGATACCACCAGCTACAATATCAGATGCTCCAGAGACGAATTTGGTCAAAGAGTGTACTACGACATCTGCTCCGTAGTGGCTGGGTGTGAGGATGAGAGGAGAGAAGGTATTGTCAACAATAAAGGTAGCTCCAACTTGATGGGCTAAATCGGAAAGTGTTGGAAGATCTGCTACTACAAGGGTAGGGTTGGAAATGGCTTCAATGTAGAGAGCCTTGGTGTTGGTTTTTGAGAGCGCTTGTTGAACTGCAGCAGTGTCGGTCATGTTGACAAATGAAACTGTAATGTTGCATTTTTGGGAGAGGAAATCCTTGAAAAATGCGTGTGTACCACCATATATTGTGTCAGATGCAACTATGTGGTCTCCGGAGTTGCAGACGTTGAGGATGGAGGCTGAGATTGCAGACATTCCTGAAGCAGTACAATATGCTGCCTCGGTGTCTTCCATAGAGGCTAGTTGCCTGCCGAGATGGGCCACTGAAGGGCTGAAAGACCTTCCATAGAGGTAGCAGCCTTCTTGGGGGCCTTGCTTGCCAGCAAAGATGTCTGGGAGAGTGGTGGCGTGGAGGACTGTGAAGGTTGTAGAGACCTGTGAGAGAGAAGAGGTGCAGCGGGAAGTGTGAGAGAGCGGTGGTCGAGGAGAGAGAGGTGTGAGGGAAATTGAAGTTGTGGAAATGCGTCCTTGTTATGCTGATCACTTACCTCGATAGATGCGTTAGCCCCTCCAAATTCGCCAAACTCTCTCTTAGAAGAGGCGAGGCGTTCCATTGGGTCAATTTGAAATTGTTGGTTGTTCATTTTTCTTCGGGTTTTTGCGGATACCTTACCTAAGTAACGTCAAATTGAAATATCTTCCACTATGTAATCACGCATGTATGAGGCGTTACATTGTGACAATTAACAGATACTCCCACTTATTTCAACTAACCAAAGCTGAGCTGTCAAGGCTGTCTGACGACCGAGAGTGAGACACCTGCTAGACACTTCTTCTTCTTCTTCTTTCTACATTTCATCCATCCATCCATCCATCCATCTATATTCGATTCAATTCGTCATTATCATTTGACAAGACCCTACATATCTCACCCTCTTCTGCCCCTCCTCCATCAATCCATGCACCGTCTCTGTCAACATTTCCCCATCACCACTCCCACCCTCACACTCCACCGTCAAACAACTCCAAGGACCTCCTCCTCTGTGTACCTGACCCCTACTACCACCACTATTACCACCATCCTCTTCAATATATTCACCATAATCCCTATTACCACCACCATTATAATAATAAACAGCACTACCACCTTCACTAGCAAACAGTTCTTCCTTTATGTACCGCAACCCAACCAACCTCACTTGACCATTATTATTGCTGATCCTTTCTAAATCCATAATCCAAGACCACCATTTAACTACTGGTCTCCACATTGGTTTAGTGGCCTCTACATATAATACCTTCTTCCGAGTCACTAATACCCACATTGATGATGAAGAAGAAGAAGAAGAAGAAAAGGAGGAGGATGTGTGTTGGGCGTCGCCATTCTTTGTCTTGCTCGGCAAGCACAGCACATACTCCTCTCTACCATATAACAATGCCGCAGTGGCTTGTAGTTGCAGTAATAGCCACCTCCCCATTGCTTCTGATGCATTATAACATGGCAAAGGTAAACTACTTCTACCACGAACACCACCATCACCACCTAGATACTGCAACGATGACGCAGATGTAGTTGGGACATACCTCGGTGGCCTAGCCCATCCAATAGAATTAGTACCAGCAACAGCTCTACGTACAGATTCAGCCAGTTCTGCCATACTACCCAGCACACTAGCTAGCGGTAGTATCACCAGTCCTAGTGCTCCTCTTCTTACTCCACTGGCTAGTCCTGCCAGGCCTCTTTGTTCATTGAGTCCCCGGATTGGCTCTGCGATGAGTCCCACCATTCCTGCAAAGAGTGCCTCTACTAGAGAATAATCACCCATACTACTATTGTTGTTGGTGTGTGGGGAGATGGTAGTAAGAGACGTGTTGTTGGCTACGGTATTGGAAATGGTAGAAACAGCATCATTGTTGCCTTCTCTACCGTCACCAGCGCCACTGTTAGAGAAGAGACTGATCATACGATCATCATCTTCACCACCACCGCCACTACCACCACCACCACCACCATCAGCATGAGTATAAGAACCAATCAGCCCTCTTCTTCTAGACATGGGCAATATGACTATCATTTGATTCCCATCTCGCGTTGTTTCCACCCTCCACCTTCGCCTTCTCCTATCAGCAGTACCACCACCTCCTCCACCTCCCAATCTTCTCGTCAAGCTCACCTGATTCAAATCTCTCCTTTCTTCCAACCCCAGCACAACTATCGCCTTCCTAGCAGCGCCAGCTCCTTTAGCAGCTGCATTCGACAATGCAAATACTACATTTCTAAATAATGCTTCAGTACCAGCCACCAATCCCATCACAACCTCCCCGGGACCTCTTTTCCTCCTCACCGTCTCCATCAGCCCAGTTGCTGGGTTGGCTACAAAAGCATACAGCCCTTGGCTTAAATGTGTTACCAATGTAGTTGGGTCCCCCAGTACAGACGCAGATCCTACCATTCTTATCAGCTGTAAATACACTGCTGGACTGGTGTAATGTGCTTTAACTTTTTGCACCAGTGCTGACGTGCCCATCAGTGGGTTGTTCATTTCCATGTTGGGGAGGTGGATGGGCGCATCTTCTATGTCTGCCATAACGCTGACCAGTCTTTGAAGAGCTGCTGCTGCTCTGCTGCCCCATCCCCTGGCGATTCCTGCTGATGCTAATAGTGCGGCTGCTCGTCGAGAGTCTTCATAGGGAGCCGAGTGGAAGCTTATTACCAGATCAACATTGCCGATGGCAAAATAATCCATGTAGATCTTCATCTCATGTTGACGTTGCTGTTGTTGCTGCTGCTGCTGCTGGTGTGGATGATGATGTAATAGAGAAGCTCTTGCTGCAACTGCAGTGTTTGTAGAAGTAGAATAGAAATTATATGTCGATGCAGATGCTGCTGTTGGCGGTAACGGTGGTGTGGTGCTCAGAGCTAGACCAGCATGAACAGTAGGAGCAGTCTCAGAGGCAGCAGCAGCGAGGAGCATGGTGACATCGTCAGGTAGAGCTGCCATCATTGCCATTTGATACTGACCATTAGATGTCCCTCCTCCTGCCATAATAGCAGTGGCATTATCATTCCATAACGATGCACCTGATGAAGCTCTGCTCACCCTTCCACCTCCACCACCAACCCCGCCTCTCATTGACGATGATGCCACAACCACAGCACCATCTGCTGTTGGTACAAGTGCTTGAGATGACGATGATCTTGATCTCTTCATCATTGTATTAGTATCACCATTCACCAGCATCGTGTTGTTATTGTTCTGCTTCTTAGTCTTCCCCTTTAATGGTACCACCAATTGACTCAGCACTCCTATTAATTCTGTGATATGCTTTTGCTCAATATACACACCAATACTTCCTAATTGCAGGTCTGCATGTTCCACACAAAAGACACCAGCAGGTCTTCTCTTCCATACCACCAAGGATGCATTCAAAGCTGGTTTTCTGTGTTTTTCTACGACCGACACTGCAGAGCCTCCCAGGAGTCCATTAGCTGGTGCTGGCATGAGCAAAATCACTGGAAAAAAGGCAGCAGCTGCAGCAGGGGATGATGAAGATGAAGCTCCCCCATCTTCTCCTCCTCCTTCTACCCCTCCTGATGAAGAAGAATGATGATGATGACGGTTACTCAATGCACCACCATGGGAAGAAGATGCAGAAAAATCATAAATACTAGGGTTGTCCACTTGAAGAGTTTTCAAATTAACAGCCACAGCATAGCATGCTGAGCTGGCAGATGCTGATGCACACATAGCTTCTGCTCTTAGGTACAACACTTCCGACCCATTGGCAATGATGGACAACCCAACAGATGCCATGTTGATTGATAGCTCCCATAGTTGACCCACTGCAGCATGCTTGTTTAGTGGTTGTGGTTGTGGTGGAGCCATAGGAGGAGAAAGAGGAGCAGCAGCAGCAGGAGGAGGGGGAGCATTAGCACCAGAAGCCCCTCCATCTTTACTTGGAGTTGTTGGCGCAGATAATGCGGTAGCAGCAGCAGCAGCAGGGACTTTATTATTATAATCAGCAAGTCCAGTTACTAGAGCACTGCTATTTTGATAGAAAACATCATCATTATTATGAAGAGACGTATCCATTAATGTCAGCACCCTAGTTGGTCCTTCTGCTCGAACAATCACCCTCACCTTGGTTTCACTCTTATCCTGCCTCCTCACTCCTCCTCGTAATCTAAGCACCTTATCCTGGCCCACCTTGTCCAAGTCAAAGGTACCAATCTGTCTACTACCTGGGAGTTCCAACACCAAGTTGTGTGCCATTGTAGGTTCATCCCAAGCATAGTTGAGAGCACAGAATGGACGGAGGATGTCTTGTTGCTCGGTCACTCCCTTTTGCCTGGCATGCAGTGTTTCCAAAGAACAATTTTCAATACGATAGGGAGCAAAGCCAGCAGGTTGATGGCTGAGTGTGACTTTTAGCAACCCAGAAGAGGTGGTAGAAACGTCTAATCCCATCAGCATGGTGACTCCTCTGTCTCTATGGCGAATCTTCAGAAAAGCGTCACCCAGGATGTCCAATGCAGCTCCCCCCGACCAAGACCACCCAGCTCCTTGCACCCTCACACACAGTTTGAGTGGAAGAGAAGTATCCGCCCATCGTATTGCTCTCGCTGTCCCAGGTGCCAGCTCCCTTTCCAATGTAGTACCTTGTTGTTTGTACTGAATAGGCACATTTAACGTGTTGTACAACAAGTATCGAGGTAACAAGTACAACGCTCTTGCCCCTCCACTCCCCGGTACTGTACTAGTCATGACTGAAAAGACATACCCAGCTCTTGCCAGTGTTTGCATACTAGGGGAAGCAGATGATAGCAGGGGGGCGGGGACCATCACCTTAGCTGCTCCTCCAAGGGAAGATTCCAGATCAATTGAATCTGACCAGTATGATTTACCCAGGGGGGCTTTACTGAATGCAGCTCTCACCTGAATGCTCAGTCCTCCTCCTCCTCTTCTTTCTGATTGGAGTCCAACCAGGCCACCTTGCATGGTGGGCCATACAGATGAAGTTTCCAAGGCAGGTGCAACTTCAGTCATTCCTTCACTCACACCTCTTCCTCTCAGCCCCACTCCTCCTCCTCCTGTTGAGGATGCTCTCCCAAGAGAAGAGCGATGGTGATGGTGGATTATTGGGCTGCTAGTGGTTGTTAACAGTCCTCCTCCTCTTGTTGCAGCAGCAGGTGTGCCTTGTCTCAGAGGGGTTGATAAGCCTGCTGCTGATGCGGCTGTTTCTGCTCGTACTTGTTGTCGATGACCACGACCAGTTATATCATCACCATCACCACCTTCATCAATAGTAGTAGATAACAATTCACCAAGGCCAGGCATATCTATTGCAGACGCTACTCTGCTCACATCCAACACATGAACTCTACTTTGATCATCATTATTATTGTTACTATTATAGTCCCTACCACCAACGTGAGCAGGTACTATTGGTGACATTGGCAGGACACTACCACCACCACCAGCAGCAACAGAAGTTGTCGATGAAGAAACATGCTTTTGTACTGAAGGCCTGACTGGATGAGATCCATAACTAGGCAACGTAAGGTTCAGTTTAGGTATCCATGCATCAGGAACGTGATCTTCTGTTAATGGTTGAACACTTTTCTCGATACCTTTGATTATACCGCCTCCACCACCACTATTCTTTGTCTTATTTGCATTATTGTGGTTTCTAAGACTGCTTCTTCTACCGCCAATAGCAACTCCAAACTCATCTTCATCATCCTCATCATTCTCTATCAAACTTTCTCTGAGAGCAATGGGCAGCCCAGTGAAATTGTAAATCCACAGAGGGCAAACGAGATGGACAGTGTGTGCTCCGGTGGTTGCACCGACCCCGTGTCGGACAGCAATTTCAGTGGAAGGGGCCGTCAAGTGGCCAGCTGCTGCTGATGGGGCGAGTTTCAATGGAATATCATCTGCCCACCAATAATAGTGAGAATGATGATGAACAGTACTGCCAGTACTCTCTTCTCCTCCATCAGTGCTATTAATATCATCACCTTCAGCAGCCCTATCTTCATCATCCTCTGCACTATCACTATAATGCACTTCTCCCCGAGACTTCGTTTCAACAACAGGGCTAACCCTGACTGGTCCAGTTCCTTGGTACCCTATGACATCAAATTCTAAGTATTCAATACGGCCCATTTCTAGAGAATGAAGCTTCACTTGCTGATGTGGCAATAAATAAATTGGCTTTTCAGTCAGTGACTGACCATTATGTATTGTCCTCAAGTTACCACTACTATTAGTATTACCTCCTCGGGTTGTTAACTTCATTGTGAATGGCACAGGAAGCGTGTTGGTGAGTGTTACTGGAGCATCAATATCGATACACCACAACTGTGCATGCGACGATGATGATGCTGTAGTCAAGGCAGAGGCTCCTATTGAAAGCAATAGGACATGATCTGTATTGCCATAGGCAGGACAACTGAGCTGACGTCCAGCAGAAGCGACCTTGCGCTCCTGTTTTGCTGTTGCAGCAGAGAATAGGTTCTGTAGAGCCACTGGAGCACTCCAATCGTAAAGCACAGGTGTGCCATCATCACCAGAAGTGGGGTCATTAAGATGATGATGACCAATGACAGTATCGTCGTGATAACGGTGCCTTCTTGCCGCAGGTGATTGCTGTCCTCCCGAATACAAAACGCCTGGAGGTAAGGTTGGAGGTCGTTGCATTGGAGATGAAGCAGCAATGCTGCTTCTCCTTGCTGGTTGTTGCTGTCTATCTGCATCATCATCACCATCCATCCATCCTCCTCCAACTTTGGGTTTGACACACAACAACCCTCCTTCTCCTCTCAAAGCAGGCAACCACATGGACTCCCCAGGTTCCAATGTCCCCAGCACAGCAGGCTCCATCATCACTAGACCCAGCGGTGCTTGCATTCCCACTTCTAATACCAGCCCACTATTATTCCATACTTTCACTCCAGAGTGAAGCTTCACCAGTGCACCTCCACGATTCTGCATCATCACATCACATACAATACGAGGTTTAGTAGTAGTAGTAGTACGAGTAGGGTTGGTGTCGTCATTGTTTAATAAAAGAGCAGTAGAATGACAGTTTGTATGATCCAAGGGAATAGGTCCCATAACACAGCTGCTTCCTGGGAGTTTGAAACACAAAAGAGCACTCCTCTTCTTGGTTCTCAGCATCATTCTGGCAGTACTACTGGTAGCCTCACTGGTAGTTGTGTTTGCTTCTTTCAGCAAGAGAGTAGTTCCGTACATCTGACTAGGTACACCAGTGTATTGTCCTTGACTATTGAATGAAAGCTCATCTGAAGGTATGACTGGAACTACCAATGTGCCTCCTGGAACAACAGTATGTGGCTGTTGCCGCCCATCATCATCGTGCAATTCCTGCCACGTGTCACCACCACCACCACCACTACCATTACTGTTGACCCATACTTCTAGTGGGCTTCCAGTAGCATTTCTAACAAAATACCTAGCTGCAATAGCATGCACTGCCTCTTTAATACCAGCTGCATGCAAACACGCTTCTAAGTCTTTGGATTCCGCCATTTCACTCAATACTGGAGCTAGCAGAGAGACAGCAGACAAAGCATTCACAGCAGCACTTGTTACTGTCAACTCTAGACCTGCATCTGATGAAATTCCAAATTTCAATGTTTGTTGTTGGACTCCTGATGATGATGATGATGCTCCAGCTATTCCTGAATAGGATGATGCTGATGCTGATGACAAAGAACCTAGAGGTGCAGAGCAATGCATACGACATTGCCAACTCTCCAATAAAGGCTCCCATCCTCTATTTCCAGGACTAAACACACTGACCTGAGTCTTCATACTTATTATAGTATTCAACAACATAGCCTTGTAGTCGTGTTCTATTGTGACTGCAATGTGATTGATTGCCAGCTCTACAAGAGGAAGTTTATTTGACCATAGTACAGATGAAGATTCACCATCCATGACACTCAACATGACTGCAGCTGTGTTGATGTGAATAGACACAAGCTGCTGCTGTTGTTGAGGGGTGATCTTATTGTTGTTGTTGTTGTTTGTGGTGGTGGTGGTGGTACTATTGGTTGCTCCAGTTGCTGTTGTTGCTGAAGTATTTGCATTCCTGCCACCGCCACCGCCAGCTCCCCCATTACCCATGCCACTTCCATGAACAACACTCAAATGCATCTTTGCTGCATCGATCACCTTCCCAACTTCATCAGCAAGTGCAATGGTACTACACATCGTCGATATATCTGCCCATACAGACAATTTATTGACAAACACACGCACCTCAGTAGCTGCAGTGTGCCCATCTGACAATAGCGTCAATTGCACATTATTCAGCCCTAGCAGTGAAGTGTCCAAATGGAGCAGGGGAGTGAAACCAACGAGGCTGCCTCCTCTTCTTCCCTTTCTACTTCTCTTACTATTACCACCCACCAGAAGACCCACCATACTGCTACTTCCAACAGTAGTAGTACTATCATCATCACCACCGTCTTGGTAACGGAATGCTTCAAACAGTTGGTCTTCCCATAATGATTCCAAGGACACCGATCCTACTTTTAGCAACATGCCAGGCAGACAAATACGCGACACACTTGTTGTTGTTGATGATGTTGATGACCATGTTGATGACCTTCCAGTAGAGCTCAATATCTCAATATCTAACCCAGTTGAGAAGCAACATGCTGGGACTAAATCACGTGAAGATGATGCCAAAGCATCATCCTTCTCATTATCATCATCCTCATTATCATTGCAGTTATTATTCTGATCATCGTCAGTTTTTCTACGTTGTAATATAGCCTGCTGCTGGTCTACTGGAATAGTACCACTGTTGTTCTGTAAAGGGCTGCCTCCATTAGTCCCACCATCGCCACCGCTATTATTGGTGTTCAGCCTTCCCCAAGCAGCTACGACTTGTACTTTCAACTCTGTGACCTTCAACGATACGGACGTATCTGATGCCAATGAGTTGATGTTATCTTGATTAGCAGCCTTAACTGTTGGAGTATTAGTAGCACCACAGGGAAGGGGAGGATTGACGATAGAGGATGCATCACCACCAGTGCCGGTGCCGGTGCCAGTGCCATCAGCAGCAGTTTCAAGTCTTCCTTCCTCCCTTGTCATTCTTTCGTTGGTATAAATTTCAACACCATTAGAAGAAAAGCCCATGTTTGATTCATGAGCAATTACTGCGTACAAGCTAAGACACTCAAATGCCTCATGCCAGCCATGTAGATACAATCTCAATAACGATGGAGCAATTGCAATACTACGCGTATGACCATCCTGGCTATTTGAACACTCTACTCCTACATCAGTAGAAGTATCAGTGAAACCAGCATAAATCAACATGAAAGAGTCATGTTTTTGACTATTCCAGACTGTCAACGGTACAAAAGATGGAGGTGAGTGCCCCCCTCCCCCTGAAAGTGGGTGAAGATCCCTATCAAACCCAGGTCCACCTCCTCCTCTTCCATCTATTGAAAACCCATCATCAAGGTCACTCTCAGCTACGCTAAAGTACTTGGACACGGCAGATGGGCCACCAGTAGAGCGTTTAAATCCACTACTGCTGCCGCTGCCTCGCATTAACAGCTGATATGGAAGTGCATCCTGATAACTGCCACTTCCTTCACCACCGCCATCTCTCCCATCAGTAGTAGTATGACCGCTACCCAGTTGAGCAATAGAGCTCAATCCGGGCTGATGTATGAATGATGATGACGCAGACATGTACCGAGGAGTGTTCCCTCCAGAGTTGTTATTACTCCCTCCACCACCTACATGTTGAGGTTGGTAGAGATTGGAGTAGGAGTGCTCCCTTGAAACCGGGGGTGGGGGGAAGAACTGAAAGTTGGGATGACTATCAAACACCATAGTCCCTTCTTTATTGTTATTATTACTATTATTATTGAGATAATTGTCTCTTGGTTTGTGCTGCTTAGGAAGCAGTACATAGCATGCCATACTCTGCACACTTGCACAATAAAACTCCCCATCTTTATTGCTAGAGTTGCCAGCAGCAGCAGCAGCAGCAGCAGCACGGGCAACAGAAGACGGGCCTGCTTTTCCAGCTAAATACGCAAGCTCAACTTTCAAAGCTGTACTACTGGACCTTGCACCCAGTACACTGAGTCCAATCCCTTCAATGGCCATCTTGACATGCCATGGAATGCTCTTCTCTGTAGTTGTAGCAGTAGAAGTATTTTGAATGTTGGCATGTGATGTGCCTTGCGAGCAGCGAGTATGCCCATCTGTGGCAGCTGTACTAGTTGCAGTCTTGTGATCAACATCTCCCAAAGTAGTAATACCACCACCACCACTGCCATGCATATCATGTATACCATGATGACTTGCCAAGGAGGAAGAAGAAGAAGACAAGGTACTATTACTACTACCAGCTTCATCATCATCATCTACCACTGCATTACCCATCACACCACTATGTACCACACCAGCAGGACCACTCCCTTTACCATTCCGTCTGCCAGTCTGCAGCAAATCCCTCTCTTGGTTGTACGATTGAGCTAATGCAGCCAGCATACGTACATGGCTGGGATGGCAGCTGAAATCAATCACCCCAACATTCATCTCATACATTACTAGTGATTGAGTAGTAGTAGTACTACTAGTGAAGGATCTATCTAGTTGTAAAGATGGAATCTTCATCACTGGGAGCTCACTCACTCCAGGAAGACCCATTGTTGCCATGGTTGCAGTCACTCCTCTTGCCATGATCAACTGCTTGAGTGATGAAGATGAAAATGAGCTGCTGCTGCTGCTACTAGTAGTACCAGCTACTTGGAATGGAAGGTCTAGGGAAAGTTCAGGAATATCTAGGGTGAGGATATCTTCGTGGACAGATAGAAAATCACGGAGCATTCCACTCATCATAGAAGTTTCTACTATTGCTGGCTGATGCTTCCATACCACACGGCATTGTTTTAATTCTACACTGGTGGTACTGACTTCAGTGACATCAGTACGAGGAGGGATAGAGCTTCCTTCTTTCTCTTCATTGGTGTGGATTCTATCACCATCGCCAGAAGGTGCGTTGCTGGGGGAAGGGGGTCCTTCAATCAGAGCAACTATCCTTAACAAAATAACATGGCCAGCTGACACATTTGACAGAGCTACTTGTGTCATTGCTGTTGAAGCTGATAATGATGATGATTCTGTCCTGCTAATGTATTTATTGATAAACAATGTTGCCGGTTCAGCTTCATTCAGTTTGGTAATGAAGTTTCCTGGCTCATCGGCATACCCTTGTACTTCAATGCCTACAATATCAACCCTGGTGGAGCTGGTATGTACTACTTCTGCTGATTCTGCTGAAGATGCCGATGTTGATGATATAGCAATGAATATTGCATCTATTGCAACTTTACGTGCTATATGGGGAATGGGAGAGTATGATGTGCCATTGTTGTTGTTGGTGGTATCGCCATGCTCATCACTATGCATGCTCTTCCCCTTCTTCTTCCTCCTACTGTTGCTGTTGGTGGCCGTGGCCAAAGCATCGTTATCTAATTGCAATGTGGGTGAGAATACTGGAGGAGGCAAGGCATTCAGCGTTGCTGTTCCTCTATTGAACACATAATTATGGTGTTCCTGTTGTTGTTGTTGTTGTTGTTGTTCTGGTGGTGGTGGTAATAAGCCAGAAAATAAGTCTTCAAGGACAGTATTCTGTAAAGAAGTCTCCAATTTGAGAGCACCATCTACATCAAGATGAATCTTCACCTCTGCTGCATCAGTTTTCAACTTTATCTGGTCAATATAACCTAATTGAATGCCGAGGAATGCTAACTCAAATTGTACTAGTGGCCCATTTGGCAGTGGATTTACTACTGATGATGGTGAGAGTGATACCGCTCCTGCAACAGTACCCTTCCCCCCTTCCTCCTTCTCCTTAAAAAATGCAGACAACAGATCCATTGATTCAGCAGTAATTGTCAATATAATGGGATCAACTTGCAGAGCACAACATATCTGAGGAACGCCAAAGTCTTCAGCAATCCTATGAAGCTTGAAATTTGCCTTGAGACCAATATGTTGAAGAATCTGTACTACATCTTCTTCTTGTTCCACCCCATCCTCACTTTGTGAACAACATACTGATAGTATGTTCAAAGAAGCTATTGATAGCTGCATGTTGTTGTATACAATGTGCTCTTCAACCACTGCAATGTCGGGGATTTTAACTTTTATTTCTTCCAGGAAATCGCAGAGGGCTTGAGCTTGTTTGAATCTCTCTATTGATTGGTCTGTGTGCAGCAGAATGGCACCTGTTTTAACTACTATTGTTTCTGTCACTATCATTCTACCATGACCAGGGCCTTGATATTGCTGCTGATACAATTGCCTCTTTGTACTGTCACCCAAGTCCTTTGCACCATTACCACCACTACTACTATTATTACGAGTCACAAGTGTGATGTGGACATCTTCCAATTTGACCAACAAATCTACAACTGGACCAAGATCTTGAATCATCTTTGCTTTAATAGCAGTACGTGCTTTTTTATTAAGCCCATTAGTAGCAGCCATGACTGTGACTCCATAACTATGAGGTAGAGTAGGAGGAATGAATGCAACTAATCTTGACATTGCTGCTGGATTTGGAAGCTCGACATGCAATGGTTTTACCAAGACATCAATCTTTCTCCCACCACCTGGCGTTGTTGATGATGATGATGATGCAGGTTGGCTGTACTTCACAACTACTAATTGAGACTGCTGCCTTGATGATGGTGTTGACATTGAGGAGTCAAGTCGACTCAACATATGTGTTGTTTCATATTGCCCGATCACATCAAGTCTTGCATCCAGTAATGTTACTGTTGCTGATACTTCACTACTACTATTTTTCACAACTTCTACCTTTAATGTGTCTAGGCTGACCATTGCCACTGTAGCAGCATCAGTAGAAATAGAGGAGGAGTGTGCCTTGATTGTAGTGTCTATATTATCAATATTGTTGTACAGCTCTACATTTAATGAGCTCAACATGATGTCAACAGTCATTCGTATACCTCCTCCTCCTGATGATGATGATACACTTGGTGAAGGTGTTGGTGGAGCATTGTTATTACTGTCAACATTATCTCCACCAATCATCATGCCTTCCTGTTGCTGCTGCAAATCAAAGTCAACTGCCTGTAATAATTCCTCAACATCCTCCTGAGTAGGTGCAGCAATGGAAAGTTCACCTGCAGTACCACGGTGTGTGTAGTAACGTAATGTAGAAGCTGCTTGAGCAAGTCCTCTGGCCAATAAACCCTTTTCTTGCTGTTCTACTGATGACGACGATGAAAAGGACGCGGCAGCAATAGCAGCAGCTGTAGAATATTTTTGCTTCTTCTTGGCTTCTTGTTGCTGTAATTGCACTTGCCTATCAATTTCAGAGGAAATATCCCCACTTTTGAACACAATCTTGCGAGCAGTTGCTCTACAAGATACGACATCTTCCAAAGGCAGCTCTAGCTCTAGAACTTTCAACTGCTCCTCTCCAGTGGCGCTCAGCTGCATGTCATCAGCAATCTTCTTCCTGTACAGCAATACATATCGAGATCTGGCTCTTCGACTACTTTCAGTGTCCTTCCACTTTCTTAATGATGCTGCATCGTTGCCATGCAAGTCGCTGTAGACTGCGTTTATCGCAAATTTCCATCTTTCTCTCAATAAAACCTTCTTCTGTTGTTGACTGTGCTCATCATCACTATCTTTAACTCTACTATTACTATTAGGTCTGAGGGCAGCTCTTCTTGATTTCGCAGCCAACCACTGGAGTCCATCTGAGAATAGCAACATGTCCTTGATTTGTTCTGGCGTCACACTCATTTCGAGGCTGTGTACTCTTGTCGCTACATGTATATGCACAGCACTATTAACACTACTAACACCACCTCCTGATGATGATGATGATGATGATGTCATGTGAACGGTCATATCTGCCGGTCGTAAAATAAAGTGATTGTCACTCCTCCTATCTGCCGGTCGTAAAATAAAGTGATTGTCACTCCTCATATCTGCCGGTCGTAAAATAAAGTGATTGTCACTCCTCCTAT
>Ga0114919_10000276_pt1 | contig 37961 bp, 34 predicted proteins | sample BlataG_FD_88682 | JGI IMG/M metagenome (GOLD analysis project Ga0114919, IMG submission 88682) | Deep subsurface microbial communities from Black Sea to uncover new lineages of life (NeLLi) - Black_00105 metaG | ecosystem: Environmental > Aquatic > Marine > Oceanic > Sediment | place: Atlantic... | reverse complement strand
TGAAGCACATGCCTTAGCTAAAATAACGAAAATAGTTGCAGGAATGGACGAAGAGACAACAGAAACTTTAGCCGAGCTTTACGGCTTGATTACCAATGTCCATAGAGCCAAAGACATAAAAACCGCCGAAGCTGCTAAGGTTATTGAGAATATTCAGCGGGATTTGAACATCGCGTTAATGAACGAACTTGCGATCATATTCCATAAAATGGGTTTGGATACACAATCGGTTTTGGAAGCAGCGAGAACAAAATGGAACTTTCATCCTTATAAGCCTGGTTTGGTTGGCGGTCATTGTATTCCAGTTGATCCTTACTATTTGGTTTATAAAGCAAAAGAGCTGGGTTATCATCCACAGGTGATTTTAGCAGGGAGAGCGATAAACGATTATATGCCGAAACACGTGGCAGAGATGGCTATTAAAGGATTGAACGAAGTTGGTAAAGTAATCAAAGGCTCGAAAGTTTTGATTATGGGTTTGACTTACAAGGAGAACGTTCCTGATACGAGAGAATCACCGATGAATGAGATGGTGAAGGAGCTAAAGGAATTTGGAATTGATGTTTTTGGCTATGACCCTCTGCTAAGCAAGGAGGAGATAGAGCGATTTGGTGTGAAGGCTTTGGATTTTTCTTTTAGCACTGGTTCTCTTTTTTCTAAAAAGAAAAAGTGTGTTAAGGTGGACTGCGTGATTGTGGTGGTGGCTCATAATGAGTTTAAGAGGATAAAATTTGATGATTTAACAATGATAATGGATAAGCCAGTATTAATTGACGTGAGGGGGATGTTTGATGGAGAAGAAGCGAATAGAGAAGGATTTTACTACCGAGGATTATAGCAAAAAAATCCTAAAGAGCAGAACAATAATTGCCATTTCACTTCTCCTTACTCTATTCCTTCTTTGTGCTTATTATCAAACCAATTATGAATACCACAGGGAATATCCTTCAGCCAAGGATATAGTCTTCAATTACTCAAAATACATAGGCGAGACAGCGTCTATTTCTGGAGATGTTGTTGGTGTGCATAGCACAACTTTTCAGCTCTTAGAGAAATGCGATGGTAAAAACACAATTTTTACAGTATTACCAGATTCTCATGTAGATGTAGACATAGGAGATAAAGTAGAGATATTGGGCATTTTGGGACCAGATTACCAAATCTCTGCTGAGAAGATTATCGTGTCTAAGAAATGGAAACATGAGTTTGTTTACGTTCGTTCTTTTATTGCACTTATACTTCTCATATTCGTTTTCATGAGGAACTGGAAGTTCAACCCCACACACCTAAAATTTGTCAGGAGGGGATAAAAATGCCTGACTGGCTTGCTCATATTTTAGTTGCCTATATTTTGTGCAGCATTTTAGGGATAAAATTCAAGGTATTCAGCAAAGAGAATACAGCAATTGTCATGGTCGGTGCTTTAATCCCGGACATAGTAAAAGTGGGACTTCTTTTCGATTTTATTGGAATGGATATAGGGCATTTCATCGCACCTTTTCATACTCCCATTGGCTCAATGCTCTCTGCTGCGCTATTCTCATTGCTATTCGAAGCAAGAAAAAGGATATTCTATCTGCTAATCTTCGGTGCTTCAACTCATTTTGCACTTGATTTCTTGCTGATGCATGTTAGTGGCGGTATGCTCTTGCTCTTTCCTTTCAGCTGGGGTAGATGGCAGTTAAGGGTAATTCAATGTGATAATTATTATGTTGCATTAGTAGCATTGTTATTGGCTTGTGTAATTTATATTGTCTCGAAATATTACAAAAGAGAAGAGGAGGGGTAAGCGATGAAAATCAACGAAGTGATTTTCTACGATGTCGTTGACAAAAACCTGCTAAACTTCACGAAGAAATAAACCAAAAGAGAAAGGCTTTTATTACAAAACCCTTTAAGGTAAAACAATGAAAAAAAATATCGCAGTAATTGGAACGGGATATTGGGGAAAGAATCTCGTCAGAAATTTTGCTGAGTTAGGTGCTCTCCGTGTAATTTGCGACACCGATAAGGACAAACTCGACCATTTTAAAACCAAATATCCGGAAACCAGCATAACCACTTCCTTTCAAGAAGTTCTCGAAACTGAAGATATAGAAGGAGTGGTAATCTCTACTCCGGCAGCGCTGCATTATAAAATGGCAAAAGATGCTTTACTCAATGGAAAAGACGTATTTGTAGAAAAGCCACTCTCGTTGCGTATAGAAGAAGGCAAAGAATTAGTTGAAATCGCAGAAGAGAGAGGTAATATCCTGATGGTTGGACATATCTTACATTATCATCCCGCGGTACTCAAGCTTCAGGAATTGGTAAACCGCGGCAAGTTAGGAAAAATTCAGTACATCTACTCAAATCGTCTAAACTTAGGAAAGTTCAGGACGGAAGAGAACATCTTATGGAGTTTTGCGCCTCACGACATATCGGTAATCCTTATGCTTCTAAGGGAAATGCCACGGAGTGTAGCTGCCCATGGAAGCTCTTATTTAAATAAAAATGTAGCTGATGTTACGCTCACAACGCTGGATTTTCCAAGCGGAGTAAAGGCACATATTTTTGTCAGTTGGCTTCATCCATACAAGGAGCAGAAGTTAGTGGTTGTAGGCGATAAAAGGATGGCAGTTTTTGACGATATTCCAGATGAAAAGCTCCTGCTTTATCCACATGAAATAGAATGGGTCAATAGAATTCCCGTGCCGCGCATGAAGGATGCGGAAGCGGTAGAACTCGAAATGGAAGAACCCTTAAAAGAAGAATGCCGGCACTTTCTGGATTGTATTTCATCGAGAGAAACTCCAAGAACAGACGGTAGAGAGGGTCTTAGAGTGCTTGAAGTTCTACAAGCCTGTCAGGAATCGTTAGAACGAATGGGCGAGCCTGTTTCAATGGGAAGAAGGCTTTATTTTGCTCATCCAACGGCTGTGATAGATGAACCGTGCGAAATAGGAGAAGGAACAAAGATATGGCATTTCAGTCATATAATGACTGATGCAAAAATAGGAAAAGGCTGTACCATCGGACAGAATGTTATGATAGCTCCTGAGGTAAACATAGGAAACAAGGTTAAGATACAGAATAACGTTTCAGTCTTTGAAGGCGTTGTAATAGAAGACGATGTTTTCTTGGGTCCTTCTATGGTTTTTACGAATGTAACAAATCCAAGGAGTTTTATTTCCAGAAGAGGTGAATTTAAAAAGACCGTAGTGAAGAGAGGGGCAACTATCGGCGCAAACGCAACCATTGTATGCGGGAATACAATCGGTAAATACGCTTTCGCTGGTGCTGGCGCGGTTGTAACAAAAGATGTTCCGGACTATTCCCTTGTAGTAGGGAACCCTGCCCGAATAACGGGATGGGCATGTGAATGTGGAGTTAAGCTGAATTTTTCTGACAATTTCGCAGTGTGCGAATGCGGAAAGAAATATAAGACAATAGAAGATAAGGTGGTGGAGGTCAGATAGATGAAAGTGCCATTCCTCGATTTGAACAGGCAGTATGAAAGCATAAAACAAGAAATAGACGAGGCTATACAGAGGGTTTTAGACTCTCAGCAATTCATTCTGGGATATGAGGTAGAGGAATTTGAAAAGAAGATGGCTAAATATTGCGGGGTCAAGCATGCGATAGGCGTGGCAAGTGGCACGGATGCCTTGCTGCTTTCACTCAAAGCCAGTGATATATCCGGTGGAGTAATAACGACTCCTTTCACCTTTTTCGCTACTGCCGGCGCTATCCATAACGCAGGAGCTACTCCCGTCTTCGCTGATATTGAGCCTGATACTTACAACATAGATGCGGAAGAGGTAAAGAGACTGCTCGGCTCGAAAGAAAATAAAAAAATAAAATTAAAAGTGAGGGCAATCATTCCAGTTCATCTGTTTGGTCAAGCAGCGGAAATGGACCCGATAATGGAAATCGCAGATGAACATGACCTTGTAGTAATTGAAGATGCCGCGCAAGCGATAGGGGAAGAGTATAATGGCAAGAAAGTCGGATCAATAGCAATAGGTTGCTTCAGCTTCTTCCCTTCGAAAAATCTCGGAGGGTATGGCGATGGAGGATTGGTAACAACCAATGACGATGAGTTAGCCGATAGAATAAGAGCGCTCAGGATGCATGGAGCTAAACCAAAATATTACCACCATGTGATAGGTTATAATAGCAGATTAGACACTATTCAAGCAGCTATTCTCGGGGTGAAGTTAACCCATCTTGAAGAATGGACAAATAAAAGGAGAGAGAATGCAAGGTTTTACAGTAAGGCTTTAGCTGATATTGACGAATTGGAGACACCTCAAATCGCTGAGGGAAGGAGGCACATTTTTAACCAATACACTATTAGAGTAAAAGATGGTAAAAGGGATAACCTCAAGGAGTTTTTAGAAGGACATGGAATAGGCACTGTGATATATTATCCTTTACCTTTGCATTTGCAGCCATGTTTCTCATTCTTAGGCTATAATAAGGATGATTTCCCTGCTACTGAAAAAGCGAGTGCGGAGGTTTTGTCTTTGCCCATTTATCCCGAATTGAGAAAAGAGGAAAGAGAATACGTGGTTGAGAAGATTTGGGAGTTTTTTAAAAGGTGGTAAAAATGAAAATAGCATCCGTTGTTGAAGCAAGACGAAAATTTATAAAGTGCACATGCAAGGGTCGCAAGAATGGAAACATGAGAAGGCTAAAAGTGATTGAGAAGCTAAGGGGAACTATAAGAAAAAGGATTTTTCAAGTAGGATTAGCAACGGTGGATGAAATTGAGATGCAACAGGGATATGAGATAAAGGATAAAGTGGTTTTCAGTTTACTATCCGCTATGCACGGAGATTGCTTGGAGGTTCAATTCTTATGACTTTGTCAATATGTTTCTTAAGCTTGGATGTAAAGTCCATGTCAATAAGGTCGTTGAGCGAAGAGGAGTTTGTAGCTATGCTTAATGAGAAGTGTGGGCAGGTGGTCGAAGTCTGCTTCATTACTCAAAAGCATAAGTCAAACGCTTATAAAAACAAGGAACCTTTAAATATCAGGAGAATCCATTTGAAAAGAGACAAAAGGCTTCCGTCATCACTTTCATCATTGATTTATTTTGCTAAAGCATTTGGCATTTTAGTTACACAAAAGAAGTACGATATATATATCGTCCACGACATCGTTCAAGGTGCCTTTGTAATGGGATTATTTTGCAAAATTTTTCGCAGAAAATCTATGGTAACAATCCATGGCATTGTTGAGGAAGAATGGACAATAGCCAGTCAACATAAACCAAGGCTCTATGTATCATTATATTTGCTAATATGTAAAACCTTAGCTAAAGTTTCATTAAAATGGGTGGACATGGTAGTAGTCAATGATAGGCGAATTGAGGAACAATTGATTGAAAAAGGTGTAGAACCGTCACGGTTGTTCACGAGATATGTAAGTGTAGATACAGTGAAGTTCTTCAAAGAGAACATCAATCACGAGGAGCTGCAAAAAATCAAATCGTTATATCAATTACCACCGAAATATATTTTATATGTGGGGCAACTATCCGATTGGGATGGTCTTAATGACTTTTTAGAAGGCTTTAGAAGGATACACAGAGAATTACCTGCCACAAAATGCGTCATACTGGGAGAAGGCCCTCTGCAAGAAGTGGTTAATAGCTATGTAAGGAACTACAAATTTGACGAGGTTGTAATTCAAATCCCCGAAGTACCATACGAGTTAATGCCCTATTTTTATTATGACGCCCAAATTGTTTTATTACTGATGCACCCACCTCAAGCGGGCGTGGGTAGAATAACATTAGAGGCACTATCCATGGAGGTGCCGGTGATTACTACGGATATAGGAGTAATTCATGAAGCAGTCATCGATGGTGAAACGGGGTATCGTTGCCCATTGGGGGATATTGATTCCATGGTATCGCGGACTGTTTCTTTGCTGAAGAATCCGCAACTGGCTGCGAACATGGGAAGAAAAGGTAGGATATTAGTAAAAAATAAGTTTGATGTAGATAAATATATTGATAATTGGCTGGAATCCCTTGAGCAACTATCGGGAGACAATCCAAAGAGAGGTTTGTGCTGATGGATATGTTAGATATGACCCCGGGAACCGAAAAATCAGAAATAGAAAAGTTAAAAGAAATGCCAAGCCCGTATGAAAAAATAAGTTACTTCTTCAATCTCTTAAAACAGGAAGTCGAGACATATGAGAATTTCCTGAGCATGGAACAGATAAAAAGTTTTAAGGCATATTACGGATTTGTAAACAGAGATAAGTTTTATTTCATGCACCTAAAGGATAGATATTGTTCGTATGTACAGCACCTTGTCAATTCAATAGATTTAAATACACGAGTCCTCGATGCAGGTTGCGGTTATGGATCGGAATCAATACTGTGTGGATTTTTAGGGGCAAATGTTAGTGGGGTGGACCTAAGGGAAGAGCGATTGGATGTAGCGAGAGAGAGATTAAAATGCTACGAGAGTAAATTAAATAAACGTATAAATGTTAAATTTTATGCTCAGTCGGTTTTTGATATATCCGATACCTTTGATGTTATCTGGTCAATTGAATCGATATCCCATATTGATCCTGCGGATAAATTTATTGAATTTGCATACCGTCACCTTGGTAAAGGAGGGAAACTGATAGTAGCTGATTCAAATGCGTTAAACCCTTTGGCATATATACTCTCCAAAAGGGACCAACTAACAGCAGGGGGGGCACACTTAACACGAAAAAATCCAAAAACTGGCGAAATAGTCCCCTATGCCCAAGAAAGGCTTCTTACTATCCCCTCAATCAAAAAAATGGTGAAAGGAGCTGGTTTTAGAATCGAACATATTTACAGTGGCGGCTTTTCTCCTTCTATTCCCTTTCTTAGTTATCAATCCAGGAATATAAGCTACTACATCAATAAGATATTTGATAAAATTCCTATTATCAGAATCCTTAGTGGGGGATATACTCTAATTGCTATAAAAGAGTAAAAAATGAAGCAATGAACAGAGAAAAAGAAGTATTGTTTATTTCTTCTAAATGTCGGCTAAATACAATACGGGAACTGCTGGAAGAAAAGCAAAAAGAAGGCACAATCACGGTAACAATAGCATTGGACAAGCGAGCAAGAAAATTCTTAGATACCAATGACGTTCCTTACAAGACATTCTCGGATTATATTGAGACAAGTGATACTCGTAAAGAAACTATAGAGTGGCTAAATGAATGGTCTGAGAGAAAGATTGGAGATAGAAGCTTTCAGGAAAGGTTGAGTTATGAGGGCATGTCGTTATGGGGATTTTTTAACACTTATTTATTTTATGAAGTTGAGAAAACCTTTGCCTATATAGATAAAATACAACATATTATTGACATTGAAAATCCTATCAAAATTGCGACTGTCAATCCCGCAGCTTTTAGTCCCATCATAGCCAGTGTTTCATTGGAGAGCATTATTATTGCTGTTGCTGTATCTAAGGGGATTCAAATCCATTACCTCCTGCCACATCTTAGCTCCGCCTACCTTTTACATCCTGCTATGCATAAATCCATTTTTTTCTTACGTAAGTTATGGTCTATCACCAGAAAATCAATAAGCAGAGTTATTATATCTATCTCCCTTATATCCCAGCCTCACGAGGATAATCCCTCCGGTAGCATCCTTTTCTTAAGTTTTCAAAGAAACTGGAACAGAGTCTATGATCCTGCTACCAAGACATATCGTAGGGAGGATATCTATATCCACCCTTTAATAAAAGAACTGAAGCGAAAAAATCATGATTATAAACTTATCGCAATTGACACATATTATAATGAAAGAAGATTTGGTTGGCGTAACTTGTGGCTAAATACGCTATTTGACGAGTACCCTAATATGGTGAAAAAGTTGATTCAACGAGCTTTTTGGGATAAGGTAGTTCTGTGGAAGTCTTTTTACTGTTATGATAATAGGGCTATACGCCAAAAGGTAAAACAGGCTTCAAGCATATTTAATCGGAAATGGATGGCAGAGGTAAGTGATAAAAAGTTACAGCAATCATTAAACTATAAAGGAGTTCGTCTATGGCCTCTAATTCAGCATATCATGACTGTCTGGGTACCGTTATTTGTCGAAGAGGATATTGAGCTTATAGAGTGCGCTAAGGCAATGATAAAGGCTGAAAGACCCGCTAGTATTGTAATCGTTTTTGAAAGTGGGCCATATGGGATGGCTTCAATTATAGCGAGTAACTTAAAGGGCATACCCACGGTAGCTCTTCAGCACGGGCTAATACATCCAAGACATTTTCTTTATATGCACCACAGGGTCACCACAAACCTGAAGGAAAAACCTATTGCTGTGCCTATTCCTACTAAAACTGCAGTCTATGGAAACTGTGTGAAAGATGTCCTAACAAAAGTTGGGCATTACCCTGAAGAGAGTGTGGTAGTTACCGGGCAACCAAGGTATGACTTATTAGCCAAAGCTGATGAAATTTATGATAAAGAAGAAATTTGTAAAACGCTGGGTTTGAACTTCGCTAAGAGAATTGTGCTGTTGATCCTCTCCAGCTATCTTCAAGGGGTAGAAGATCCGAGGGAGGTTGTTGCCTCCGCTATAATAGCAACAAGCCAATTTGACGATGCCCAATTAGTTATAAAACCACACCCTGGTGAATGTAGCCATGTACCCCAGGATGTTATCGCAGAGATGGGTGCTGATAATGTAATGATTGTCCCCGGCTACCTGAATGAACTACTCTATATTTCAGATATAGTCATAAATCAAGGGTCAACCGTTGGGCTCGAAGCCATGATAATGGATAAACCTGTGATAAATATCAACTATACTGGACTGCCAGATCAAATGCCTTTTGTCGAAAGTGGAGCCGCACTGGGGGTATATCAAGAAGAAGAGCTGCCTTTGGCTATTAGGTCTGTTTTTGAGGATGAAGAGCTTATAGCAAAGATAAAAATCGCCAGGGAACATTTTGTTTATGAACACGCTTATAAGCAAGATGGAAAAGCAACAGAGAGAGTTGTTAGGTTGATCCTCGAAATGGTGGAAGAACATAGGGGAAATAAAAAATGAAGAACGTATTTAAAAACAAAAAAATTCTGATTACAGGTGGTACTGGCTCAATAGGTCGAGCAATCTTGCAGGAAATTTTAAGGTATGAACCAACAACGGTGAGAATATTAGATTTAGATGAGACAAAACAATTTGAATTACAACAAGAATACGAAGATTATGAGAATATTCGTTTTCTTTTAGGTGATGTTCGTGATAAACAACGATTATTTCGTTCAATCGAGGGCATAGATATTGTCTTTCATACAGCAGCACTAAAGCATGTATTAGCATGTGAATATAATCCCTTCGAGGCAGTGAAAACAAATGTTAATGGAATACAAAATCTTATTGATGTTGCTATTGATGAAGAAGTTGAAAAGGTGATCTTCACAAGTAGCGATAAAGCAGTTAATCCAACTAATGTAATGGGTGCTACAAAGCTGTTAGCAGAAAGATTAATCACTTCTGCGAATTATTATAAAGGTAAGCAAAAACCTATACTTTCAAGCGTGAGATTTGGCAATGTTCTTGGTTCAAGAGGTTCCGTTATTCCGTTATTTAAAAAACAAATCAAAAAGGGAGGACCTGTAACTATAACTAACAAAGAAATGACAAGGTTCATTATGTCAATGGGTAATGCAATTAATCTACTTTTTAAAGCAACAGAACTTGCACAAGGCGGTGAAATATTTATTTTTAAGATGGATGTAATCAAAATAACGGATTTAGCGGAAGTTATAATAGAGGAACTAGCCCCATATTATGGACACTCGCCAAATGAGATAAAAAGGGTAATAATAGGAACAAAAATCGGGGAAAAATTATACGAGGAGTTAATGACTGAAGAAGAGGCTAAAAGAGCTTTGGAAAGTGAAAATATGTTCATTCTTCTTCCTCAGATGAAAGAACTTCTTCCTGAAATGAAAGAACTAACACATAGCAATAAAATCTTTTACCCCTCAACTTCTCAAGCAGAAATAAAGGCTTACACTTCTAAGGATGAGGAGCATCTCACAAGGGACGAAATAAAAAAGATGTTATATCAAGAAAATTTCATGGTGGACGTAAAATGATTTTGGTAACTGGCGGTGCAGGGTTCATTGGAAGGGGGGTTGTAAAAAAACTGTTGGATGATGGACATAGAGTAGGCGTTTTAGACGACCTCTCCAACGGACGAATGGATAACATCCAAGAGTTTAAAAATAATTCAAAATTTAAATTTGTTTTGGGGGATATAAGAGACAAAGAAATTCTGAAAAGCGTATTTAAAGACATTGATCTTTGTATTCATGCAGTGGCAGCAATAAATGTTCAAGAAAGTATAGAAAATCCGCAAAGGTATTACGATGTGAACGTGAACGGGACTTTTAACATTCTGGAAGAGGCAAGAAAGAGGGATGTTAAGGTTGTTTTAGTAGGGACTTGCATGGTTTATGACTTGACTTCATCAGAGGCTATTAATGAAAAACATCTGCTGAATCCAAAATCGCCTTATGCCGGATCAAAGTTAGCGGCTGAAAATTTAGCTCTATCTTATTTCCATGCTTATGGTTTGCCAGTTGTGATTACAAGACCGTTCAATACTTATGGCCCTTATCAAAAGAGCAACATGGAAGGCGGGGTTGTAAGTATATTTATCAGGAATTTTTGGGAAGGAAAGACGCTCAATGTTTTCGGTGACGGTACGCAGACAAGAGATCTTCTTTATGTTGAGGATTGTGCAGAGTTCATAGTTAAAGCAGCATTTTCAGATAAAGCAGTTGGGGAGATAATAAATGCAGGTTATGGTAAGGATATTGCAATAAAGGATTTAGCATTGTTGATTTGTAAAGATGTTGAAAGGGTAAGGCATGTTGAACATCATCACCCACAGAGCGAGATCCAAAAGTTGCTATGTGATTATACAAAAGCGAAGAAATTGTTAGGATGGGAGCCTAAAATATCATTGGGGGAAGGAATTGAAAAGACAAAAGAGTGGATAAAAGGGAGCGGGGATTATGAATAAAATTCTTATTACGGGAGGGAGTGGCCTTCTTGGAAGTAATATAGCAAAATTAGCTACTCCAAAATTTGAAGTCTATGCAACTTATAATAAAAACAGAGTTAGTATGAAAAACGTTCATTTTTTTCAAATTGATCTTACAAAAAAGGAGCATCTCGTCAAAATAGAACAGATAAAGCCCGACTTCGTAATCCATTGTGCCGCCTTAACAAATGTAGATTACTGCGAAGACCATCCAAATGAAGCATATAACCAAAATGTTCTCGCAAGCATTAATGTAGCAGAGATAGCTAAGAAAATCAGGGCGTATCTCATTCACATATCAACAGATAGTGTTTTTGATGGAACAAATGGCAATTACAAAGAAGATGACATGCCAAATCCAAGCAATAGATATGGGAAGACAAAGCTGGAAGCTGAACAAAAGATATCATCAATTTACCCTCATTCATGCATTGTCCGAACGAATATTTATGGCTGGAACAAAAGAGACAAATTTAGCTTAGCTGAGTGGATGCTAAACAAATTAACAAATAATGAAGAACTACCAGCATTAAAGGATATTCATTTTTCTCCAATATTAGTAAATGACCTTGCGGAAATATTGTTTAAATTACAAGAAAATAATTATGAAGGTATTATTCACATTGCAGGAAGTGAAACATGCAGTAAATTAGATTTTGCTTATATGATAGCAAAAGTATTTGGCATTGATAAAGGTTTAATAAGACCAGTTAGTATCCATGAATTAGGGCTAAAAGCACCGAGGGGGAAAAATACATCATTAAATATATTGAAAGCAGAAAAGATTTTAAAAGAACATTTACCTAAGGTTAAAGAGGGACTAGAAAAAATGAAGAAATTACGTGAAGAAGGATATGTAGAGGAACTGAAACATGGATAAACAAAAAATAGTTGCCGTTATTCCTGCACTAAATGAAGAGAAAACAATTTCGAAAGTAATCAGGGGGGTAAAGAGATACATAGATGAAATTATTTTAGTTGACGATACATCAACAGATAAAACAGCATTTATAGCTCAACAAGAGGGTGCCATTGTTCTTTCTCATGAGAAAAATCAGGGTTATGATAAAAGTATTGACGATGGTTTTGCATTAGCAGCAAAAAGAGGAGCAACAATCATTCTAACTTTTGACGGTGATGGTCAACATAATCCCGAAGATATTCCTAAGATAGTTGAACCAATCTTAAATGGCAAAGCAGATGTTGCAGTTGGAAAAAGGCCGCACTATGCTCGAATTGCGGAACATCTTTTTGCATTTGTCGCAAAGATTAAAGCAAACATTGACGACCCTCTTTGTGGACTTAAAGCCTACCATATAAGGGTATACAAAGATATCAAATATTTTGATAGAATTTCGTCAATAGGAACTCAACTTATGTTCAATGCAAAGAAGAGAGGATACAGAGTGGTTCAGAGAAATATTACACTAAATGAGAGAGACGACATCCCTCGATTTGGGAGAAGAGTAAAAGCAAATTGGAAAATATTTAAAGCAATTGTTAAGACCCTATATTAGGGGGAATTAATTAAGATGAAAAGGATAAAAATAGGGGAGCGTTGGATAGGTGATGGAGAGCCAGTATATACCATCGCGGAGATAGGTTCAAATTTTGATGGCAACATGGGACGTGCCAAAATGCTTATTAACCTTGCAAAAGATTGTGGAGCTGATGCAGTAAAGTTTCAGTGTTTTACTGCTAGCAAGATTGTTTCAAAAGAAGGATTTGAAGGACTAAGAATGGGCTTTCAAGCGAAATGGGGAAAATCTGTATATGACGTATATAAGAGTGCAGAGTTACCACGGGACTGGATTGAAGAGCTGTTTCACTATACGAATAAAAAAGGGCTTCATTTTCTCTCTTCACCGTACGATAAAGAAGCAGTTGACATTCTCGATGAATTAGATATCCCTGCTTTTAAAATAGGGTCAGGCGATATCACATGGCATGAAATGTTGAAGTATATAGCGAAAAAAGGAAAGCCAATTATCTTGTCCACGGGTGCAAGCACAATCGCTGAGATTGACGAAGCGCTCAAAGCGATAAGGTCAGAATGGAATAATGACATTATCCTTCTTCAGTGTGTCACAAATTATCCTTCGCATTTTGAATCCGCAAATATTCGGGCAATGAAGGCAATGGGCGAACTATTTGATGTCCCTGTTGGATATTCTGATCACGTACCAGGAATTATTGTTCCCTTAGGTGCTGTTAGTTTGGGAGCATGTGTAATTGAAAAGCATTTTACAGATGATAAAACTCGAACAGGACCTGACCATCCATTTGCTATGGATATAAAAGAATTTACGGAAATGGTAGAGGGTATTCGAAAATTAGAAAAAGCTTTTGGTTCTCCTATAAAAGATTTATATGAAGAAGAAAAGGAGACAGTTACTCTTCAACGAAGATGCTTACGGGCAGCGAAAGATATTCCTAAATGTTCGGAAATAACAGAAGACATGATTGATGTGTTAAGACCGTTGGCTAAAGATACACTGAATCCAAAATATAAAGAGATTATTATCGGGCGGGAAGCGAAAGTAAGTATGAAGAAAGGGGAGCCATTTACTTGGGAGAAAATATGAAGATTCTTGTGGTTGGCTGTGGCTCGATAGGTGAGCGACATATCAGTAATCTAAAGACACTTTCAGCAGATGAAATTATAGCTTGTGATACAAATCCAGAAAGACTTGCTCTTATGAAGGAAAAATATGATATACAAGAAACTTATACAGAACTACAAAAAGCTATGGATCGAGGAATTGATGCAGTCCTGGTATGCACACCACCCAGCACACATATACCAATTGCGCTGAAGGCTATTGATTATAAAGCTCATGTCTTTATAGAAAAACCAATGTCAAACAGTTTAGATGGAGTGGATGAATTAATCAAGAGAGCTTCAAAGAATGAATTAATAATTTGTGTGGGTTATAATTTTAGATTCCACCAGGGATTAAAATTGGTGAAGGATATGGTGGATAGAGAAGAAATTGGTAAAATATTATCTGCCAGAGCAGAATTTGGTCAGTATCTTCCCGATTGGCGCCCTTGGCAAGATTTTAGACAAAGCTATACTGCTAAAAAGGGCCTTGGTGGGGGAATAATTTTGGATGGTTCTCATGAAATAGATTATATGCGCTGGTTGTTAGGAGACGTAAAGGAAATTTTTTGTTTTGCGGGAAAAATTAGCAATTTAGATGTAGAAACAGAAGACGTTGCTGAAATTCTCCTAAAATTTAAAAGAGGTGCTATCGGTGAAATTCATTTAGATTTTGTTCGCCCCGGTTATTCACGCACTTGCGAACTAATAGGCGAAGAAGGAGTTATCGTTTGGAATTATTCAGAAAAATTTGTGAAAATCTACTCTTCAAAAACCGAGAAATGGGATATTTTTAATATAAGTGCTGATACTGACGATATGTATATTGAAGAGATGAAGAATTTCGTTAATTCTGTCCGCGGGATTGAAAAACCTTTGATTGATGGAAATGAAGGTAAGAAAACCTTACAATTGGCTTTAGCTGCAAAAGAATCTGCTAAAAGTAGGAGGGTTTTGAAGTTATGAGTGAAGTCGCAGCGATTATTCAAGCAAGAATGGGGTCTACACGTTTGCCAGGAAAGATATTAATAGATATTATGGGAAAACCTTTGCTTCAGCATGTTATTGATCGTGTTTCTCAGAGTAAGGGAACCAATAAACTTATTTTAGCTACAACTGATAACCCGTCTGATACTGTCTTGGCCGAGTTTGCAAAAAAAAAATCAATAGACTTTTTCATTGGTGATGAAGAAGATGTGCTGGACAGATTCTATCAAGCTGCTAAGCAGTTTAACATCGAAACAGTTGTCCGAATTACGCCTGATGACCCCTTTAAAGATCCAGAAGTGATTGATAACGCTATTGAAATATTTTTAAACGGTAAAGGGAAATTTGACTATGTTACTAATACTCTACCCCCAACTTATCCTATCGGTTTAGATGTTGAGGTGTTTTCATTTTATGCTTTGGAAAAAGCATGGAAAGAAGCAAAAAAAACATCAGAAAGGGAGCATGTAACCCCTTATATTTGGAATCATCCGAAAATCTTTCGGATAAAGAATTTTGGCTTAGAAAAGGATTTATCATATCTACGCTGGACTATGGATGATGAAAAAGACTTACATTTTACTCAAGAGGTATATCAACGACTATATCCCAAAAAGCGAATCTTTTTAATGGATGATATTCTAAAACTCCTTAATCAGTATCCTTCATTAATCAAAATAAACGAAAGAAAGGAGAAATATGAGGGGTATTTAAAATCTTTGGAAAAGGATAGAATAGAAGTGAAAAAAAGCACATGGTACAAAGGGGGGGATTTAAATGAGTGAAAAACTATGGCGTATGGGTCAAAAAGAAGTAGATTACATTAAAGAAGCAATAGACTCAGGTTTAATAGGGATAATGAACCAAAGATTGGAAGGAGAATTTGCAGAAAAATTCGGTGTAAAATATGCAATTGGAGTTAATTCTGGGACGTCCGCTCTTCATTGTTGCCTTGCAGCTATGGGGATTGGTCCAGGTGATGAAGTGATCGTACCGCCTCTTACTTTTGCCTCAACCGCCTTTTCAGCACTATATTTAGGTGCTGTACCGGTTTTTGCAGACATATATCAGGATACATTTAATATAGACCCTGATAAGATACAGGAGAAAATAACCCCTCGAACAAAAGCGATAATTCCTGTAGCTCTGTATGGATTACCAGCAGATATGGACCCAATAATGGAGATTGCAACATCCAATAATCTTTTTGTCTTAGAAGATAGCGCAGAATGTTTTCTCGGTAAATACAAAGGAAGAGTTTCAGGAACAATAGGGGATATGGGAATATTTAGCTTTGAAAGGTCAAAACACATGACAACGGGAAATGGTGGTATGATTATAACAAATAATGAAGAACTAGCAGAAAGAGCCAGGAAGTTCAGTGTAATGGGGTATTCAACCTTAAAGGCAGGAGCGTACGAAAGTAAGCCGTCAAAAGATGTAATCCAGGACCCTAATTTTGATAGACATTTATTTGTAGCACCAAACTATAGGCTTCCAGAGGTATGTGCGGCAATGGCATTAGCCCAGTTAGAAAAACTTGAAGGATTTGTAAAAAAGAGAATAGAAATAGCTAAACTGTATAGCGAGGCAGTTCAAGGTTGTGATTGGTTAAGACCGCAAAAAGTGCCAGAAGGAGTAGTAAATTCTTATTGGACTTATGCAATGAAATTAGAAGGAGAAGATAAAGGAATATCCTGGCATCGCTTTCGTAAGACATATTTAGAAGAAGAAGGGGATCCATTTTTTGCCGCGTGGAAATTAACTTATATGGAACCCGCCTTAGCAGGCACGGAATTTAAAGAAAATACCATTAAATATGAGAAGGGACTATGCCCCGTAGCAGAAGAGATTCAACCAAAGTTAATTCAGTTAAAAACCAATTATGGTAGTGTAGAGTATGCAAAGAAACAGGCATCTGCATTAGAAAAGACGATTGAAAAGATAGACAAGATAAGAATATTGCAGAGCAATATGAGAAAATAACCTACAAAATATTAAAATCCATCATAAAACGTTATATGACAAAAGAACGGATCTTGTTGAACATGAAAATAGGGCAATGATTACTAAAGACACTAAAATAAAATCAGATTTCATGAATGAGCTTCAAGGTAAAACTTTCAAAGATTACCTTAGCGATATTGGCATTAGTGGCATCGTTCATCTGGCCCTCCCTTTCACTGGACTGATAACCCTTTTTTTGATTACTAAGTTTTTAGGAGTAAGCGATTATGGCATTTACACTTTGGCGCTAGCTACTGCAGGGATTTTGAGCGTGTTTGTGCGCTTGAGTTTTCCTTCAGGGCTGGTGAGATTCCTTCCCGGTGAAAAGGATAAGAAAGTCATTTCAGCGAGCTTTATCTCAACACTAGCAGTTATCTTACTCGCTGGAGCGATAATATTTCTGTTCGTATTAGGCTTTTCGGATGTGCTAGCTACAAAGATATTCCACGATATAAATGCCAAAATATACCTTTATATAATAGCACTTACATTGATTTTTGATGCCTTCGTACTCACTCTCTATTCTTACTTCCGGATTCTGGAACAAGTAAAAAGGTATTTAAAGTATGAAGTTCTGTTCACTCTGGCACGCATAGGGCTTATGGCAGCGGCGGTGCTTTTGACAGGGAGCCTGCTATATGTTTTTTTAGCCTTACTGCTGAACAGTATGGTAAATACAGCAGTATTATTGTTTATCTTCCTAAAGGAGCAGGGGTGGTCAAAACCTGACTTCAAAATAATCAAGCCCTATCTAGCTTTTTGCCTACCCCTCATCGTGCCACAGATTATGGTTTGGGTTATCGGCTTGAGCGACCGCTATTTTATATCCTACTTTTGGGGAACTAAGGAGGTGGGTATCTATAGCGCAGCTTATAGCCTGGCGCTATTTGTAGGGGGCATAAATAATGCAATCTGGTTTGTCTTCATGCCTATGGTCGCAAGATTGTGGAATACCAGTGCCTATGAAGAAACGAGAAGATACTTTACCAGAAGTTTAAAGCTATTCGTCCTTTTTGGCGTGCCCGCTACCTTTGGTCTGATTATATTAGCTAATCCTTTACTGAGCATCATCTCTACAGCCGAGATTGGTCAGGAGAGCTGGAAGGTTGTTCCGTTTGTATGCCTGAGCCTTATTGGATACGTTGTATATGGATATGGAGCTGATATATACCTGCTTCAAAGGAGGACAAGACCCGTGGCTTACTTCATGACTACAGCAGCAGTGGTAAATACCATAGGGAATTTTCTTTTAATCCCTAAACATGGGATACTCGGAGCCGCTATTGCTACTTTGTTAGCCTATCTGGTCATGGCAGTCATTTCAATGGGTAGCGCAAGGCGATTTTTTACTTTCCCCGTGGAGTGGACTTTTATTGCCAAAGCTCTCCTAGCTTCCATGATGATGTCTATTTTCCTCTGGTTCTTCCACCCGATAGTAATATGGGAAGTCATACTAAGCATTTTCCTCGGGGCTACGATATACTTTGCGGTGCTTTTCCTATTAAAGGGTTTCAATCGTCAAGAGATTGAATTTGCTAAAGGTTTTCTGACTATAAATAGGAGAAAAGGAGTTAGATAATAATCTCGGACAATGGTTTTTTGTTGGATTGAAGAGGAAATGACATTCAAAAGATGGCTCATCGCCTTAATGGTGTTACTTTTAGTGGCAGATATTGCCATATTGCTGGATGTTTCTGTCTTGAGGCAAGTCCTAGGCTTTCTGTGCTTTACTACCATACCTGGGCTTCTCATTCTCTACACCCTCAAACAGAATGAAATCAGCTTTCTTAAGAAAGTCTTGTTATCCATCGGGTTGAGTATTTCATTCCTGATATTTGCTGGCTTAACAATAAATGGCTTACTTCCTTGGTTCGGATATTCGAAGCCGCTATCAACCTTCTCACTTGTCATCTCCCTCACCCTTATCCTTGCTATCCTGGGCTTCAGTGCATACTGGAGAAACAAAGGAAGTTTCCAGTTTAGCTTTCCCCTTGAGCCCTATGCGCATTTAAAAGATAAATATCTCTCTCTTCTCCTCTTCCCTTTACTTTTCCCTCTCCTGAGTGTAATAGGCAGACATCTCGCTGATACAAGCGGTAATAATCTGGTTCTTATAGTGATGTTTCTCATGATCCCCGCATATATCGTTTTGTTAATGTGGCAAAACAAGAAAGTTCCAGAGGCAACGTATCCAGTAGCAATATTGATGATAAGTTTAGCCCTTCTACTATCACGAGGGTTAACGTCAAATTACTTGATAGGGGGTGATATATACACAGAATACAACGCATTCCAAGTAGTTTCCAAAAACATGCATTGGAGTATGGCGGCATCACCCAATTCAGTAACTGCTTCCCTGAGCACTTCCCTCCTGCCTGCTATATTCCAATCCCTGCTCGGGATAAATCCTCTTTATGTATATAAGGTAGTGCTTCTAATGCTGACTTCATTGATACCCGTTATAGGCTATGTTATTTACGAGAGATATGTGGGGTCTTTTTATGGATTTTTATCGTCCTTCTTCTTTATAGCACAGATACCTTTCATCTATCTGCTATCGGGACATTTGCGCGTGAGTATAGCATTAATATCTTTCTCACTGGCGTTGATGATCCTTTTTGATAATAAAATTGCAGGGCTAAACAAAAGAATATTATTCTTAATATTTCTTATTTCCCTGGTGGTAGAGTACTATGTACTCCCTGTGATATTTTCAGGTTTGATGGTTTTCTTCTGGCTAATTCCTAAAATAACAAAAAGAAGCCCACAACCTTTGTCCATTATTGCTCTCGTTATCCTACCAGCTATGCTTATCTTCTTTTGGTGGGGTCAACTGACAGCGACCGCATTTAGCAGCTATATAGTCTTTACCAAAGACATAATAGTTAATTTATCGAATCTGTTCGTTGAAGAACTTCATGGACCAGCAGTAACTAGTTTATATACTCTGGCTCCATATCCTTCACCACTTATGCACGTACCCAGCATTATCCAGCGTATTTCTTTTGCTATTATCAGCATCGGAGTTATATTCACTGTGATAACGAAAGAGCAGCGGGTAAAATTTTCTAACTATACTATTTTAATGGTGGGAAGTCTTGCAATATTAGTTGCAGAGATTATTTTGCCACGAGCATCTATCAGATATGGTGAAGATAGATTATATATTCAATTGTTGATAATTTTAGCACCTGCCTTTATTATGGGCTGTCAAGCGATTTACAATGGTGCTCACGCAGTTTGTGTTCATTTCCATAGGCGTAAATCCAGAGCGTGTAATTCCCATTCCAAACATAAGCAATCAACGTTTAATTGGATGGCTATCCTTATTGGGGTGATGTTGGTATGTCAATTCTTTTCCAGCTCGTTTCTTTATAACCAACTTCTTGGCTTTCCTGCTCACGAGATTATGGACACAAAGAGCAGTCGTTATGCTGAACTTTATGTGCATGATAGTGAAGTTGTAGCAGCCACATGGTTGGGAGCAAATAATGTTAGAACTCTACAAGTTTACCTGGGTAATCTGCTTCAGCCTGATTGTGGAGGAGTATTTGAATATACAGATTATGGCGCGAACAGAAAGTTTACCGTAGATGGTTTTAGAAAGGACGAATTTTATACGAGTAGCTATATATTCTTAGGGCATCTAAACGTAGTTGATGGACGAGTGAACAGTCCATATCTCGGAGGTCTCCCTTATGGTGAAGTTTATCTATTAACGAAGTATGCTTACCGCTTTGCTGACAGAAAAAGGATTTACGATAACGGCAATGTTAATATATATAGATAGGTAAGCAATTTTTGAGTGATGGCTTAAAGATGTATCAGAAACAGGATAGGGAGTTACGATATGCTTGCAATACTTTCATTTTGAATTCAGCTACCTCGCCTAATCTCCTTGGGTCAATTCAGCTTTTGATTTGATACTTCCTCTGTACCAACTAATGTATTTTCTCACACCTTCCTCAAAATCCACCTTCGGCTCCCAGTCAAGCTCTCTTTTTGCTTTATCACCAGAAACGACTTTTCCCTCGAAGTCACCCGGTCTTTCCTCCTTATATTCAATCTCTACACTCCCTATCAACTTCTTCACCGTCTCCGCAACCTCCTTCACAGTTATCGGTCTCAAGCCTTCTAAATTATACGTTTTATTCTTTGCAACGTCTTTCAGCGCAGCTACATTACCTTCAGCCAAATCTTCTACATATATAAAATTGCGATATTGTGAACCATCGCCAAAAATCGTTAGCGGTTCGCCATTTAACGCTTTCTTAACAAATATTGCAACGACCGTACCACCTCTTGCCCTCGGTCCGTAAGGAATACCATACCGCAGTATCGCAAAATTCTGACTGTATAATTTATGATAGCTCTGGCAGTATAATTCTGCAGCAATCTTTGATGAGGTGTAAACATGATCTGCCTTTTCAATGTGCAATGGCGTGTTTTCGTCCACCTCTCTTTCCGAAGATAACCCATATACCCAAACCGTACTCGCAAGGATAACCCTGTCTATCTCGTTTCTCCTCGCCGCTTCTAAAACATTTGTCACTCCCAAAATGTTCACCTCCCCAGCCTCAACTGGATTTTTATATACATCGTTCACATCCGCCATCGCCGCTAACAAATAGACTGCATCATAATCCCCTGTCAGTGCAACTGCCGTCTTCGAGAGGTCGGTAATATCTATGTAGAGATGTCGAACATCTGTTCTATGCGGCTTCATGATATCAAACACCGTGACATCATGCCCCTGCTCAATCAACTTGTCCACAACATGCGAACCTATGAATCCCGAACCTCCTATTACTCCTATGTTCATTTTCCACTCCTCTTCAAAGTTTTTGTTCTTAATCCTTTCCTCTATCAGCAAAAATAATGTAACCGTTATTTTTGTTGATTCTTCTTTCCTCCTCGAACTCTTTATCCTCAAATATTCCTGCAAAAGAAAGTCGAAACTCTTGGCTTATTAGGAGATTGCGTATCTCCTGATGTTCTTTATCGGGTATCCAAGGGTGTACTTCACAGATTATTTTTGCGTCCCACGTTAAGATTCCTTTCAGTCCTTTCAGGACTGCTAATTCACTCCCTTCTACATCTATGTTGATAAGGTCGACTTTATCAACAAACTGATTCACCTTGACCTGATCAGTCAGAGCAACTTGAAAAGCTTGGACATTTGTATATCCGTTCAATTTGATGTTGTCCATTAGAGCTTTGAACCACCGTTCATCTGGTTCAAAAGCGAATACTTTACCTTGTTCCCCGACTGCACTACACGCGTTTAACGTAAACCAACCACTGTTTGCACCTGCATCTACTACAGTCATGCCTTCTTTCAAAAGTGACTTAAAAAGAGAAAAGGCTGAATCTTCATGCCTTCTACCACTATCATCTAATAACAGAGTTGCGAAATTGGGATAGCAATATGGTCGAATAAACATTCTATGCCCCATTATTTCGATACTTAGTCCTGGGTTTATTTTTGTTATAAGAATTGTCAGAAATTGATTTATAGCTCTGAATGGAATTACCTTGTAAATACGCCTTTTCCTCCACCTTCTCCCTAACGTGACGAAACCCATTCTTCTTGCCAACCTGCCAACCACTTTCATAATCACTTTGATAACCTCCTTTCTATTTCCCAATTCATCCTCCTTCAAGCACCTCCTTCAGGGAATCAACAACATATTTTGCCTGTTCTTCAGTCATCGTAGCGAACACCGGTAAGCATATCTCCCTCCTACAAACATCCTCTGCAACGGGATAATCCCCTTCTTTAAAACCGTATGAATCCTTGAATATCGGCTGTAGATGGCAGGGCAGTTCATAAACTTCTCCGCTTAAGCTCACATCATGTTTCTCTTTAAGTTCCTTTTTGATAGCTGCTCTGTCAATACCTTCATCAAGCATAACCACGTATTTATAGTAATTCGATTCGACATTAGAGGGAATCTTTATTAGCGTTACTCCCTCAATTTTCTTCAGTTTTCCGTCGTATATCTTAGCGTTTCTTCGCCTATCGCTGATGAACCCTTCGAGTCGAGCAAATTGCGACAATCCTATCGCTGCATGAACCTCGCTCATCCTCCAGTTATACCCCATCTCAATATGCACATTACCATAGAATCCTGCTTTGCCTTGGTCCCTGAAAACCAATGCCCTCTCGTAAATCTTTTTGTCATCCGTTGTGATTATGCCACCCTCTCCAGATGTCATCACTTTTGTCGGATAGAACGAAAAAGCGGCTGCATCTCCAAAACTCCCTGCCATCTTTCCATCCAATGTGCTTCCATGCGCATGCGCTGCATCTTCTATTAGAAAAAGCCCGTGGTCTTCACATATTTCTTTAATCTCTTTTATCTGCGGTGCAACAATACCTCCGATATGCACAACAATAACACCTTTTGTATCATCCCTTATCTTCTGCTTAATGCTATCTGGATCAATGCAAAGGTTCTCAGTCACTTCTGCAAATATAACCTCTCCACCAGCATGTATCACTGATGCAGGCGTTGCAAAGAACGTGTTCGTTGGAACGATTACAGAATGACTCTTCACGTCCAACGCCCTTAAAGGTATTTCCAACGCGCTCGTTCCGCTGTTCACCGCTATCGCATACTTTGTGCCAACGTATTCCGCAAATTGCTCTTCAAATTCCTTCGTGTATTTCCCAAGTGTCAACTGCCCACTTTCAAGAATCTCATCTATTTGCTCTAACAATTTCTCCCTATCTTCCTCAGGGAAGTATATCTTCGCTGCTGGTATTTTCATTTTCATCTTGCCTCCACTCATTACTAATCGCCTCCACATAATATAAATGGCAGACCTTACTGAAATAAGGGTCAAGCTTATTAACAAACTTTGCAATCCATATCGGGATCAACTTCCCCCTAAATCCACTGAATAGACTGATTGGGGTAACTAACCCCGTTCCTCTCCTGTAAACAATACGAAATCCTGCCTCTTCTAAATAACCATTGAACTCGTCTGGCGTGTAATTAAACACGAACTCCTTTTTAAATCCTCTTTTTTCTATCCACCAGTTGTGTAGTGATTTTTTATTAGATATGTTGATCAGTAGCGTTTTGGTCAACCCCTTCAGTTTCCTCAGTAGCACTAATAAATCATCTTTTGTCAAGTTTTGAACGAGTTCTATGCATGTCACAACGTCAAACCTTTCATCAAATTCTAAATTGCGGATGTTCTCTTGTAGCACCCTCACGTTTGGAAATTTTTTTCTTAATTCACGGCAAAAATCTTCGTTGAAATCCACTGCTGTAACATTGTAGCCTTCTTCCACCAGATAAGAGACGATTTTCCCATGTCCTGAGCCGATATCTAATGCCTTCTTTCCATCACCTGACGGTATCCTCTCCTTCACAAGCTCGTTTAAACTATCAAACACCACATTTCTGATATCCTTTGGGTTCTCCCACCATTCTGTGTAGTATTTCTTTATTTCATCGCTATTAATAAATTCATTCCTTCCATGATAATTCTTTTCAATACGGTCCATTTCTCTTTCATACTCAGCTTTTTCTTTGCACATTTCTCTATCCACTTTCCAAAACTTTAGTATATTCACTTAGTCAATTCCTTCTAACTTCTCTAATACTTGCAAATAAGTCCTATTTACTTGATATGCCTCTTCAGGAGCAAGCGACGGTGGTAGCTCTTTATTATTTTTAACGCTGTCAATGAATAAGCGGAATATCCCCTCATGCCCTGTTTTTCGCCTACAAGTGATTACTTGAAGGAAATTTTCAGTTAGTGCCTTTATTGATTCAAGCGTTTGGCGAACAGCATCAAAACCTATATCAAATGCACCATTACCTAATTGAGGTAGAGTGTTAAGCGTAAAAATGCTGCCTTCGTACCTCAGAATGGATTTTTTGCCATAAATTATTATTGTGGGGAAGCTACTTCTAGGGCAGTTAAAGGATACGTAAATGCTCCCGAATCTCTTACCATCAGCACTAAGACTAACGTGTAGCTCATCATAGGACACCCAAGAGTATGGACCAAGTTTTGTAACCCATAGGTTTTCTACTTCCATGGAACCAAGAAGATTTTGCAATAAATAGAGTGGGTGAATAAGACACTCCCCAAACCTGCCACCCGGCAGAGTATGACACCAATGAGCAGGATCGGATATCATACTATCGTTTGGCGTATCTAAAAGTTTAATTTCCACCCCTATAATATCTCCAACATCCCTTTTAATAGCGGAACGCAGTTTCGACATGAAAGACTCAAAGAGCAGGTTATGAATGACACATAGTTTAATCCCCCCTGCCTTCCGCTCAGTGTATGCCTCTATAATCTTCCTGCTTTCCTCAATGCTCATTGACATAGGTTTTTCAAGTATAACATTACATCCTCGGTCCATGGCTTCAATGGCTAAGGGAAGATGGGAGCCTGGCGGAGTGCAAACATCAACCACCAATGGTTTTTCTTTGTCTAACATCTCTTCAAATTGCGTATAATACTTTGGTATATTCCACTGCTTTGCGGTAGCTGCTGCTTTTTCTTTATCAGTATCGCATATTGCTATAATGCGTGCTACGGATATTCTCTTCCAGGTAGGCAGATGAACTCTATTAGCTACGTCACCAACACCTACAACGGCAACTGTTACGGACATTTTTTTTCTCCTTTAAATATTGGCTTTCATTACCTTTATTAAACTTTCACGGTATAAAAAGCTTTTCGATAATAAATTAATGTGCTTATTATCTACCATAGTTTAGTAGTTCTAAAATACTTGGTCATATCCTCTTTTATTACCTCTTTCTCAATCCTAGGAGTTTCATCACCAAGAGTCTCAGCCTATACGTTGGTCCGTAACCGTCTAACTCTATCCTTAAATGCCACATCAATTTTGTGCACAGGAGCCACGCCAAAAACTTTCCAAAGATGCCAAGCCTTCCAAGTCGGCGCCCCATATGCTTTGAGGAGCATCTTCGGGTAAATCTTTCTCCTAACTCAAGTGCCTTTCTACGCTCTACCATACTCATAGAATCGTTTTGAAAAAGGATCTTCCGACTACGAGTCATATCCCTATTTAGGTAGGCATCTGGGTTGACTAGCAACAGCTTATTTTCCTGTAGGAAATTAAAGAGATCCGTTCCTGGATAAGGGATAATGTTATAAAAACTATTCATTGTGACAGGATACTTTAGAGAGAAATTGAGAGAATTTTGAATGTCCGTCCATGTTTCGCCTGGGAAGCCAAGCATGAAAAAGAGTGTTACATCATAACCTAGCTCACAGGCAATTCTGACCCCTTCGTCTATTTGTTCTGTTGTTATCCCTTTTTTGATGCTTTGCAGAATTCGGTTGTTAAAGCTTTCGACGCCAAAACCGATCCGATAGAAGCCTACCTCCTTCATCCTCTCTAGCAAAGGTCGGTCAACCTTGTCCATCCTCATACCTTGCCCGCAGCTAAGAAAAATAGCAGTGAAATTTTCTTTTTCGATTAAATCGCAAATCTCATAGACCCTTCTCTTATTAACATTAAAGACATCATCATTGAAATCAAAGTGACGGTATCCTCTACTATACCAATATTTAAGTTCCGAGATAATACTCTCTGGGCTGCGGAGTCGTAAGCCCCGCCCCATTGTCGTCTTAACCGGGCAATAGATACACTGATAAGGACATCCTCTGGAGGAAATTATAGCAATCGATCTTTCACCGTATTTCTCCAGCTCAAAGGGGAAATATTTGGGAAAAGGCAAATCATCCACGTTCTTAATAAAAGGTCGGCTTGGATTTTCCTTAATGCTCTCTTCATCACGATATATCAGGTTATCAATCTCTTCAAAGTGCTTCCCAAGGCATACCTCTAAAAGAGGATGTTCCCCTTCATGCGTAATCGCAAAATCCGCACCACTCTCTTCCAAAGCCTTTCCCTTCATCAGCGATACATGAGGTCCTCCAATTACCACTGGCTGATTGGTAATTCGCTTAATTTGACTGATAAGTTGGTATGCATAGCGACATCTATAGGAATATAAAGTTACCCCAATAAGATCTGGATTAAATTCTCGTATTTTCCTCCTGAGGCATGAGAGTTTAATACCCAATGTCATATCTACCACGCAACATTTAATCCCGTGCTCCTCTAAGAGTTCAATAATATATCCCACCCCCAGGTGAGGATAGTTTGGATAACCATAAAACCATTTCAAATTTGGAATGATGAATAGCACCCGTTGAAACCGCATTTGGTCTCCTTTCTCTGATTTAGTGAACACATCTCGATTTCCCGGTTCCATATATGTTCCCCATTTCTTGAAGATATTTTTCGTCATATCACATCCCCTTTGAGAAAATCTAATCGCTTTGTATTGGTAATAGTTACCAACATTTTCTCCCCCCTTCTCAAATACCAAGCTTTTGTATGCCTTTTAAGTTTTTCCATTTTTATCTCAGATTAATATAGATAAACGAGAGCACAAAAAATACGGGGCACGGTAGAAACTCGGGAATACTTCATTATAGGCGCTATTTCTTTTACTCTGCACTATGAGAGAGACCAAACTATCGTGATACAATCTCTTTTTCCAACGATATAAGAGCGATATTAGGTTCCTCTGTTTTGGTTTTTAATCCTAAAGGATGGCTTTTGGTCAATTTCGGATTGAATTATGCTCCCCCTCCATTGTGCTCTTCGGACATCACCGCTGGTATTTTCTAATAGCGTTAGAGAAGGGCTTCATTAATATCCTTTCCAGAGTGGGGCTGATCTTGTATAGCATCCTCGAAAGCTTACACACTGTAACTATGGCGTGAAATACCAGCCTATTAAGAATAGGCAGTGTGGTAATTTGCTTGCTCCCCTCTTTCATATTTTGCTTACCGATAAAATCAACCGCACGCATTATTTCCTTCACTACTTCTTTGGAATACTTGAAGAAGAAGCCCCTGCCATAAACGACGGAATCGAAAAAGATTTTAGCAAAGAGAGGGTACTCCATGCGCTTGCTCTTCGTATTTAAATTGGCATCCCAATCCTTTAGCCACCATTTTTCCAGATTATATTCATCTTTATACTCTTCATAAATTTCGGTACCGGGTAAGGGGATCAGAATACTTCCGGGATAAATCGCTGTCGCTATATGCATCATATCTTTTATGTATTCGGTGGAGACACGAATATCCTTTTCATCTTCCCATGGGAATCCAAACATGAAGTTAACACTGCAATTTAACCCTGTGTCCCTCGTCATCTTTATCACCTCTTTTGCCTTCTCCCGATTAAAACCCTTCTTTATCCTCTCCAAAGTCTTGGGATTGCCACTCTCGATCCCATAGCCGATGCATCTACAGCCGGCGCTCTTTATCTTCTCCAATAACTCTTTATCAACGAAATCCACCCGGGTGATGCAAACCCAACTGATATCTAACTCCTTCTCTATGATCTGGTTACAGAGTTTTTTTACCCTGACTTTGTTCACAGTGAAGACATCATCGATGAATTTGAAGTGATTTATGCCATACTCCTTCATCAGGAAAATCATCTCATCAAGGATGTTCTCCACACTCCTGAAGCGATAGCCCTGACCAACGAGAGCCTTTCGGCTACAATAGGTGCACCTCCCGGGGCAGCCTATGCTAGATATAATATTGCCATACCTCTCTTTTTCCTTAGCTGTTCGGACATAATCACTGCGGATAAAGCAGTGTTTTGCTGGCAAAGGGAGGGCATCGAGGTCAGTTATTGAAACGCGAGTGGGATTATCTTTTATATGACCATCGCCATCTTTGTAGCTTATGCCTAGGATATTTTTGATTTTCCTTTCCCGCCGGAGGTAGTCGATCAACTCGGAAAAGGTCTCCACCCCCTCCCCTCTGACTACAATAGAGGCGGGGTGATATTCAAGAACCTCGTGAGGGAATAATGTAGCATGAGGTCCTCCAATTACCACCAGGCTCTCGATCTTTGCCTTGGCTAAAGCATCGAGAAGCAAATAGGAGTATTTCACGAGGATAGTGGTAATACTAACACCGACGAGATGAGGCGAAAACTCTTTTGCTATCTTTACCATGTCCTCGATAGTGTAATTGGCATAAGGTGCAGCGGCATCAATGATCTTCACCTCACATCCTTTAGCCTCGGCAACAGCCCCCAAGTAAGCTAATCCTAACGGAGGATTGGCATTAACGAGAGGGGAAACAGGATACATTAGTAGAATACGTATATCACTTTGTATCATAGGCTTCAGACTCTCCACCTTTTGAGGTACATTTGGTCAAAGGCTTCTTTCCAGTTTTTTACCACAGGCTCATAGGTGTATTCTCTCTCTACAAGCTCCTGTGCATTTGTTACAATTTCAGTAAGCTTTGGATAGTCTAATACTCTAACAATATTCATAGCGATGCATCCTGGCGAATTGTCTTCTAAAACAAAACCAGTTTCCTCGTCTCTTATCACGTCAGGTACCCCACCTACCGGCGTTGCCAGGACTGGAGTGCCGCAAGCCATCGCTTCTAGAATTGTTGCAGGTAGTCCTTCTCCGTAAGAGGGCAAGACGAGTAATTTCAGTTCATTAAGATGCTGCGGAATCTTTTCATGGGGAATAAACCCTGTTAATGTAACCTTATGATGTAAATTGCTTTTTTCTTGAATCGCCTTAATCTTTTCGATTTCATCGATAGACCCCCCTATCATTAAGAATTCTATATTATCACGTTCAGCTATTTTAGCTACAGCCTTAGCAAAATTTAGTGCGCCTTTGTCTTCGCCGAAACGGCCAATATATCCAACAAGATTCCGCCTTGCTATTATATCATTTTCCATTTTAAAACACTTAGTATTTATATAATAGGACCTACAAATGGAAACTTTGTCTTTATATTTTCTTAGCTCGTGAGATTTAATGATGCCCTCAGACTCTACAGCGATTCTATCAGCAAGGGAGAAACTTATTCGCTCCAACAATCTTACAATGTAAGGCGCAATGATTCCTAAGCCAAGTAATTTTCTATTGTATGTTATTTCAAGCATTTTTGAGACCAATCCGCAATGAACAATTATTATCTTCTTTCTTAAAAAGAATCTTGTGACGAATATTAATACTGTATACAATTCAGCCAAGTCAAAAAAGATTATTATATTGCAACTCTTGGACAGCTTAATTAACTTGACGAGGATTCTCACTTGTGGAAGCATATAGTTAAGAACCCTGCTTGGCAGGGAATGACTTCTGCTTTCACGAAATGGTACCTTTATTACACGAATTGCTTTGTTATTAACTTCGGCGATGTCTCCAGTAATTGCAATTAAGCTTCCACACAATGGTGAAAGCATTCCAAAAAAAGATGAAAAGAAAGCTATTCTCGTGCCCTGACCGGGATAGGTTACTATTCCGATATTAGGTTTGTTAGACAAGTCTTTACTTGTAGAAGTCATGTCATCACCTTCGGTTTTTGTGCATTCTTAGGATTTTGGGATTTTATCACCTTTGCTATCATTTCGTTCATTTTAGCTTGCATGCTCTCCTGACTATATTTTGCTCTTGCCAGTTCAAAAGCATTTCTTCCCAACTTTTCTCTTTTATTACCATCGTCTGCCAAGTCCAGAATGGCGTCAATGAATTTTCGGTCTACTGCATTCAGGATAACGGCATGTATTCCATTTTCTGCTTCTATTGCTTGAATCCCTTTTCTGGTGGAGATTATGGGCAAGCCGGCTGCCATGTAGTCAAATATTTTCGTCTTGACACCTTCTCCCTCTGACAGGGGTACTATAGCGATATCTGAATTTACTAAAACAGTTTGTATATCTCTCACAAATCCTAACGATTTAACATTTTCTCTTTCAAATACTGGTACATCTGTACCAGCTAATAGGAACTGAATATTACCGTTGCGCTTTCCGACCTCTGGAGCTATATAATTTAAAATTAGCTCAAAGGCACCATGGTTAGGAGGATGAGCATAAGAGCCGTGAAATACAACCTTTATCATATTATTTTTTTCTGGCGACTTTTTCTTCACTGAGGCTTTTTCGAGTTCAAGAGGACTTATAAAGGGTGGGATGACTGTAATTTTATCTTCATTCACGTTATACTTTTCGATAAATCGCTTCTTATCTGAATTACAAATGGCTTTAATATGAGTGGCTCTATTACAGGCTAGTCGTTCTATTGTGGAGATATAGCCTTTCAGTGATAACTCAACTATATTTCTGATAAAGGGGACTTTGTTGAGTATCTTAAAAAGCCTCCCGATAGTTGTAAACGTTATGTCGGCTGCATCGCCCATGACACCATGAGAGTCATATATTAATGGTATGTTTCGACACATGATACTGGCTGACGTTACACCATAGGTCATTGTTACAAAAATTAAATCAATCTTTTGCTTCTTGACAACCTCTCTAATTTTCCTCCAAAAGTGAATATTTAGATCCGTGAAAAGAGCGAGATAGTGTTCACGAAATGCCCACTGCCTGAAATAGTAGTTATTACCGGCGTCAATGCCGTTATCAGTTAGGCAGACAGTATCTTTACGAGACATAGCATTGAGAAAGATTACATCATTATGCCGCGTGAGCAATTCGACCATTCCATCCAGCACTTGTTTGGTGCCACATTCTTTATACTTAAAGACGAGATTTGTGCAAATCATTAGTATTCTCATGCTGGTTCGACCTCTCTTATAGCATCATCAAATATCCTTTTCAACTTTTCATTCCTCTTCTCAATGGAGAACCTTCCACTTTCAATCTCCTTTCTGCCTGCTGTCCCCATCCTCCTTCTTAAGTCTTCATCTTCTATTAAAATACTTGCCTTTTCCACAAGTTCCGTTACTACATTGGGAGCGGTCATTTTTTTAATAGTTTTTAAGGATTCTGGTGCGCTCCAATTCGGGATAAAATTCTCTGTATAATACTGTATCTTTTCTGATTTTTTTATTATAAATCCTGTTTCACTATTCCTTACCAACTCTGGGTTAGCCCATACATCTGTGGTTATAACCGGCAACTCGTAACTCATTGCATCCAGAATCGCCAAACCTGGGGTATGGTGAGCTGGAAACAGAAAAATATCTGCGCTTTTGAATTCCGTGTCCAAAGTGCTCCAGGGAACAATTTGGTCAATAATTTTTATGTTTTTAAATTTCGAATACTTCGTCTTTATTTTCTTTGGTACGTATGACCGCACGGTCAGTTCTAAATTATTATATAGCTTATTTAAAATGCTGAAGGCGTCAAAAACTTCTTTGCCCCCCTTTATTTCAAAGTCTTTTGGTAAATTCTGCGAACCAACAAAAAAGATTTTGATTTTATCTATGTTATATTCCTTAATGAAATTTTTAGGAGGCACTGATAGATAAACCGTTTCGGTTTTCTCGTGAATTATATCCGAATTAAATGTTAAAACTATTGTCTTTTTACCCGCATTTGTCCAGGGCATGATTTTCTTGCAGTTTTCAGATTCAAGAGATTTCTCGATTGTTTTTTTATAACGCTTAAGAAGGTTGAGGTTATAACCACACAAATGGGTAACGAACTCGAGATCAACAACCCATGGAATATCATTAAAAATCACATGTCCAGAAGAATAAATTAGATTAATATCAGAAGGAAGTTTTGAATTTCTTTCAAGATATGGCTTGAGAATGCTGATTGGCATTAATCTGTTTATAGATCGCATCAGGAGATTTGGGAGAAAACCGATGCTTGATGCAGATTTTGTAAACTTGCTTAAGGGCGTAATGCCGGTTACAAATTCATAGCCATTTGGTGGATAATTAATTAAATTATCATATAACGAATGTTTCTTCCCATGAAAATCTAAATACACCTTTTTCATTGATAGTTCTCCCTATACAAATCTATCGTCTTTTTTAATCCTTCCCTGAAAGGTGTTTTTGCCTCAAATCCAAATTCTCTTTTAGCTTTACTCACATCCAAACGTCTCCTTGGCTGCCCATCTGGTTTTGTAGTATCCCATACTATTTTCCCATCAAATCCTGTGAGTTCTGCTATTGATTCAACCAAATACTTGATTTTAATCTCAAAACCAGTTCCAAGATTCACAGGTTCTGGTTTGTTGTATTTTTCTGTTGCTAAAATAATTCCTCTTGCAGCATCTTCAACATATAAAAATTCTCTTGATGCCTTTCCAGTTCCCCACACTACAACTTCTTCTTTGTTGTCTTGTACAGCATCCACAAATTTTCTTATCAATGCAGATATAACATGAGAATTTTCTAAATCGAAATTATCCCTTGGACCATATAAATTAACCATCAGGAGATGTATAGAATTAAATCCATACTGCTGCCTATACGCCTGAGACTGCACCAGCATCATTTTCTTTGACAAACCATAGGATGCATTTGTTTCTTCAGGATAGCCATCCCATAGATTTTCCTCTTTAAAAGGTATTGGTGCATACTTAGGATAAGAACACACGGTTCCGATCTCAACAAATTTTTTAACGCCCTCCTGTCTTGCAGCTTCCATTAGTTGGGTATTCATAATTATATTATCGTAAAAAAGTGTGGCAGGGTATCTTCTATTATACCCTATTCCTCCACCCTTACCAGCTAAATGAATAATAATGTCAATGTCTTTGACAACCTTAATACAATTTTCCAATATTCTTAAGTCCATATCCCTGCTTCTTGGTATTCTGATGTTATCTGGGGCAACTCCTCTCTCATTTATCAATTTCTCGACCACAAACGAACCTAAGAATCCTGCACCACCTGTTACCAAAACTTTTTTTCCTTCCCAGAACTTCTCTTTCATTTTTATTGCTCTTTTCATCATATTTTTTGGTAAAGTTTTTTGCTTGCAAAAAGGTTTGTGTTAATCTGCGTTAATCTGTGTCTATAATTTATTTTCTATTTTCTTGTCTTTTGTTCTACAAATTCACTAATACAATCAGCTATATACTCTCTCTCCACCTTACCTATTCCTTGATGATTTCCAAAAAAGAATGAGTCCCGCATAATAATTTTTGAATTGTTTAGCTCGCTAGCCTTACGATATTTGAATAGCTTCATTGCCGGTTGTTCCGCTATATTCCCTGCCATTACGGGTCTTGTTTCGATTCCTTTTTGTTCCAAGAAGTTCACAAAATCCTTTCGTGTGAATGGTGCGGTAGGTTTGACTGTAATCGGATAGCCAAACCATACATGTTTGGTACCCTTCCTTTCTTCTGGTAATAATAAATAATCAGAATATATTTTAAGTGTTTCTGACCAATATTTTGCGTTATTTCTTCTTATCTCTACAAATTTATCTAATTTTTTAATTTGATGAATTCCAAAAGCCCCTTGAATTTCTGTTGGTCTAACGTTATACCCTGAGTTAATAAACAAAAACCTCGCATCTATTTCCTTATATTTTTTAGCGAGTTCATTTCTATTTTTTAATTCCCGAATCCACCCGTGAGCCCTTAAAGACTTTGCTAATTCTGTATATTCTTCATTATTTGTCAGCACCATACCACCTTCAATTGTGCTTATGTGATGCGAGAAGAAAAAGCTAAAGGTTGAGATGTCACCAACGCTTCCAACTTTTTTGCCATTGGACTCCGCTCCATGTGCCTCACAACAATCCTCGACTATAAATAAATCATGTTCTTCAGCAATTTCCATTATCTCTTTCATGTTGCACGGGTTTCCTAATATGTGAACGGGCATTATTGCCCTGGTTTTATCAGTAATGGCGTTTTCTATTTCCGTTGTATCTATTGTATATGTGTCAGGGTCAACATCAACAAGAACGGGCATTGCATTAACGTTAATAATAGGGAACACTGTTGTTGACCAGGTTATGGCGGGTGTTATAATCTCTTCTCCCTTTTGGATTCTATTGTTTATTACAGGGTTTGTTAGTATTGACAAAGCCACGAGATTTGCAGTTGACCCTGAATTTACCATCACTGCGTTTCCCACGCCAACATAATCTGCGAACTTTCTCTCGAACTTTTGTACTTTTTCTCCCATTGTAACCATAGTCGTGATAATTGACTCAATCGCTTCATACGCCTCTTCCCAACTATACGAGGGTATGCTCAGGGGGATTTTGGTCTTACCTGGAATGAATTCGCTTGTTTTTAGAGAGAAATAGTCTTTAACCAGTTGTTTAATCTTTTCCTTTATTTCTTTTTCCTTTGTCATCTCTTTAATCCCTTCCATTTAGCTCCTTCTCTTTTAGTTTATCCACTATAAAAGAACCTGAAAATCCCGCTCCACCAGTTACAAGTATTTTTTTGTTATCCAAAAATGCCATGTTAATCCACCTTCCACCATCTATTTTTGAACTTCTTCTCTAAAATTTCATCGCCTTCTCCAATAGGCTCTAAACCCATCGCTCGCATATCTGCATCTAGCATAATCTTGACTAAATCCTTAAATTTAATCTTTGGGCTCCAATTTAACTTCTTTCTTGCTTTGGCTGGATTGGCAATTAATTCTTCTGGTTCAGTAGGTCTAAAATATCTCGGATCAATCTTAACACATTTATTCCCGTCTAATCCTGCATAAGAAAAACTTTCTTCTACAAATTCCCTGACTGAATGAGCTTCTCCAGTTCCAACAACAAAATCTTCTGGATGTTCATTTTGGAGCATTTCCCACATACACGCCACATATTCTGGTGCGTAACCCCAGTCCCTTTTCGCATCTAAGTTCCCTAAATAAATATATTTCTCTCTTTTGGCAAGGATTCTTGCTATACCCCTTGTTATTTTTCTTGTCACAAAGGTTTCTCCTCTTCTTGGTGATTCGTGGTTGAAAAGTATTCCATTGTATGCAAATATCTTATATCCATCACGATAATTTTTTGTCATCCAGTATGCATAAACTTTGGCACAGGCATAAGGACTTCTCGGTTTGAACGGCGTTTCTTCGTTTTGCGGCGGTGGCGATGCCCCAAACATTTCACTGCTTGAAGCCTGATAGAATCTTACTTCGTTTCCGCTTCTTCTTATTGCCTCTAACAATCTTGTTGTGCCAAGTGCAACGACATTTCCGGAATATTCAGGGGTATCAAAACTTACACGCACATGAGTTTGTGCTCCTAAATGATATACTTCATCTGGTTTTATGTTATAAATTATATTTGAAATCTGTTCAGAATCCGAAAGATCGCCATAATGCAGAAATAACCTTGCATTAGGATCGTGAGGATCAACGTAGATGTGATCTATTCTCTTCGTATTGAAGGTAGATGATCGTCTGATAATACCATGAACCTCATATCCCTTGCTCAGCAGCAGTTCAGCGAGATAAGACCCATCTTGTCCTGTTATTCCGGTGATTAGTGCTGTTTTCATGCCACTTTTCCTCTTTTATATCCTAATAATCCTATCCAAAATCCTAGTGTGTATAATATGTGCTCAATCAGGTAAATAATCGGTAATGAAAACAGATATTTTAAACTTCTCTCCTGCATCACAAACTTCATCCCCATTACCATCAACATAGCTGCATATATCCCAACCATACCAAAAAATATCCATGGTGTAAAAACCAATGATGTAATCAGCAAAAGGACCAATATTGGAGGGACAACCTGCAAATCCCATAATCTGCTTTTTGCTCTACCATATCCGTATTGGTGCATTCTTTTCGCAAAATCTTTCAATCCTCTTTTGTGGTTATGAAGCACAACTGCTTGTGGCGTGTAAAGTAGCTTTCCCACTTTCGAAAGCTTTCTATTTAATTCTGTATCCTCTGCGGTGGATAATCTCGTATCAAATCCACCAATCTTTAAGATGTCATCTTTATGGTACATGCTGTTACAACCACTTATGCTATTTACATATCGTTTATCCCTGAAGAATCGCCCCTGTACTGAGTTGGCACTTCCAAGAAATGTTTTCATCGCAAGGTTGATTGATTTTTCCCAAAGCCCTTCACCTATATTTTTTATCCCCCCTCCAACACCAATAATCCCATTATCAAATTCATTTATCAAATTCTCCAACCAATTTCTTTCAGGAATACAATCAGCATCCGTAAAGGCTACATATTCCCCTTTTGCATTCTCCACACCTATCTGGCATGCGCCAGCTCTTGTATGATAATCCTCGTAGAAAATCCTAACTGGAAACTTACTCGCATTCTCTACCGTTTTATCTCTCGAATGCCCATCCACCACGATTACCTCATGCGGCTGAAGGGATTGAGAAAATACAGCTTCAAGACAGCGCTCGATTTTGTCCTCTTCGTTCTTTACCGGAATTATAACTGAGATTTTATCCATTTCTTCTATTCTCCTCTTTTCTTCTCCTAATCACAATCAATATCAAACCGAATTCCTGTTTTCCGTTGTTTCATTAAATTAAATGTTGTTATGCTATCTTTCCTTAGTTTTCATTCTGTCAAATAACTGCGCTATTGAATGTAATATAATTCCAGTGAAGGTTGTGAATGTTCCAATAATAAATAGTAAAATCATGAGCAATGTTGGTCCAAATGGCAACGTGCCACTTGCAGTATAACTCTTTATAACCCACCAGCCAATTCCAATCCCGATACCCAATGTTATAATTCCAATCCCTCCAAAAACATGTAACGGGTGCGTATATTCAAAATCTCTTATTAAACCCAGTAGCACGCCGAATCCATGCGACACGGGATTTTTTGATGATGTACCACTGATGTCATATCTCACGGTTATTGGAATTTCCACCAATTTCAAATTGTAATTTTTTACCTGCGTTAATATCTCTGAGCCCGCACCCATATCAGGATTGGTTATTTTTATCTTCTCTATCGCTATTCTGCTATAAGCGCGATAGCCGCTTTGAGAATCCGTAGTTTTTATATTTCCAACAAGTCGTGTAAACAAATTCAACACTTTCATTCCCACAATCCGCCATTTTGGTTTTATCTTATTCTTCGTGAGAAACCGAGAACCAATTACAATATCTGCTTTATTTGTTTTCAATGTGTTGATAAAATCAGGGATGTAAGATGGGTCATGCTGCCCATCTCCATCCAGAATGACCATGACATCAAAATCGTTCTCCTTAGCATAATTAAAACATGATTGAATCGCTGCACCATATCCCTTATTCACACCATGCGAAACGACCGCAGCACCCGCCTCTTCCGACACCTCCACGGTATCATCCGTGGATCCATCATCAACCACCAGAACCTCGTCCACATACTTTCTAACTTTTAATACGACTGACCCGATTGCCAGCCCTTCGTCATGGCACGGGATTGCTGCAAGTGTCTTCATAACACTTTCTTTCTAAAGAAAGAACCTGTGCTAAGAAAGGAACCCTTTTTGCTTCGCAAAAACCATGGATGCCGTT
>Ga0114919_10000275_pt1 | contig 38009 bp, 36 predicted proteins | sample BlataG_FD_88682 | JGI IMG/M metagenome (GOLD analysis project Ga0114919, IMG submission 88682) | Deep subsurface microbial communities from Black Sea to uncover new lineages of life (NeLLi) - Black_00105 metaG | ecosystem: Environmental > Aquatic > Marine > Oceanic > Sediment | place: Atlantic... | reverse complement strand
GTTGTTGTTGTTGTTGTTGTTGTTGTTGTTGTTGTTGTTGTTGTTGTTGTTGTTGTTGTTGTTGTTGTTGTTGTTGTTGTTGTTGTTGTTGTTGTTGTTGTTGTTGTCCAACATCATCTAGAGCTTCATTATCATGATGATTGTCAGTCAAAGGTTGCTGAGTAGCAAATAGTTTACGAGCAATGTCCCTTTCTTCTTCACTAGTAGTAGTAGTAGTTTCCTCGTTCTTGTTGTTGTTGTCGGCTTCTGCATGATGCTCTCCTATGTTTATTATTGCTGCTTGAGTCTCATCTGCTGCTTCTCCAGCCACAATCATCTCAGTAGCGCCTCGTTTTTGTTGTTGTTGTTGTGATGGTGGTAGTGGTGGTGGTTGGGCACCCTGTTTATGATTAGCAGCACTTTCTCCCTCACCACGATGAGTAGTAGTAGCAGTAGTAGTGACAACAGCTCCATCAGCTGCAGCATCAGGGTCTACAATCAACCCATTGGCTTCCTCAAACAATTCCATCAGAGCATTTAGAGCCTTCTTTGACTCGGTCAACATGTTAGACGTCTGCAGAGCCTGCCCCTTCATATTAAGCAAACATTGACCCACCAAGGTCTGTCTCTCTTTGAAATCCTCCTCTCTAATCAATAACATTTGGTTCTCTGCTTCTTTTTCTCTCAAAACCTGACGAACTTTCTCATCCTTTTGCCCAATGGTATGAGCAAAGTTGGTAGCTTGCTGCTGGTTCTTAACTGTGGCTTCTTGATTGATGGCTTCCAAGGATGCAATTTTGCTCTTCATCAACTCCAGCTTAGCGTACAGTTCTTGTATTTCTTGTCTTGCACATTCTAACTGTTCCTGAAGACGAGCCTTGTCAGCCTCCCCGCTAGTTACAAATGCTTCTTGTTGCTGACGAGCTTGATCTAGCTGCTGCTGCAGGTCGTTGTTTGTACTGGTCATGCTGGCAAGTCGTTCAGTCATATCTGCCATTTCTTTGCACATTTGAGCTTGCACAGTTTGCCCTGCACTTTCTACTCTACTTTTATACTCTTCCAATTGAAATGACAGATCAGCAGTAGCTTGTTCCAATGCTTGTTTGTGTTGTTGCTTTAGGGCGGCCAGCTCTGCTGCATGTTGCTCTGCTGCTGCTAGCAGTGATGCATCTGCTTCTTCCTTTGCTTGGAGCATCTTGACGAGTTCGGCTCTCAGTTGATGGTTCTTCTGTTGAAGCTCAATCTTGCTCTTCATATCCCCTCCTCCTCCTCCTCCTCCTCCCCCTCCTACAGCAGTTACTGCGGCAGCTACTACTCCATGGGGGCTGGGTTCCTTCATAACAATAACACCTCCATCAGCCTTGCTATTGCTGTTCAGCAGACCATTTGTATCTTCTCTACTGACAAAGGAGGAACTACGACGTTGTCTCTTAGGCTTCTCACCATTACCAGTATCCCCAGATCCTACTGCTGGAGCTACTGGAGGGGATGCAGATGGGGCCATCAATCTCCTGGTGACATCTCCATCATCGTCATCATTATTCATCTGCATCTGCATCTCTCCACTGTGTCTCTTGACGCCAAGACTGCCGGCCGAGGCAGGTTTTAGGTTATTATTTTTATGGTTAGTATTGGATATTTCTTGAGAATGGAGTAGAGGTTGTTTCACATGGTTCATGAGGATGTACTCCAAAGGAGTGGAAACCTGGCTGCCAGCTGCTGCAGGAGCAGCGACGCTGAGGCGGAGACGATCGCCGACAGTGAGGGGAGTGGGTTGATTTTTGATGCATCTTTTGTTGTTGATGAATGTGCCATTGGTGGAGCTGTCAACAACAAACCATTGGTCCTGTTGTGTGTGGTGTGAAAGAGGGGAAGAGAGAGAGAGAGAGAGAGAGAGAGAGAGAGAGAGAGAGAGAGAGAGAGGTAAGTAAGTTTAGGAGAAAAGTGAAGGAAGAGAAGAGGGAGCTGCCTGGAGCGGTGGAGGATGACCGGAAGACATTCGAAAGATGCATGGCAAAAAGTTCAAACTTACGCTCTCATAATAGAGTCTGCAATGCCTGGTAGATATCTGAACCCAGTCTATCGGTAGAACAAAGTCGCTAGGCCCATTGACTCCTCTACCAACCTGAGTTTCACTGCTTGTGCACAGTGGAATATCACATCCTCCTGTGCTATCGTTATGATAAGACTTGGCCTTATCACTGCAGGCTCTCAATGTATACAAAGCAGCATCCATGAGGAAAATTTTCTCGATCGATTCAAATTTCAATGCCTTGATAATTCAGTATGCCTGCCACGTACTCGTTAATTACTTGTTTGTCCTTTCTTACGTTACCACGATGCGATAAAAATCAAAGGATACCACCTATCCAGCCCCCAAAACCAACTCTTTATCAAACTTGCTGACATGCACGCTCAGCCCCATCCCTCACTCACTTCTCCTTCTTCTTTTCCTTCTTGTTCACTACCTTCTTCTTCTTCCCCTTCAACAACTCATCCAACTTAAACCCAGCAACTATATCCTCCCTCCTGATCTTCCCTCCTGACACCCTCCCATCAGCAAACACATGAGGTATCCTCCCTTGTTCTTTACCATTGACAAACAACGCCAGTGTTGGCAGCTGGGGAGATGCTCCTTGCAGGGAAATGTTATAATCCTTAGCCAACGAAGGCCATCTACTCACATCTACCTTACCCCACCTTAGCGTCTGGAGATTTGTGTATTTCAGTGATAAGTCAGCAATAACTGGCTCTAAATAGATGCATTGAGGTGCCCAGGGAGCAAAGAATGATATTATCCAGGCAGGAGGTGAAGAAGAGGAAGAGGAATCTTCTTCCTCTCCCTCTGCTCCACCATGATCATCATCACCAGTCCTGTCCTCGACTAATTCTTTAAAAGAGGCAGGTGTAAAGTATTCCATTCTAGCTGGCCCCTTGTATACTGGTTGAGGGAAGGAAAGGAAGAGTACTATGATGATGAGGATGTAATAGACAAAGATACGAATGTCCATGTACCACAGCATGAGGGCAATGACACTCTTGGAGAAGAAGAAGACGTCTGAGAGGAATGCATCTGTGGATTGACGTTTGTAGAATTTGAGGAGGAGCATGATTAAGAGGAGACTGAGTCCTTGCCTCTCCTGAGAGAGGGAGAGAGGAGGGGAGGAGAGGGTGAGGGTGAGAAAGGAAGGTCGTTGTTGGGGCTTCAATCGATTGAAAGACAATTCATTCGTTAGAGTTGGTTATCGTCATCTTACTTACCTTAGGGAGAATCTCTAATGGATGTTTTAGCTTGGAGTATTCTCCATTATTATGCTGCAGGTGCCATAGTCGAATAATCGCATACGATGCGATCAGTAATCCATTGGCAACATAGAATCCTTTTGTAAACCTCTCCCAAGTTGGAACATTCATCCTTGATGATGAAAACATATTATTATATATTGCATGCAATCTAACAACTATAAATATACAATAAACAATGCATATAGACACCTCCTGCCCCCCCAGGGCTACTTTTTCCCTCCACCTCTTCCCCTCCCACCACGTCCTCCTCCCTTGCCCCCTCTCATTGGAGCTGCACTCCCATCTTTCAATGTCACCTGCATTCCACTATGTTTCATTCCCATTACTTTCTGCCTCACCATCACAGGATCCATCTCCTCCTCTTCCTCTTCTTCCTCCTTCTTCACCCCATCTCCTCCACCCTCAACTCCCAGCCCATCTGCTCCCTCTCCATCCTCCTCCTCCTCATCCACAACTGCACCTCTTCCTCCTCCCCCTTTACGTTTCTTCTTCGCATCCTCCAACCCAAACCCAGTCTTAGGCTTAATATGCTGCTGATTAAAAGCTCTAGTAAACGCCGACTTCACCTGTGTCTCCACTCTCTTCATGGGATCATCATTCCAAGAACCTAGAGATTTGAATTTAGTGACGTCGTTGATAAAATCAATGTCCTCCCGGGCAATACAGTAATCATTCATGAGATTTAGTACTGCAGCAATACCGTCTTTACCTTGGGATACGAGAGGAGCAGGAAGGGTATTGCGGAGAATAGGCAAGTAGCCCACTCTCAGAGCAGTTCTGTCGCACTCCAAGTTGCTGGAAGACAGCATACGGGTGTGCAACTCACCGAGGAGTCGTTTCTGTTTGTTTCCACTGCTGTTTTGGCCCAACCAGGCACTGAATCGAGGGAAATTCATCTCTGTGGGATAGAGGCCAAAGATTTCTCTACTTCCTCTGACATATGCAGCAGGATAGACGGTGCCCATTGCTACTGCGAATGGAAGGAGAGACCAGTCTTGGTATTGACGTACTCTTCTGTTGACTGCATCACCAGCGGAAAACCCATCAGCAGCCTTGGCTAGCACTTGCAGCCTCTGAAGATCATTACCGGCAATACGAGGCTTGTGATTAATATAATTCTCCTGTACCAGCAGTGGGACGAGATCGTGGTCTTGAAAGACGAGCTCCATTTGATCAGCCAGGCTGAGCTCATTGCCCTCGGGACTCAGCAGCCTCCTTGCAGCCTCAAATGGACTCAACTCCAAATCTTTTGCAGTCCCCATCCCCCCGGTCTTCACCTGGTCATACGTCAACGACTTGGCTCTCAATCTCAACATCTGCATCTGTCCTAGAATCAATCGAATGTCCCCTCCATTAGCGCTCTGCACCAACGCCTCCATCGTTGCTGCATTCATCTCCAGCCCCTCTGCAGCAGCAATCGTCTGCAGTCGTTTGCTTATCTGTTGAACAGTAGGCTTCCTATAATCAAGCTCCATTGTATGATTCCTCAGGGATTTGAGTTTCTGAGAGTAGCGGTCGTTGCAGATGCAGATGATGGGAATCTTGCTCTTGTGAATGGTCTGGATGAGATCGGCTACCCCTCCACGATCACCAGCGCTCATGCCATCTACTTCATCCATAATCAGGCACAGCTTCCTGGCAGCTCCTGTCCTGGGGTCTTTGGTAACAGACACATTGGTGGATAGTTCCTTTAATGAATTTGCCAGTTTGCCCCCTACTCCCTTTACTGCTGCAGAGTCTGCTTTACCTCTGGTATCTGATGCATTCACCTCAATTGGGGTGAAGCCCAGCTCTTTACAGAGAATGAGGGCAGAGGAGGTCTTGCCAATTCCCGGGGGACCAGACATGAGAACCGCCTTCTTCTTAAACGGATCGACGCCTTTCTGGCCTCTACCCAGGGTACCTGGTGGAGAGGGAGCTTTCCCACGCAAGTGGATGTTGTGCCAGTCTTGGAGCCAGTAGCGGAGAGAGGCAACTAGGGAAGGGTTGCCTACTAATTCGGAACTGTTTTTAGGTTTCCATTTTTCTACCCATAACTGGTTGGTGGTAGTATCAGCCTTTTTTGATTGTTGTTGTTGTTGAGGAGGAACAGTAGATGACGTTTTAGTACCACCACCACTACCATTACCAGCATCAATAGCCATAGCTTCCTTTTCACCATCTTCCATCTTGACCTGACTAACAATAGCTGGAATTGAAGCAGCAACCAACGTCAACAATCCATCTTCATTAATCAACTGCACCCCCTTCGACTTGGCAGCATTATACTTACTCCTCCCTGCAAAAGATCCCATTAACAGGAACGAAGTCTTCCCACTCACTGCACTTGTTATCTTGCCTCCATGTCGTTTCACATAATCTTCCGCGTCACTCCTTCTCAGACTGTCCAGCACCCAACTAATGACAAATGTCTTGCCGGTCAGACAATCTGGGTGGCCCAAGGGGTGGGGCTTGTTACCATGACTGGGTGGGTCATCATCTGCTCTCTGCTGGTAGGTTCCTTCTGGCATGAGGCTAATGTCGAGGGAGGCCTCGTCGGTGGGGAGGGTGGCGATGGCGGCGTCGACGAGCTTGACAGCTTCCAGGGCATCTGGTTTGTCGGTAATGGTGGCGAGGGGACCAGTGGTTTTTTTGGGTTTTGAAGAGGACGGGGCTTTTCTGGGTTTCTTGGTAGAGGGTGGTTGTTGGCTGCCAGCGGGGGTGGCGGTTTTGGCTGGTCTCTTCTTCTTGGGTGGTGGTGGTGATGGCTTTTGACTTGCACTTGGCATTTCGTCATCATCATCTTCTTCTAGTGTTTTAATATTTTTGTCATCCTCCCAATCCTCATCACTTGAGGTATCATCTATATCTATGGCAAAGTCTGGATCGGGACTGGATGGAGCAGCTTTCTTTGCCTTCTTGCTGACAACGGCCTTGGGCTGGGTGGAGCGAGGTGTTGTTGTCTTCTTCTTGGTTGACGTTGATGGCGGTGATCTGAGGTCTGCCGATGGTTGTTCCTCTTCTTTAGGCTTGTCTTCGTTCTTCTTTCCAGGAGGACCTCCAAAAAATTTGCGAATATCCATGGTTTGGCTGTAGCTAGGGAGGTGATCAAAACCACAGCAGATTTGTGGTTCTTTTGAGGGTGAAAACTCGTAGTTATATCTACAATTGGACGATGTATTCAATCTATCACGATCATAGCATCGTATGATATCCAACATATAATACTCTAAGTCGGGCAATGCGGTGCAGTTTGGTGAGTGAACAACGTCCTCCCACCTGCCCACCTTGAAAACACCAGGAGGGAGGGATGGTGGTTGGGGCCTCACTAGTCCCTGAAGCCGGAGGAGTATTAATGAAGCATAAGTATGGCTCTGATACGTCTTAGATAGTTGTTGTCTCTACCATATATGGCACCATTCTAAAGGTGCAAGGTTGTTATGTTTTGAGAGGAGTGCCAGTGTTGGGAAGAGAGAGAGAGAGAGAGAGCGCTGCCTCTAGCGACGTGCAAATCGAGGCCCATCTTCCCCATAAAATCGTCTAATGCTTTCGGCGCATCTAGCAATTCATTGATTATAAAGACATGCTCGAGTACAATTGGCTCGCATATACGACGACAATTTTAGTATCGACATAATACCGACCGAATATCATTTTAGTTCCCTTTTTCCTAATCATCCTCTTAGATTTCCACCTCTGTAGCCATATACTTATCTCTTGAGCGACCTGAGGTCTTCTAGGTTATCATCACACATCAAATGAGCCACAAACCCTGGACACTCCACCGCCTAGGTTCTAATCTGCAGCGGCCGTTCCAACGCTCGTGGGACTTGGCTGCTCGCACCTTTCAACGCAACCCCTTCCTCCTCAAAACTGTCAGCAGTAGCATAGGTTTTGCAGTAGGTGACATTCTCATGCAAGCTAGCTTAAAACACCCTGAGGAAAATATCAACTGGAACCGCTCAGCTCAAATGGGAGCTGTAGGTTTCACAATTGCAGGTCCGCTTGGCTTTGCATTCATCTTGTGGATGCAAAATCACATCATGCCTCAGTCACCTGCTAGTAGGTTAGCTATAACTACTAAAATTACTTTAGATCAAGTGCTAGGGTGTATTGTTTGGCAGGCTGCGTTGCTTGCATTAGATGAGAGCTACCGGCAGTCTGCTGGAGATGCTTGGAACAAGATGAAGGTGTCATTGAGGCGGGAATGTGATGGTGTTGATGAAGGTAGGTGGGGAGCAGCAAAAAAGAGAGCTTGATGATGATGATGATGGTGTTGTTGGTGTTGGTAGATATACTGTCATGTAATTGATATTAATGTTGATCTCAGTTTACAGGATCTCTCTCTCTCTCTCTCTCTCTAAAATATTTATTAATTAAAGAGGTTTTAAAGTTGAAGTCAAGTATATTTAAATAGAGGAGATGCATGATGTAAATATGCTTTGAATATGTTAATCATTGTCCACATCTGTCAGAAAGGAAAGGCGAACCAAAGGACGTACGGAGAAGGAGCTCCGAGAAGAGGGAGGAGGCCTTGATGGCGACGAGCGTCGACACCTGTATTTCAAGCCACTATTTTTTGCGGCAGGTAAGCAAATTTTCTTAAAGAACATATCATCACTATGGGTTGCTGCTGTAGTTTATTCCAAACAGGTGATTTATTGTCTCTCTCTTCTTTTCCCTTCTTCCTTCAGTGATCATTTTTCAACCAATAATTCTCTAATTATCACCCACCCTCGCAGATGACACTCCATCCGATGAACAATCCCGACCACTATTGGGAGATGCACGCCCAGTAGCTCAGCAATCCTCACCACCTCCTAAAACCGTCGTCATCAGAAGAAACACACCCGTCAAGACCCCACCAACCACCGCTGCCACATCTACAGCTGGCAGCAACAACCCTTTTCCTGCTCCTCCTCCGAGACCACCAGCACCATTACCTTCACCTCCATCAATAGAACCAATTCAATCCACCACCAACAGCAGTGATACTACTCAGCCACCAGGTCTTCAACAACAGCAACAAGACGGTCCAGGAAGAGGCAGGGGAAGATGGAGAGGGAGAGGGAGAGGTCGGGGTGGCGGTAGGAATAGAAACCGCAATAACAAAAATAATAATAATAGGAATAATACCCAGTAATTGAATACTTACGTAGTATTTATATAGTATCATTTTCCAGTTAAATGGATGCTGATAACTTACACTACTATATATATACATATATATATTGAAAGGAAACCCACAACTAGTACTGTTCAGTTGAGTGAGTGTAAACACGTTATTATTTCTTCCTCTTCTTCTATTCCAACAGCAACAACAGCAACGTCTTTTACTACAAATACTTGGATAGCAATTTTACCACCTCTTGACAGCCTTGTTTTGTAGCTTTATCCAAAGCACTCTCCCCATCTGCATCTCTCAAGCTAACATCTGCTGCAATTGGTTTATTATCAATCAGCTGCCTGCACACCTCCAGATGACCCATATACGCTGCCCTCATTAGAGGAGTGGCCCTCCCAGCTGATGTTGTGGCATTAGGATCTGCTCCATACTGTAAAAGAAGCTGTACTACTTCTACATGTCCCTCTCTGCAGGCGTAGTGTAGAGGGGTGTAACCACCAGTGAGGCCGTCGGTTTGGATGGCAGAGGAGGGGTTGTGTTGCAAGAGGCGCTGGAGCTTGGAAATGTCGCCTTTTTGAGCGGCTGCACAAGCGCTTCTCTCGAATGATAGTTCATCTAGGGCTTGTGATAAAGGTGTTGGAGCAGTACAGCAAGGGCAGTTGTCTGGATGAAACTCTGTTGGTTTAGGCCTTGGCATCACATCTGATCCAGAGAACAACGTTGGTTAATTGAGAGTGGACATTGTATCAGAGTTCTTAAATGTAATATATAGACAGCATCTAATAGTGCGATATCAATGAATCAACGAAACTATAAACACACCTTCATTACGAGTCCTCTTTTCTTTCAAAAATTGCCATGCTTCTTCCCTCAACTAAAGGAATCCCCCAGTCTTTTCACAACCTCCCTTAAAAACTCCCCCGCCCTCGCCTCTATCTTCACATCAGCAAAGCCATCAGCTCTAGTAGGTCCAGCAGTCACTATTGCAACCTTCTTCCCATTTTCATGCACAGCTTTTGCTAATCTAAATGCCGACCATACCGCCAAGCTGCTCCCCACTACCAACAGTACCTCGGCTTCATTCACCACTTGACTGGCCCAATCTGCCCTATTCTTTGGTATAGAGTCACCAAAGAAGACTACATCTGGCTTTAATGCCCCTCCACAGCAGGCACATGGGGGTACTATGAAGGCCTCTATTAAATCTGGCTGGTGGAGTTCAGCGTCACCGTCTGGCCTCATTATTCTGCCTTGACTGTCATCATTAGTATTTACTTCTCTAAGATCTGGAGCTAGTGATTCATTCGTACCAGCTTTCAATAAACGAAGAGACTCATTTTCTATATCTACAGGCTGATCAGCCATGCGCCTTGCAGCACTAGCAACAGCAGGGTTTAAATTCGCCAACAATTTTTGAAATTCCCTTCGACAGCTGGTTGTACCACACTTTGTACATACGACTTCATGAGTAGTACCGTGCAGTTCTAGTACATTTACATTACCATCACCATCTGCAGATGCTTTTGTATGCAATCTATCTACATTCTGTGTTATCAATGGCTTTGCTATATACCCGCTCCCTTGCAATTGCGCCAGTGATGTGTGAGCGTCATTCGGTTGAGCATCCACAAACCTCTCCCATCCAGCAAAGCTTCTAGCCCAGTACCGTTGTCTGTTACTGTGAGAAGCCATGAATTGCTGGTGTGTCATGGGTTTGAAGCCAGTGGAGTAGGCGCCAAAGGGGCTGCGATAATCGGGGATGGAACTTTCAGTGGAACAGCCAGCACCAGTGAGAGCAACGACCTTGCCCTTGGCGTCATTGAGTAGTTGGGTGATGAGGTGAATGTCTTCTAAAGAGGGGGGAGGAGTTTCCGGAGCTACTGAGCCTGTGCCAATGGGGGTGCCTATGACATAGGGAGGTGCAAATAGTTGTGAATGAGAAGTTGTGTCGGTGGAGATTAGATTTCCGTTGGTGGAAATTCGTTCATGGCGGAAGGAGGGATTGTGATATGCATTGTTACTGGTGCTATGTGACCTATTGATGGTGTGTAGCTTGTATGAAGAGGGTTTTGTAGAAATTTTGTGCCATCTCATTCTTTGAAACAGGAATCTCACCATGGCCCCTTCTTTGAATAAAATGTTCATATTAATTTGATTAATCCATTACATTGGGATTATGTACTGTCAAGGTAAACAATAAGCATACTTTTATAGTCTAAGGGGGAGGGATGCGTGGCTTAGTGGTGCATTGTGGTTCTTGTCGCTCGGGCATGAGTGAGACTCTGCTGGGATGTAATCTCGACTGTGCTGGGATGCAATCTCGACAGGTGAAAATTTAAAAGTCAGGAACTGTATTATGCAATTCAAATAGACTCATCATCTTGATTCTAGACACAACTAACAATTTCGCATACAGCTGTCCAATCGACTCAGAACAACACAGAAGAGCTGCCGTTCAAATAAGTGATCAATTTTTAAATAATCTTCTCAAAATGAACTTGAATGCAGAGCTCCTCATCCAAAACAGACAAGAAGAAGTAAAGAAGCTCGGTGGAGAAGCTGCATATCGCCTGCACGCACTCAAAAACCTCAAACTAAAGACGGTGATCAAGGAAAGCCATAGCAGTCCGATCCACGCTCTTACCTTCAACCACACAAGCCCTTCCTACTACAACCTCTTAGCTACTGTTGGAGGTGACAATGCAACCGTCTACAACGACGAACACATGGGAGACTACTTGAGCGTCGTCGTCCATTTTCAAAACGTCAAGACCAACTATGCCAATGGTGGCCAACTCTCCTCTGTTTGCTGGCTCGATGCCTCCACATGGACCAACCACCCTCATGGAGATGCCTATCTAGCTGTGTCAGGCGCTGATACCAACATCTCACTCATCAGCATCGTAGAAGCTCGTGTTACCCACCTCCTCAAGGGGCATAAGAATGCAGTGGTCGATCTTTCTGCTGTCCCTTTTTCCTCTACCACCTCCTCCCTCCTCGTCTCTCTTTCCAAGGATGGCGAAATTAGATTATGGGATGGCCCCAAAGAGAGCTGTCTCTCATGTATCCAACATAATGATGCCAGCTGCATTGCAGTATCCCAATCTGGTGATGCTGTATATGTCGGTACTACTAGGGGAAGACTCTTCTCTTACGCCATTATTGCACCATCATCATCTGTTGGTACGCACACTCTTTCTCAAGACAGCAAACAAGAACTAAAGAGCACTCCTTCTTCTAATAGCATTGGCGCAGTGCATCATACTGAAGCTATTGATTGCATTAGATGTCTTCCAGGTGGTAGAATTGCCACAAAATCCACAGACGGACGAATGTTCACCTCCACCTCTAGTATTGAAGAAAAAAATACCACCTTATCTCTTGTATCTACCTGGAAAGTACCTGGATGCAGCACATATGGTGGATTAAACAATAGATGCCTGTTCAGTTCCACCCCTGATGGTGCCTACATCTGTGTGGGTAATGGCCAAGGTGATTGCTATGTGTACAGTGCCGACAGCGGGGAGAGGTGCGCTCATGTATTGCCCATCAAAGTGACGGGGCCAGTCAAGGCGTGTGGATTGAGTAGTGATTGTCGTCATTTGGTGGCTGTCCTGGGTAATGGGTTTATGTTTAGATATGAATACTTACCTGCTGCTGTGGTGGATGATGATGAAGAAGGGGAGGAGGAGGAAGGGGAGGAGGAGAATACTAATGTGAATAGTCATGGCGATGGAGATCAAGAAATGGCTGATGGTGGTGCTGGTGGTGGTGATGATGATGCAGCTTAGTAGTAATTCTGTCTTACTTGATAATGGTAGTGTAAAATGCAAGATAAAGAAAATTGTATATTATTAATTAATTAAACTCTCTCTCTTTCTCAAAGTTGCATTAATTAAAGTAACTATTTAATCCAAAGTAGAGAGCAACAAGGAGCATTGCACCTCCAGCCAAGAAAACCACTGTATTATCACCACCTTCTGATCCTGCTGCTGCTCCACCTCCACCTGATTTGAGTTGCTTCATCCTGTTGGTCATGCTCTTTTGGTCGTTTTTATTGCCTCCTCCTCCAGACCATGGTTTGAAACGTCTCTTTGGTGCCTGGCAGGTTGGGCATTTGTAACTATTAGGGAGTTTCTCAAAAGCAGGAGTTCCTTCGTAGATGTAACCGCAGTCTATACAGATGTAGGCAGCACTGACGGTGACTGTATAATGTCTGGAAGCAGCATCAACTCGTCGGACGGCCTGTGTGTTGGATGAAAGAGAGAGACAGAGAGAGAGAGAGGAGTGGAACTGGGTCAGGAAGGTGGCGCATTGGTGACATAATGTGGTGTATCGTACCTTCAAAATGTAGATAAACACTTACCGGAAGTCTATTGCCGGTTGAAAATGGTCTTTTGGATAAAGGCTTAGTGTTGATAGTGGCCAATTGATGACGTGGTGCTCTTGCGACGACAGGTGCGGCAATCATAGTATCACGTTGTGGGTGAGATTCTAGATAAGATGAAAATGAATGCAAGATAAGGATGTTGACCGGGAACTATGAAATGATAAATCTTCCAGCGACTAGCTGCCCCTGTACACCCGCGGGTCTAAGCTTAGGCCTTAAGGGCCCTTAGAGTGAGGTCAAAATATGTTGATTTCGCTTTTGTGCCTGCATAAGACACCCATATGGGATCTCTAATCAGCTTATGCGATGGTCTCATACGAAATACTACCGCAATAGGATACAGTTAGAAGGCAAATTGAGCTGAATTTCTTGGATTCAGTCTGCGATTATTTAAATTCGACCTTCTTTCACAAATTTATAATCAATCCTACCACTTACCGTCACATCAACAACCAGATCATTCGATACTAATAGAAAATACGGCCAATCACACCTTTATCTTCAAACACCTTGCTACAAGCCATCCCCTTCCCTCCGACATCTCCCCTTTTCCCAACCACCGCCATGTCCACCCCACCACCATCATCATCATCATCAGAATCCAACCACTACTTCAACCACAACGTCAGACTAGCCATCACATGGACCATCCTAGAAAACATAAGTTCCAGCATCAGAAGTGGTGACGCTCTCTCTGCCTATGTCTTCCTGCTCACCTCTAGCTCCAGCTCTGCCGTGGGCTATGTTCAGGGAGCCAATGGCATTGCTCAACTCCTCACTGCCTTTCTAGCTGGCTACGCAGCGGATACCTTCAGAAGAGACAGATGCTTGAAAGTAGGAGCTTTATTAGGCCTTGTAGCAGCTGGAGTAATGGTATGGGCCCTATGCCCATCTCTATCACCGTCACCATCTCCTTCTCTATCATCATCAGTAGAGGAGCTGCCTAAAATTTGGAAGATAGCAGTAGCAATGATGGCCTTTGGTATCTACACTTCGTCCTATAATGCAGCATTAGAATCATTATTTGCGGATAGTGTAGTAGCAGGTGTAGGGAACGTCATGGTGTACACGACAAGGTATGCTTTACAGGTAGCTAGTGCTGGAGTAGGGCCTTTATTGTCATTGTTATTGTTTCTAAAGTTGGGAAACACTTGGACATTGAGTGCATGTAGAGAGGTACTGTTTGGTGGGTTGTTGCTCATGTTGCCTGGTCTTTGTTTGATGTTGTTCTTTGATGATGATAAGGCTCTTGGATCAGATAGTGAGGCTCTATTCCATCGACATCGTCATCATTCTCAAGCAACAACAGGAGATGGTGAAGAGAACAGTGATGATGCAGAAGAAGAAGAAGAAAATGGTGAAGCTGATGCTGCTACTACTGTTCTATTAACACGCCCACAAGTACTATTATCATCAAATGAAGATAGTCGTGCATTAGATTTTCTAGGCATTTCCACCCCTCTCTTTGTCACTCTCTCAATCCTCTTTGCCGACATCCTCAGCGCCCTGGCATCGGGCATGACTATAAAATTCTTCTCCCTCTTCTTCATAGAAAAATCACGTTTTGGCCCAGTCGCTATATCAGCACTGAGCACCATCTCTCCCTTTGGCATCGCCACTCTCTCAGTGGGCATTCAATATCTCAGCAAGACACTTGGCAGAGTGCAGACTAATCTAATGACGAGATTAGTTGATATTATCCTTCTCATCACCATGGCATGCATCACTCCTTCAACTACCAACACCAAGATCAAAGCAGCTCTTGTGACGGTGCATCTATTGAGGACAGCGTTTGCTAATTGTGCACGTCCTCTGGTGAGGAGTGTACTGATGGAGCATGTGGCAAAGAAGCACAGAGGGAGGGTAAATGCAGTGGATAGTGTGAGAAGCTTCAGTTGGTCGGGGTCTGCTGCTCTTGGTGGGTGGTTGATAGAGAAGTATGGGTATAAAAGTACGTTTTTAATGACTGCTGGGATTAAGATGTTGGCCTTCTTACCTTTGTGTCCTTTGATACTTGTTGTGACTGATGGAGTGTTTGTGAATAAGAAAAGAAGAGGGAGGGATGCATTGAGGAGGAGGAAACTTGTTTCTACAGCAATGGAAGAGGATGGCAATGCATTGATAGAACCTCTATTAAGTGTTAATAGAACAACAATTAGGGTATGATATGCTTACACATTATTTGTAAAAACAACAACAACACTTTCTTGTGTTATAAAACACCTACAAATCTACAAATCCATTCCAAAAGAAGGAGCAGGACCAACAGCAGCACTAAACTGCTTCAATGCAGTCCCAACTCTCTCCTGTACTGCAATGCACCTATCATGCTCAATCTCCTCCAATACCCTCTCCACTCCCATTGCCTTTAATGCCTCCACTCTATCCTTGACCATCACATCACTACCATCTCTCTTCCAACTTAGGTTTATACACACCCATACTGCTGCCTCTCTTACCCCTTCATCACCGTCTAAAAGCAATACCTGCAACATACTGGGCCAGTCAGAGTTCATGATGCCGGCTTTATATGCTTCACATCCACTGGCTAGGTTCACTAATACGTAGATGGCATGTTTGCGGAGGCTAGCTGGACGTTCAGTGGTACGGACTACATCTGCTGTTACATCTAGTAACTGTCCGTTCTTACTCCATTGCCAGATGTCTACCAAGGACGAGTCTAGCATAGAAGAAGTGGAGAAGGGAGCAGTTGCTGCTGCTGCTGCTGCTGCTGCTGCAGGATGCATTGATACGTCTGTAGCATTGCCAGCACAAGTATTGGCTACTATACTGGAAGGATTGTACACCAAGTTTCTGAGCAATGAAAGTGTCTTTTCACAAATAGACCAGTGCAGTGAACTATCCCCCAACAAGCCAGTAATGTCCTCCCAGCTCAGTGCATCTATTATTTCCTGCTTCACAGCACTGTTTGCTTTGAATGCAATTGAAGACAGCCCCCAGATGCCATACAATCTCATCTTGGGGACGGCTGATTTTGCATGTCCTGCTAGGCACGCTATGCCTCTTTCTTGTAGTACTCTTTCTCTCAATCCAGAGTGTTCTATTGCTATGTTTGCCAGACTCGCTGCCGCATTGGCTGCTACTTCTAGATTGGGAGAGCCGGCTAGTCTCAAAAGAGGGCTAGCCACTTCCACCTCTCCAAAATAGCCTCTCAGCAACTTGGTGGATCGTGTTAGGCCTCTTATGCAATAACATGCTGCCGCTTGTACTTCAGGGTCGTCATCACTCATTGCAGCAGCTACAATAGGAAGAGCTCCACAATCAGCCAGCTGTCTACGCAATCCTTCTTGTTCAAAACACAGCACAGCTAGCGCTCTTAATGTGCCGCGTTGCAGTGTTTTAGACGTCGCCATCCCCACTCCACCACCACCACCACCACCACCACCATTACATTCACTTCCACTTCGTCTCAGGAATTCTGCCAGTTTCGTAATGACATCAGCATCTGCAGCTGCTCTTTGGAGGTCAACAGAATCTTCAACTAAATCTGCTAGAACCGCAGGTATATCTGGATTCAACCATGATTCTCCCAATAATCTGACGAGGACTGGTAGTACCGCTGATCTAATTTCATTTATACTACTCGCACTAGTTGTACTGATAATAGTACTGTTCTCATCATCTTGATCCATTGGTTGAGGAGGTTTAGAGAGAGAATCTGTGATCAACATACCCTGATCTTCTACATTAGTATCATCATCATCACCTTCTCCCCTTCCTTCCTTCCTACTCCTACTATGATGAATATGATTACGATTATGATTAGTATGGTTATGTCTGCACAAGCTGGTAAGAGCAGCGCATGCTAGAAATCTTGATTTAGGAGATTCAGTTGCCCATCCCTTTAAAAACTTCATCAATGCATCCAATACTGCCGGTTCCTGTTGCATCAGCACACTCGCAGTAGAAGGTTCTGCCCTGACCACCGAGGTGATGGCCTCCAAAGCAGCCTCTCTGTGACTGTGGTGAGGAGAGGCGGTGAGCATGGCTACCAAGGCATGAAGGAGGTCTGCTATAGTGGATGGAGAGATGTCGAGGGATTTAAGGGTGGGTATAGTTGTGTTGGTAAAACAGCTGGCTATGATGACTGCAGAGTATTCTGCCAGGTTGGATTCATTGGTGGTGGTGGAGAGGATGGAGACGAGGGTGGCGAGCGAGTCGGGGGCTAAGATGAGGTGAGTAGGAGCATTTCCTGATTTGCAGATGGCTTTGAGGGATCTAGCGGCTGCTTCTATGACGAGGATGTCTGGGGAATGGAGGGTTTGGAGGAGCTGGGGGGTGGCGTTGTGATGGATGACAGCGAGGGCACCTTCGGGCGTGGCGGCGAGACTGCCGAGGGTGGTGGCAGATTGAATGATGACTGCAGCATCTGTTTGGGGGTCTGCGAGGATGTCGACGAGGATTTGGACTGCACCGAGTTCAACATATGCTAGTTTTTGTTTTTTGTTGCCAATAACGCTGTTTTTCAAGGATCGAAGTGCAGCAAGGCGAAGTTCATTGTTGCCACTCCTCAGATGTTCTATGATTTGTTGAGACCTTTCCTTCATGATGAAGACCGTCTAAATATCAGTACTATGAACTTCGAGTCGTTTTAATATAAAACGGTTTCGATATGATCAATTTCCAAGGATTATTTAGTGGTTGCTCTTCAGTTTTTACTTCACTATACAAACTGTTGGACAATATCTTTCTAGTAATTTCGAATCCTAGGGTTTTTATGCTGAAATGCAAGCTATCTACGTTCAAAAATGGTAGAAGGTGTTCTTCCCGACAATCCAATGGCCGCTCTAAGCTCCCGCTCTCCTGTTGATTCTTGTCTTCCTGTTTATTTCTTCTGATATACCTGTATGTATAAGCAGATTGTGTTACAATCAGGTATGTTTACAAAGCATTGACGTGGATAACTATTGTAACTACAGTAAACAGTCCCCCAATTGATTTTTCAGTAAAAAAATTTTAAAAAAATCATGGAAAGGTGGTGGTCAAGTTGGTCGCAATGTTGCATTTATTGCATTCTCTTCTTGACTGTGAAGGCAGCCGCTGATTTCAGTACGAGAGCAGTGCATATGACAACATCCATAAAGCGCCTACAATTGCTGCTGCATTCCTGCTGCTTGATGATCCTCCTGAAGAAACAGGGGCTGGAGTGTTCCCTGTGGGTGGAGTTTGGCTGTTGCTTGGCGATCCTGTGTAAGGGCCATATACAAGATTACCTTTAACAGCCACGGGGCTGGTACGTTCTGCTACAGTGCCGTCGTCCTGCGTGTGAGATGGACATAGAGTAGTGGAAAGAGAGTCAGTTGGGGAGTCGTTGGTTCAAAACATCTTTTGGGAGCAAACACACACTCAACTAGCTGGCCAGTCAGATTCCCACCCCAACACATGGCCTCTCCCGTGGAGGCAACCAGGGCACATGCGTGGAGACTCCCAGCAGCGACGCTGGAGAACTGCATCCCTCCAGTCACAGCCACGGGGCTGCTGCTAGAAGTGGTGGTGCCGTCGCCCTGCGTGAGAGATGGACAAACAGGGGTGGAGGGAGAGAGAGAGAGTCAGCTGGGAAATTTATTGATTCAACATCACCTTGCAGGAGCAAACACACACTCAACTAGCTGGCCAGTCCCATTCCAACCCCAGCACATGGCCTCTTCAGTGGAGGCCACCAAGGCACATGTGTAGAGACTCCCAGCAGTGATGCTGGAGAACTGCAACCCCCCAGTCACAGCCACGGGGCTGCTACGGTCCGTGGTGGTGCCGTCGCCCTGCGTGAGAGATGGACAAACAGGGGTGGAAAGAGAGAGAGTCAGCTGGGAAATTTATTGATTCAACAACACCTTGCAGGAACAATCAAACACTCAACAAGCTGGCCAAATTCATTTTGACCCCAGCACATGGCCTCTCCCGTGGAGGCAACCAGGGCACATGTGTGGAGATTCCCGGCAGCGACGCTGGAGAACTGCATCCCTCCAGCCACAGCCACGGGGCTGCTGCGGTGCACGGTCGTGCCGTCGCCCTGCGTGAGAGATGGACAAACAGGGGTGGAAAGAGAGAGAGTCAGCTGGGAAATTTGTTGATTCAACATAACCTTGCAGGAACAAACACACACTCAACTAGCTGGCCAGTCCCATTCCAACCCCAGCACATGGCCTCTCCAGTGGAGGCCACCAAGGCACATGTGTGGGACATGCCGGCAGCGATGCTGGAAAACTGCAACCCCCCAGTCACAGCCACGAGGCTGCTGCGGTGCACGGTCGTGCCGTCGCCCTGCGTGAGAGATGAACAAACAGGGGTGGAGAGAGAGTCAGTTGGGGAGTCCTTGATTCAATACACATCCTGCAGGAACAGACAAACACTCAACTAGCTGGCCAGTCCCATTCCAACCCCAGCACATGGCCTTCCCCGTGGAGGCCACCAGGCCACAAGCGTGGAGATCCCCGGCAGTGATGCTGGAGAACTGCATCCCTCCAGTCACAGTCACGGGGCTGCTGCGGTCCGTGGTGGTGCCGTCGCCCTGCGTGAGAGATGGACAAACAGGTGTGGAGAGAGAGTCAGTTTGGGAAATTTGTTGATTCAACAACACCTTGCAGGAGCAAACACACACTCAACTAGCTGGCCATTAAAATTGTAACCCCAGCACATGGCCTCTCCAGTGGAGGCCACCAAGGCACATGTGTGGAGATCCCTGGCAATGATGCTGGAGAACTGCATTCCTCCAGTCACAGCCACGGGGCTGCTGCGGTCCGTGGTGGTGCCGTCGCCCTGCGTGAGAGATGGACAAACAGGGGTGGAGAGAGAGAGAGAGAGAGAGTCAGCTGGGAAATTCGTTCATTCAACACCACCTTGCAGGAACAAACACACACTCAACTAGCTGGCCAAAATAATTCCGACCCCAGCACATGGCCTCTCCCGTGGAGGCCACCAGGGCACATGTGTGGGACGTGCCGGCAGCGATGACCTCAGGCAACTTGCCATCTTCATCTGCATGTGAGTGGAAGGATCATGTTAGTGATCTTTAATTTGTATTTGTGTGTTACAACTCACAAAATCCCTTACCCTGTAAAAGAAGCCTAGCAGCCCCGGTTCCATGGGCCTTCGGTGTTCCTTGAACACCCATTGTCGATGCCAGTGTTGTCGACGTTGAAGAGCCCAAAGCGGTTGACAACAACAGTGAGAAACACGCAACCACCATCATCGATGCCTTCGCCATGATGTTGTATATGCTACCTAGCGGAGTGTAAAGTCCAAAAGACCTGCTAGCAAAAAAGTGACAGAAAATGCCCTTGATGCTTAAAACTGTTTCGAGGTCCACTCGGAACAAAGGTATCCCAGACGTATTTTATTTGCTTCAACTAGTATGAACGATTTATATCGAAGGAAGTGTTCAAAAACTGCCTCTTTCAGCGTTCTAAATAATTATCAGACTTATAAGTGCCAGCTTCGATGTAACGAGGAAGCTGGGGAAAACTTCATTTGCATCCCTTCTATGATTGGCAGGACTTCTTATATGTATTATTACTGGTGTTGTTGTCCCGTAGCTTTGCCACTCTGAGATAATGACATAGAAGTAGACGAGCTTCATTGAAGCTGTTACTGTTGTCGAGACCACTATGGGAACCAAATTTGGGAGGGGCGTGGCAAGGGCCTGGCAGGCATCTGCCACGGTGTTGTCACGCATGTGGAGACCTTTCCTTCATGATGTAGACCGTCTAAATATCAAGTTCTATGAACTTAGAGCCGTTTTAATATGAAACAGTTTCGATTTACATCGATTAAATTTAATCTTTTTCCAAGGATCATTTAGTGGTTGCTCTTCAGTTTTTACTTCACTATACAAACTGTTGGACAATATCTTTCTAGCAATTTCGAATCCTAGGGTTTCTATTCTGAAATGCAAGCTATCTACGTTCAAAAATGGTAGAAGGTGTTCTTCCCGACAATCCAATGGCCGCTCTAAGCTCCCGCTCTCCTGTTGATTCTTATCTTCCTGTTTCTACCTGTATGTATAAGCAGATTGTGTTACAATCAGGTATGTTTACAAAGCATTGATGTGGATAACTATTGTAACTAAAGTAAACAGTCCCCCAATTGATTTTTCAGTAAAAAAAATTTAAAAAAATCATGGAATGGTGTGGTCAAGTTGGTCGCAATGTTGCATTTATTGCAGTCTCTTCTTGACTGCGACTCGGGGATGCATTTTAAGAATCTCCATGCACATAAAGACCTATCTCAATAACCATGGTAAAAAAAAATTCTAAAAGGTCTCACACCAATAAAAAAAAGGTAAAAATTCCAAACACAGCCCAACATTTTTCTTCTCTCTCTCCCTCTCTCAGCCAGCCCAGTTGTATAACTCAATCAATGCAGCAGTGATGGTCTTAAAATCTGGCCTCACCATCTTGTCTTGAGCCCAACACTGCTCCAACAATGCCACATACTTGTCATAACCAGCCAGCTTCTGTCCCTCCAGACCACACACCTCCATCTCACTGGGCACAACCAGTCGCTGGCCGGTATGAATAGCACTGATGATTCTCAATGTAGTGGACTCTCTCCAAGGAATGTCCAATGATACAAACTCCCACAAAATGACTCCAAAGGCAAACACATCCGACGACTTGCCGGCACGATCGCCTTCCAGCAGCTCGGGCCCCAGCCATCTAGGGTTTTCTGCCGCTCCCTTTGTGGTGGTCAGATTTGTACCCCCGTCCTCGGGCACCAACTTGCTCAGGTTAAAATCAGCCACCTTGACCTCGTGGTCATTGGTCACCAGTAGGTTGGGAGACTTGAGATCACGATGGATGATGGGAGGTGATCTAGTATGCAGGTGCAGCATACCTGTGGCTGCTCCCAGAGCCATGCCCAGCCGCATCTTCCAGGTCAACTGTTGACCGCCAGCTGCAGAATGCCTGGCGTCAGCCAAGGTCTTTGTGAGGGAGCCTCTCACACAGTATTCAGTGATGATGGCAGGTGGGTGGAGACACACTCCCAGGATCTGAATGATGTTGGGGTGCCTCAGGGCTGGGCTGGCCATCAAGCTTGCTTCCTTCTCCAGCTCAACCAACAAGGCCGACTCGGCAGCGGACTGATTGGCCTGCTGCGCTGCCTGAGGGTTGATCAGCACCTTGACAGCTACTGGTGTCATGTTGTACTGTGCTCTGTAGACTGCTCCAAAAGATCCGTAACCCAGCTGCTCTTGAATTGAGAGTTCAAGGTAGTTGACCTCTGTATAAGAGGTGTTCCCTGAGGAAGCTCTGCTGATGGACCCCTTCTGGCTGCGGTAGGTGGAGGCGGTGGAGGTGGCCCACGACAGCAGAGGGTCCGTTTTGAGGAGGGAAGCGGTGGATTTGGTCTCGATATCAATGGTGGTGGTCAGGTTGGTGGTAATGTTGGGAGGTGGTGGTTGAGAAGAAGGGAGTGTTGAAGGTTGGATTGGATCCTTTCTGTTGTTATTGCTGCTGTTGCTCTGTTTTCTCTTCTTCTTGACTATGACGCCAGCAATTCCCAGTATGAGAGCGATGCATACGATGCCACCAACAACGCCACCTACAATTGCTGCTGTATTGCTACTGCTTGAGGAGGACTCTGGTAGAGCAGGGGCTGGAGTGTTCCCTGTGGGTGGAGTTTGGCTGTTGCTTGGGGATTCTGTGTATGGGCCATATACAAGATTACCTTTAACAGCCACCGGGCTCCTGCGGTCCGTGGTGGTGCCGTCGCCCTGCGTGAGAGATGGACAAATAGGATGGAGAGAGAGTCAGTTGGGAAATTCGTTCATTCAACAACACCTTGCAGGAAGAAACACACACTCAACTAGCTGGCCATATTCATTCGGACCCCAGCACATGGCCTCTCCCGTGGAGTCCACCAGGGCACACGTGTGGTAATACCCGGCAGCGATGCTGGAGAACTGCATCCCTCCAGCCACAGCCGCGGGGCTGCTGCGGTTCACGGTGGTGCCGTCGCCCTGCGTGAGAGATGGACAAATAGGATGGAGAGAGAGTCAGCTGGGAAATTCGTTCATTCAACAACACCTTGCAGGAACAAACACACAATCAACTAGCTGGCCATTAAAATTGATACCCCAACACATGGCCTCTCCTGTGGAGGCCACCAGGGCACATGTGTAGTCTTGGCCGGCAGCGATGCTGGAAAACTGCATCGCTCCAGTCACAGCCACGGGGCTGGTACGTTCTGCTATAGTGCCGTCGCCCTGCGTGTGAGATGGACAAACAGGGGTGGAGAAAGAGAGTCAGTTGGGAAATTCATTGATTCAACACCACCTTGCAAGAACAAACACACACTCAACTAGCTGGCCAAAATCATTCCCACCCCAACACATGGCCTCTCCCGTGGAGTCCACCAGGGCACACGTGTGGTAATCTCCGGCAGCGATGCTGGAGAACTGCATTCCTCCAGTCACAGCCACGGGGCTGCTGCTGTCCGTGGTGGTGCCGTCGCCCTGCGTGTGAGATGGACAAACAGGGGTGGAGAAAGAGAGTCAGTTGGGAAATTCATCGATTCAACACAGTTCCTGCAGGAACAAACACACACTCAACTAGCTGGCCAGTCAGATTCCCACCCCAACACATGGCCTCTCCCGTGGAGCCCACCAAGGCACATGTGTGGAGATACCCGGCAGCGATGCTGGAGAACTGCAACCCCCCAGTCACAGCCACGGGGCTGCTGCGGTCCGTGGTGGTGCCGTCGCCCTGCGTGAGAGATGGACAAACAGGGGTGGAAAGAGAGAGAGTCAGTTGGGAAATTTGTTGATTCAACATAACCTTGCAGGAACAAACACACACTCAACTAGCTGGCCAAAATAATTCCAACCCCAGCACATGGCCTCTCCCGTTGAGGCCACCAGGGCACATGTGTGGTAATCTTCGGCAGCGATGCTGGAGAACTGCATTCGTCCAGTCACAGCCACGGGGCTGCTGCGGTTCGTGGTGGTGCCGTCGCCCTGCGTGAGAGATGGACAAACAGGGGTGGAAAGAGAGAGAGTCAGCTGGGAAATTTGTTGATTCAACAACACCTTGCAGGAACAAACACACACTCAACTAGCTGGCCAGTCCCATTCCAACCCCAGCACATGGCCTCTCCAGTGGAGCCCACCAGGGCACATGTGTAGAAATCTCCGGCAGCGATGACCTCCAGATTCATGATGTTTTTTTCTGCAAAAAAGGTGGAATATCAAGTAAGTGAAATACAACTTGGATATTACAGATAATAAAATGCCTTACCCTGCAAAAGTAGCCTAGCAGCCCCGGTTCTGTGGGCCGCCTTTGGTGTTATTTCAACACCCATTGTCGTCAACGTTGTCGACGTCGAAGAGCGGAATCTGATCGACAGCGCCAGTAAGAGCAAAGCAACCCCTGTCATCAGTGATCTGGCCATGCTGTGTTCTAGTATTATCAAAGTACTTATGGAGAGTGTAAAGTCCAAACAAATTGGCCCGCTTGCAAAAAAAGGGTGCTTTGAAATGCCCTTGATGCTTGAGATTGCTCCAGTGTTCACTCGGAACAAAGCTATTCAAATTTTATTTTGCTCTAATAAACAATTGCACGATTTAATCGAGAAATTTTGTAAAGACAGGCCTTTTAAAGCGTTTCCGCTACAACGTGCGTCGCCAGCTTCGATGACGAAGAAGTTTCGATTGGAGAAGAAAATAAAAGAAAGCTCTAAAGGGACTTCTCCCACCACTCATATCACCACACTGCATTAGTGGTATTCTGTTTCACTGCATCTAGATAGCCTGGAATCTCAATTTAAAATTCAGAAAAAGCCAAGCAAAGAAGAAAACGAAAATGCACAAGCTGCTAAGCCCAGATTGCTGCCTCGTCGACAGGCTTGGGGATGCATTTATCAAACTCCATGCGGCTAGATAGACCCATCAAAACAACTATATTATTTCGAGACATTGTGGCTACTGAAATGCATCTAATGAAGCATACAAACCCACGGACAAAGAGTGGTTTGACGATCAGAAATGTGCTAAAACATTGTTCAAAAATCTCTGCTGTATATTATCAGCCAGAATACCTCTCCTCTACTTCACTCATATCTCACAGACACGATAATGTATCAAATTCATCATATCGCTGCTCAAAGCGTCACTCTTTTTCAATCAATATATCTTCAAACGCCGCCACCAACCCTCCTTCCTCACCGTCCCACCTCGTCAGACAACGCTTCCAAACCATAGCCAAATTCGTCCTCCCAGTCCTCCTAGTCCCACTAGCAGACCCTCTCATGTCTCTCATAGACACCATTGCACTTGGAAGAATGACAACCTCCATTCAAGTAGCAGCCCTTGGCTGCTGCTCCCTCATCTTCAACACCTGCAACTACGGCATGGCTGCTCTATCCGTCTCCACTATCACTCTCGCAGCAGAAAGAATAGCACAAGGCCAATACGACAGAGCCAGTAACATTGTAACATTTGCATTAGTCATAGCTACAACCGTAGGAGTCGCAATAGCCACAATTATTGTCACCAATGGTCCTCAACTGATAGCTGCAACTGGGGCTAATGAGCTGGTCAGAGCACCGGCAGAGACATATTTGAAAATAAGAGCATTGTCCATACCTGCAGCACTTATAGTTCAAGTAAGTCAAGCTGCTTTATTGAGTCAAAAAAACTCTAGAGATCCATTTAGAATAGTTATCATGACTTCATTAGTGAGTTTACTCGGTGATTTATTGTTTATAGGAGAGCTGGGCCTGGGAGTGGCGGGAGCAGCCATGACGACTGTAGCAGCACAGTGGCTCCAAGCCACCTTGGCTCTCAGAGCACTAATCAAGTCCAAAGTACCACCTACACCTAGATCCAAGCCATTACCGGAAGATCTATTAGCATTAGCTAAAACATTCGCCATTCTAGGTCTGTTTTACATATCTAAAAACCTAAGTCATCTGGCCATCCAAGCCACAGCAGCTCGCATTCCGCCTACCCCTCTAGCCGCTCACCAAGCCATGTGGAGCACCTGGAACATCGCCTCCTTCTTAAACAGTCCCATGGAACAAGCTGCACTGGCGTTTATACCAGAAACACATGCTCAATCTGCAGAGAGATGGGCCACATGCATGGTGGTGTTGCTGCTGGGTGGAATCAACTGGCTCGCAGGGTGTGGTTGGGCCATCTTGGTTCCTGCCCTCTTCCCTCATCTCTTAATTGCTGACGCTGGTGCCTGGCCACTCATGAGGCAAGTCGCTCCACTCGGTACACTCGCTCTCTTCTTTGCCTGTCTGGATGTCTGTCTGACTGGATGTTTACTGGCAACCAAGGATTCTGCCTACGTTGCTGGCTCTATGATACTGTCAGGCATAGGATTAGTGGGGTATTTCATCAGTACAGGAGCTTGGGGTACTAATATTGGGAATGGCTTCCTAGCTGGTGGTAATGGCGGTGTGGTTGCAGGTGGGAGTAGTGGCTTGTTGAATGTGGTGTGGTGGGGGTTGGTGGTATTCTTCGGATTGAGAGCCTTCTTTAGTTGTTCTAGGGTCGTACAGAAAGGAATAATGAAGTTTTCCTCCTCAGATAAAGGGTCAGATAGCGACAGCAACATGATTGATCATGACCATACATAGTATATGATGGTGGTATGAGTATATGAGTACTGTTGACCTGTCTACCTTTTTGTTTTATTTATTTACCTATATGTATATAAATAAAATACTGTGTCTTGGGTAATACCTACAAGTTTGATATTTGCTGTCAATCCTATCGTTATTGTTACATTCATGTGTATACATCTCTCTCTCTCTCTCTCTCTCTCTCTCTCTCTCAAAAACTTCATTATCATCGCCCAGAAATATTACTACTACTATTATTATTACTATTAACTACTGTGTCTCTCTCATCAAACAGAGCCTGATCAGATTCAGGATCTGCACGACTCCCACCCCCAGCGGTAGTACTTTCAGCGTTTTGTGTAATATCCCCCGGTTGATTGATATTACCGCTCACATCCCTAAATACGTTCTCTACATTGTTGAACAGAGTAAAGAAGGTACCTGTAATGGAGAATTGATTGATATTTTGAATTTGATAGGCACTGGTGAAGGATTGCCCGCTGTCGGAACTGCCTCTGGCACCAGTATAAATGGTGGTGACACAATCACCAGCATTGCAATTCAGCCCACGGCAGATACATTCACTTAATGGAACAGCACACGTTGACATTGGGTACTTTTGATACTGTTCGTTGTACTTTGTAGTTATGCAATTAGCTCCGTTCAAGCCACCGCACTCTTCACAGCTGCCGAAATCGTACCACTCAAATCCATTGAGATCACCACGGTCAAAATTCAGCAATAGTGCCAGCTTGGTGACTACACCAGTACCCCCAGTAGCTTCTGTACTATCTGAACGGATGTATTTAACTTCTGACCTAAGAGTACCTCTGAATGCAATGATACTCAAGACACCTTTGAAGGCGGCATTCACGCTGGCCAGGGCGATGGCAGCGTCAAAGAGCTGGTCTTCTTCTGCTCTTGTGGTTCTTAGGGCAGTGAGGGTATCAACTTTGACTGCAAAAGTGGAAAACATGACGCCAAATCGAGCTAGGTATTCTCTGTAGTTGGTGGTTTCTCCCTCGAAAGTAACATTGCCCAAGCAGGGATTGAGGCCTGGGAAGGTGGAATTGTCACTGACATAGGGCGCTCCCCATTGTTCGATTGTTGTGCCTGGCCAGTATGCAATTCCTACTACGAATGGATCTCCCTGTATGTGTGATATGGGGTAGAGTTAGTTAGTAGGGGGGTGAAGGGGAAGGTGGTGGGCCGATAGAAAAGAAAGAGAAAGGTGGTTGGAAGGTCGGGAGAGGAAAAATGGGAAAACACGTTGTGAAAATAATGGCGGTGTTGCTTACCCTGTTGATACGTTCTGGAGGGGAGCAAGGATCATATGCAGTATCCGATTTTGTCTGTGTGAAGAGACTACTTTGAGCAGAGACAATATGTGTCAAGAGGAGGGATACAATCAAAATCGATGCCAGAGGAGCGAGCATTGAAGTTAATCGAGTCATAGTTCTGTATATTTGCTTTTTATATGAATGCTAAATTTTGTAAGTGTACATGGTGGACACGGCTTTCTAATGGAAATGAGGCGTGTTTTGAAGAGAGGGCCAACAATTTTTTGAAGCAAAAGCCAAACAGATGGCGTCTTGGGCTACATATTTTAGTAATTTAACAACGATACCAACTTAGACACATCATAAACTATAGTTTTGAGAAGCACACTGCTACGTCTGTCGTCCCGTTTAATGAACTAATTCGGTTGTTGCAGAAATGAGAGTTTATGCTGAAGAACGTCGTAAAGAAGAACTGCTATGCAATATGAAGATCTACCAAATCAGGCACGACAAGGACAACGAAATCCAAGCCTTACTAGAAACCAAAGCTGCTTCATTAGCCCGCACCTTGGAATTGGCCGCTCAAGTCCATGACGAAGAGGTGGGCAACCTCCGCACCGCTCACTCCAGGGACCTCGCAGCTCTAGAATTTGAGATCACCAAGAGAGAGGCAGAGCACTACAAGTGGAGGCAAAGAACTGCCCTTCTGCAGATCAAACTTGGCAACGCTCAAGAGGATGTCGAGCGATTCAAAGAAATGACAGAGGTGCTCAGCACTCAGCTTGACATTGAAAGCAGTGCCAGAGAAACTGCACAGTCTCATGCCAACTCCCTTCACCATCATCTGCAAGCAGTACAGGCTACACTCTCCAATGCAGAGGCCCATGTAGCTCAGCTCACAGATCTGCTGAAAACTAGTGAGGCCAAGACAACCTCCTCCGCTGCCAATGCAGCTGCAACTGCTTCTCGAGCCCAAGAGCAGGTGGCCATCCTTCAGGAGAGAGTCAAGCTGGCAGAACAGACTGCATCTGCTGCAGCAGAACGAGCTGCTCTTGCTGAACAGACACTCATTTCTCGTGCAGCTAACGATCGCATCATCAACCAAGACTCACAGGCTCAATTGGGAGCAGAGAAGAAGGCACGTTCTGAGGCAGAACAACGCGCTGACAAGGCTGAGCGTCAAGCAGACAAACTTCAAGCAGAGATTTTCGAGCTCCAATCTACTATTGAAGCTAAAACTAAGAGAATTGATGGCCTAGAAAATGCTCTCAGGTTGAAAGAGTCCAACACACCAGCAAGAGACGCTCTGGGAGTGGTGCAAGCACTGGCATATGACCTCCATCCTTCTCCTCCAACTGACTTGTTTGTCAAAGCCAACCCTGCTCTTCTCGCCATTCCCAGGAGAAGAGGAGCAGCTGGGGGTGCTGCACCACAGGAATTAGATAATAGTAATGCCAGTGGCGAAGAGAAGCAACGGAAGAAGAAGAACAAGGGTGGGAGGAAGAATAAGAGGAAGAATACAGACAGTGATGCCGATGAGGAAGGCGATTACATTCCATCACCAATTACTGCCAAGAAACAGAAGAAAATTGCCAAGAAGAAGGCAAGTAAAAAACAAAAAGAAGAAGAAGAGAATAATGATGATGTTGCTGGTGTTGAAGAACAAGAAGGGCAGATGCAACAGTTGCAAGAGGGGGAGAAGGAAGAAGATCAAGCTGCAGCAGCAACAGCAGCAGGTCTATCTGGTGTTACAACCAACAAGGAGAATGCAGAGGAGGAAGAACAAGAAGAGGAAGAGGACCAACGTCCAGTGAACTCTCCTCAAAAACCACCACAACGTCAAACAGCAGCAGCTACGATGCAAGAACGACCTTTGGATGCCCTCACCAACATAGTGGTAGAAGCAGCCAAAGAGATGGTATCAAAACCATTACCAGTCCCCCCCAAACCAGCACTTTTCAAGTCCATCTTGTCGAAACCAACAACAAGTTCAGGCTTTGGAGGCATGGGAATGGGTGGTGGTGGTGGAGGAGGAAAGCGGCAGTTGTTGGGAGTATCAAGTTCATTCTCTGGACTTGGTGATGCTTTACCAGCTAATATGTTGTTCGGATCTAAAGGGTTCACTGCTTCCAGGTTGGTTGCTGGGAATAATAATAATAATAATAATAATGGTGGTAATGTGCATAGTAATGAAGATGATGTAGGAAACTGATGACGATGATTGTGTTTTGAGGATTTCTACGAGGAGAGAAGATTGTGTATTATTTTTGTGTAACGACATGACTAACTGTTTGAGATAGTGCATTGCTGTTGCATCTGAGGGTTGAATAATTGAATAAATAATCTAAAGAGGATGAGGGGAGTTCTAAAATGATGATGATACACATGTGCCCTGTCCCCTTCTTCTCTTCTATTCCTACAGCTGCTATGATTTCAGTGGCTGCTACTACTTCAACTTGGTTTCAGAGAATAATACGTGTCGCTTCACTCTAGGGTCATATTTGACGAATTCTAATTTCCCAGGAAGCTTGCGAGGGTTCTTCTTTGTAACACTGAAACAGGGGGTAGGAGGGGGGGAGAGAGGGGACAGTGAGCGTGTGCTGGAGAGCGGAGGATGGATGAAGGTCGGATTAGACCCAGTTTGTAATACTTACTAGAAATATCCGGTGCCAGCGGTACTGAGGAGCTTTATGAGCACAGTGGCCATCTTTTTAACGCTCTTACGGCCTCCCATGTCTAAATCAACCTTGCCCAGGTGTTGAAGATGGGGATTATTTTTCAAGTTTGCTCACAATCCGATGTTTTTAAAGTGTGATCGTGATAAAAATGGTGTACAAGGGATGCAGAATTATTTGTTCTGAATCAAATAATGATAGGTTCTATGAAAATTGGTCCTGAACAGCACATGCATGTTTTGAAAACGCTTTTGAGGACCCTCCCAAGCAGTGTAGACTCATTATTTTATTATTTGAATTCAATTAACTTGACGATATATACTTCTAGATACGTTTAAATCCTAAAAATCCGAGTCATACCCCAGCAGGAAAGCAATCTCAGTGATCGCTGGTGATTCTCTCCCATATTTTAATCTGAAACAATGAGTACAGTATACAATTTAGAGCCTCCTACACAGGGAAAGGTAACTAAAATCCAGAAACATCACCACACGCCCATATCATTGACCCCTTTGAACACTATTCCTCTGCCACGTCATCTCACTCTCACCGCCAACTCCTTCTCCATTCACCGCATGACATTACAGGTCGTCCTCCACACAACTCTCGGAGACCTAGACATAGAACTCTGGGCCAAAGAAGCTCCCAAAGCAGTCAGAAACTTTGTCCAACTCTGTCTTGAAGGCTACTACGACAATACCATCTTCCATCGCATCATCAAAGATTTCCTCATGCAAGGTGGAGACCCCACCGGCACAGGCCAAGGAGGAGAGTCTATTTATGAAGGTGGCCGCCCTTTTAAAGACGAGTTCCACACCCGACTGAGGTTCAGTCACCGTGGCTTGGTTGCGTGTGCCAACCAAAACAAACCAGATACCAACTCATCTCAGTTTTTCATCACACTTGATAGAACCGACTCATTGGAGAGAAAGTCGACGATATTTGGGAGAATAGCTGGGGACACAATATACAACTTGAATAGATTTAATGAACAGGAAACTGATAGAAATGACATTCCTCTAGAGCCACCAAGGATAGTGTCAATAGAGGTGCTGTGGAATCCTTTTGATGACATCAAGCCCAGGATGACACGACAGGAAGAAGAAGAAAAGGCCAAGGCAGAGGCAGCAGCAGCTGCTGTTGTATTGAAAAAGGAACAGAAACAAAAGGGGAGGAATTTTAAGTTGATATCGTTCGGTGATGAAGCTGAAGAAGAAGAGGAAGGTGCTTTAGCTGCATCTGCTCGGTTGAAAATCAAATCGGCACATGATGCGTTGGAGGATAAGAAGTTGGGGAAGCAGGCAGCTGTTGAGGTTGATTTGCAGAATGTAAGAGAGAGGTTGGGAAAAGTCACTAATGGAGGAAGAGGAGGAGGAGGATCTGCTATTGAGAAGATGAAGGCAAGAATTAAACAACAACAAGAAGCAGCTGGGTTACAAGTAGTCAAAGAAAAGGAAGTAGAGGTGGTAGTCATTGCCGAAGAAGACAAAAAGGGAGGTCAGCTAGCAGCAGCAGCTGCTGAAGATGAAGAAGAATATCGAGACCAAACCATCAAGAAGAGGAAGAAATCTTCCTCCAAACAGCTACTAGCAGACCAGCAATACAAATCCCAAAAAGTATCAACAGCTGCCATTGCCCCATCGAAACAGATTACTCTAGGTACTGAAACTGAGCTACTGACTAGTTGGGAAAGAAAGAGGAAGGAATACAAAGAGAAGAGAAGATTGGGAGGAAATAGAGAAAAGGAAACTTTAGATAAGTTGGCAAAGTTCCAAGCAACTTTGAAGCGCCGTCAACCGAAAGCACCAACTACTGGCTTAGCAGTAGAATATACTGATGACAAAGACAAAGTTAGTAGTGACCCATATGTACCAGCTGCATGGCGTATTGATGGTTTTATAAAAGATGATGATGTTGACGATGATCAACTCAATCTTCATAGTTTGAGACAACATAAACTTGAGTTTACAAAGGATCATTTAGTGGGAGGAGATAAGCATGACGATTATACTGTGGTGGATCCTCTAGCTGATAAAGAACATCATGGTGGTGGTGGTTGGAATGACAATCGAGAGAAGAAGAGGGGAAGAGAATGGAATGGACGCTCTAAATGATGATGATGGTGATAAATATCTCATATATGTTAATTGTAAGTCCTCACATCTTATTATTATTACAAAAACCAGCTATTGCTATTGTTCTTCTCTTCCCCAGCTCTCTGGCCACCATTCTGGTCTATATGCTCGTATCGCCACCGGTTGCACTCCATCTTCACCAACATTAGTCATATTCAACATACATCCCCCCCCCTCTTCACCACCTCCTAGACCCTCCTTCATTACCTTCCTTAACTGCAGTAATGCCAGTCCATATTTATCACACACTTGCACCACCTTCCCTACTTTTTCACCACTACCCACCCTGACGACATCTCTATACCTCCTTTTGCAATCACCTTCCTCTTCCTCACTACTATTACTGTCATTCCCACCTACTATTTCAAAGGGGACAACCCTCTTCCTCACTACTCCTTTATAATGTGTCCTTGCCATGAGTTCCTGTCCTATGTAGCATCCTTTGGTGAAAGAAATACCATTCAGTCCATCAATGCTATACTCCAAGGAAATGGCCTGGTTGGGAGTGATTTCAAGAGAACCTTCAGCAACACCATGCATGTACCTCCATTCTTGATACTGCTGTTTACTGCCTATAATATTATTGCTGCTAGAAGTAAATTGAATCGATCTATCCAGGATGGCTCTTCTTCCTAGTGCTGCTAATCGGGGATCATTGTGCCATTGTTCAGTGAAGGCCAACAACGCCTTGTCATCACTCATACTATTATTATTATTATTATTACTATTATCAGCGCAGTTCTTGTTACCGTATTGTACCCAGACTGAATACTGGTCTGATACATCTTCTATATCTATTTGTTGCCGTAATCTGTACCTTTTCAATAACTGTAAAGCATTAGGGAGAGATAAGGAATCTATGTCTGCCAATAACGTGGTCGGTTGGTCGGCATTCATGTTATTGGAGGACAAGGGTTGGTGTTTGTAGAGGAACATGTCATGGAGATGCCTGCCTTGAGCATTGAGAAGGCAGGTATATATGGGGGGTGGCAAGGGAGATGATAGAGGAGTGATGTCATTGGTGAGAAGGCCCTGTATGTTTGTTGAGAAAGGTTGTGTGTGTGTGTGTGTGTGAGAATGTCGGTGGTTGAATTGATCATAGGAAGGGCAAGGGGGGGGAACTTTTGTGAACAGGAAGGGATAATTGTGTGTGTTACCTGAAGAAAGTTTAGGACATTGTCTCCAGATATTTTGATGACGCTTCTATCGCCAATAAGCTGGGTTATTGATCCATGTGTGGTTGAAAATGAGCAAGTTTGCTGAAATACTGTGGATATTTTCAAAGCAATGCTCCGGTATGATATCATATTTGCTATCTTATACCAATGGGATGGATTTATCTAAGATATTCCAACGGATGGCTACGTTCTAAGTACAAAATCCTTGGTTGCAGCGCATCGTTTGGACAGTCACCAAAACGGGGAAGCCATAAAATACAAGGGTCCCTTCCTAGATTCCAGAAAATTGTCGATACTTCTCTTTTAAAAGACTACTGAAACTTGTGGACATGATATGAGAAAACTATATTTAACTTTGCAGTGTCGAAATCTCTGGGATCATACCATACCAAGAACATGCCACCCAAAGCCAAAACGAAACCTGCAGCAGCTTCTTCATCCCACCCTCCAATATTTAGAGACTTGAATATCGTCTACCTCAAATCATTCGGCTCTTACCAAATGAAACTAATTGAACAATGGGGAGGTACCGTCTCCACCGCTTTCTCCCCGACAACCACCCACTGTGTATGCTACGACTATGATCTCAATGCTGCTTCCACCAAACTTACCATCCCTCCTGAAGTATTAAACTCCAGAGATGGTTATGATGAAATAAACATCAATGGAGGGATCAAGATACCAAAAAACATTCAGTTTGTTAAAAGTTCATTCATTGCCGACAGTATCAGACATACTCACCTGGAAGATGAATCCAAGCACCACCCTCGGTTTATTCATCAAGCTAGACGACAGCTTAAGCTTACAGGAACTAACAAGAATAAAAATAAGAATATAGATGTATCTACTGCTAATGCAGCAGCAGCTGCTGGTGAAGTTGAGGAAGAGATGCCAAGGGTGCTGCCCCCACCATCACCATCTGACAGTGGCGACACCATTCCATTCAACGAGCAACAACTGAAGAAAATGTCAAGGCCATCTATCACTCCAGTGCAGAACCCATCAAGGCCTGTTGGTGTGATGGATTCTACACCCATCAATGATGCTCTACTTAACAATCATAATGAACTTCCTAGTCAACATCTGATAGACGTCCAAAACCAACAACAACAAGAGCAACAAAATGAGGATGCTGCTGCTGCTGCTGATGATGATGATGCCAGCGAGGTGGTTATAGTACGTAGAGGTTCAGAGTTTATAGCTGTCAAAGGTCACATCCCTCAATTCACTGGTGGTCATACAGGTATACCATGGGGGGAGTATAATGTGTTTCTAGAGCCTTTCAATGTAGATACAGCTAGAGACACTCTCAATAAAGTTAGAGACTTTTGGTATGCCACTTCATCAGGAGAGAGAGGAGGAGGAGGAGGAGGAGGAGAAGCTTTATTATCACCATCACCCAGCAATAGAGCAACCAGCAAACTGAATGGAGTGTGTTTACATATAGTCTGCTCTAAAAGGCCCTTTTGCATCATCAAGAAACTGGGCGAATACAAGAGCATTTACACCAATTCAAAAGAGTACTTTAAAAAACGTGCGATTGACAAGGCCATGTCTGAACTAGCCAAACATCCCGCCCCTCTCCAAACAGCAGCTGATGTGGATACTGTACAAGGTTTGGGAAAGAAGAGTGGGGAAAAAGTAAAGGAGCTTCTTAGTACGGGGGAAGCCAAGAGAATTAAAGAAATGGCAGGTAATGAAAGACTACAGGCAATACAGAGCTTGACTGATATATGGGGAGTTGGGGAAGCTACTGCGCAGTCATGGTACCGTAATTACGATATTACAAATCCCAGCCAAGTCAAAGAACGTGTTGACCAAGGGAGTATTAAGTTGACTGAAACGCAACAATGTGGGTTGAAGTATGTGGAAGAGTTCAAGAGGAAGATACCAAGAGATGAAGTAGCAAGAGCAGAGAGTGCTGTCAGAGATGCTGTGTTTGACTTGGTTGAAGAGATGTATACTGACAGTAGTAGTGGTAGTGGTGGCAAGGAAAGAATGACAGCATATCAAGTAGCAAAGACGTATGCGTTTGCAACTGGATCTTACGGTAGAGGAGCTGCAGAATGTTCTGATATCGATATGCTCATCATTCTACCAGTTGAGTTGAATCACATTGATTGTGGGTTGTTCCTCTCTCAATTGAAGCGTTGTTTGTATCAGAAAGGTCTCTTGCTGAATGAAATGTCACCTCTGGCTCCACCGTCATCAAAGGTGGTAGCAACAACAACAGACACCCCCACTACTTCTAGTGGAGTCGTTATAAATAGAGCTAGTTGGTTGGGAGTTGCACGCCCCCCCAACAGTCCATGTGCACGTCGCATCGATTTCAAACTCTATGGCAACCAACACCTTCCTTTTGCTGTCAATTACTTCTCCAACAGTCAAGGTTTCTGCCGAGCTACTCGGCACTGGGCAACACATGCTCCTTCTAGTGTTGTAGCAGCAAGGAAGCTTCACCCTAGAGCTACGGGATTTAAGTTGAGTGAATTGACCATGGAATGTAGACACTCATCATCACCATCATCACCATCATCAGTAGCAGCAAGGAAGAGGAAGAGAAAGAGTAGTGGTGGTGGAACTGCTGCTGCTGCTGCTGCTGATGATGATGATGATGAAGATGGTGGGGAGGAAGAATTGGGTGTGAGTCCTGAGATTTATAATGAGACCGACCTCTTTGAGGTACTGGGACTGCATTATGTACCACCCACCATGAGAACCTTCACCATTGAATAGATAACTAGTCCTATTTACAATCTACATTTTTCTCGACATTTTACCCCCATTTACCACTACTACTGTTGTACATTTTATCATCATCATGTAACAAAAGAAAAAAAGGGCATTTGTTTTTCCCCCACCTTCTTCAAAAGTATTTATATCATCCACATTCTATACACATACACATTTGCATGGGTAGTACTATTCATTTTGTGTACTCAATAATTGTTTCTATTAGGGCCAAAGATTCATTGCTTATACATGTATACATACACACACATTCCCACCACTACCACCATCACTACTACCACTGGACTACATCTTCATCCTTCTCTTCCCACCAACACCACCACTACCACTCTCAATCACACTTTCCACCGCAGGAGGAGGCCTCTCAACAGCAGGAGCACCCACATCACCGACCAAAGTATCAACGTCGATAGTCATCTGCAATGTCTGAGATATGTTCTCCAAAGATCTAAAACATGCAATACTTTCCAGCTTCAAACATGGCTGCTGATCTGGAGGCAAGGCTTCCAACTCCTCTGGGGTGGGTGCTTGGGAGGAGAATTGTCCCTCTCTGAGGCAGTACTGTCCAGTGAGGGTGACGACTGGTTCAGTGGGGGATGCAGGGGAGAAGGTGATATAGTTGTTGTAGACATCATCGTAGCCGAGGATTCTGCATACTGCACTTGCTACCATGGTCTCATCACAGACAGTGGCTTGTTGTTGTTGCTGTTGTGGGGAAGGGGGAAGGCAGTTATTGATGGATTTGCCTAGAAGGTTGAGACCCTTGTCACAGAAGAAGAAGAGGTCTGCACCTGGGAACTGGGGGTCTGTTTGGGGGCGCTGAGTGACCCAGACGTTGCCACCGTCTTCACAGAGAGGCCAACTGAGGGAGAGGGTGGTTGGGAGAGCGGTGATCAACAGGATGGTAAACAGACCGAGGGTGGCGATTGATGTAAAACGCATACTGTCAGGTTGCTTTGTGGATAGAATATGTTGGGAGGATGATATGGTTGGATTGAATTACTGCGAGAAGGGAATAGGTGGGAGTGGATCAATTAGAAGAGCATGTTGAAGTCAACTAACGTGAAAACCGGATAGTAGAGATGTGTAGTAGGCATCCAAGGTAGTTTATTGGTAACCTGGTACCCTCAACCGTTAGTAAGTGCCACTCATACACTCACGTTTCTACTCCGCGGCCAAAATACAGCAGTGATGCTGCAGCAATGGGCTGCTATCTTGATTCCAAGAGAGTCTGTAATATGCGTCAATTTCACTCTTTAACGATCGTATCTACCACTTATGCTCAATTTAACAGGTTTGACAGCATGTGGTGTGTGAAGCTATCAGCTTCCAAGACTGACGAACGTCTACTTGGCAGCTGGTGCTTTGACCACCATTTTCAAAATAGTATCAGTGCAAATAGTGAGGAAGTAGTGGAAAATAGTAGTACTTCATTAGTTCATTTCAGGACTTATTTCTTATATAATATTAAGTATCATCTATAGTAGCAACAATCAATCAATCAATCAACACACACACACACACACACACACAGGAATCTCCCCCCCCCCCCCAAACCCAAAATAAACAAACCTTCACCCTGCCACCCGCCCTCCCACCCCTCCCCCCCCTCCATGTTATCCAC
>Ga0114919_10000274_pt1 | contig 38067 bp, 36 predicted proteins | sample BlataG_FD_88682 | JGI IMG/M metagenome (GOLD analysis project Ga0114919, IMG submission 88682) | Deep subsurface microbial communities from Black Sea to uncover new lineages of life (NeLLi) - Black_00105 metaG | ecosystem: Environmental > Aquatic > Marine > Oceanic > Sediment | place: Atlantic... | reverse complement strand
TTTAAAAGATTTTCAAAAGCTTCATCAAACGTCTTCAGTTCTTCGTATTTTGTCAATGCGGATTCAAGTTCGTTCTCCACTTCTCTCTTCTCTTTTCCCTCAACCTTTGACAGTTTGGATTTAATATTTTCGACCTCCATTCTCGATGCTTCAAATACGGGTTTGAGGTAAAGCTGTCTGGCTTTTGGAATAGTATCCTCATCGAGCTTGTGCCAGTAGCTAAAGCAACTGAATGATGACTTCCCTTTTCCATGCTTGAGCCTCTCACATGAAAGCTCCCATATAACGGGGCGCAGCCGGTAAAGTGTCGTGTGATAGTCAAAGAAATCTTTTGCAAACCATTCCTCAATACTCATTTTCAAGACTTTCGTTAGTTCTGTTTCTATTCTATCGAGGTTATTTTCGCCAAATTCGTTAATGAGTTTTTCTATCACCCTCGTTGCCATTCCCGGCTCTTTTCGGGTTCCTAAAAACATATCGCTCACCGGAACTATACCATCTTCGTCTTCTTTCATTATTTCAAGTGCGAAATAAGAAAGCAGTCTTTTTATGTGCTCTTCTGCGGGCATGACTTCATATGGGTTTTCTTCGTTTTCGGTTTTGACTTTTTCTTCCTCAGTTCCAACAACCGTAGCAGAGATTTCTTCGATAAGGCTTCGGTCTTCTTCTGAGATGCCGTAGATGCAGTAAACTTCATCGTCTATGGTGTTCTGAATCTCATCAAGTTTTTTTCTTAACTTCAGTTCTCTTTGAACGCACTCGTTGGCTAATGCGATGATGCTTGCTTCTTTGTCCCATTTCTTGTCTTCTCCTCTTAGTTCCTTCGCTGAATCGAATTTGCACCACTGGAAATCATTCGCGAGTGGATGCTTTGTTACAGGCTTCCCGTCATGTGAGAAACCTCTCCATGCTTGCAAAAGCCAGGGCTTGATGAATTGCGTTGAGGTTTCGTTGCCTGTGTCGTGTTCTCGGAGGAGGGAGTGGGCTTCTTGAGCCTGTATCACCAATATTTTGTTCTGAATGATCGAGAGAACCATGGGTAACTTTGCAATAGTACTTTGGATACGAGTATGTTCAAGTGGATCAAGGATGTGAGTAAGGAATGCAATAAGTTCTGAGTTCATGACTGAGAGCAATATATAAGATAGGCTCTCATTATTTGTGAAGAGGGCAAAGTGATTTTGAGTGAAAATACCCCCGGGTGGCATTACATGCATATCTATACGCGGTGAACTAAAAATAGCAGACCAACTTAGACCTTTACGAAAGTAAAAATCTTCATTACGAATTACTGCGTTTTCAAAATTCCTTATTTCTTCACCTTTATTCAGCCAAGTTACAACCATCGAAATATCAGCAAAATATTTCTCTACCCAAGTCCCTTTTAAGAACGGCACCCACTTCTTATGATACGTTTCCTCCCTGCCTGCTGCTATGTTGTTCGTGTCAACCTCCCACCAGAATCGTGTGAACCTCAAATCATCACTTGTCTGTAACCCCACTTTAACATCAGCAATCTTCGGCTTGTCTTTCTGCCCTGCGATATCTCTATCCAGTGGTGGATATTTTTGGAATAGCTCTCTTAGGGATTTGGAAGCCCAGTATGCGTAAGGCGAGCCCGGTATTTCTGCAAGGTCGCCTAATTTAACGGTGTATATGTGTTTTGTGTTCATTTTATCCTTCAACAATTTTATCCAGGACCTCCTCCCAGCTCTTTAAATGCCTGAGTTGTTCCCAGAATTCGTCGAACACATCTTCCAAGAGCAAAGTGGTGCTCTTCAGATTTGCGTAAAGTTCATTGAAATCCATTTGCTTCTCTTTCCATCTGCTCAGAACATAATGCTTCTTCAAGAGGTCAGTTCTTATTCTATTCTCAGGCGTGTTCATAATATCAGCTTCTACACAAAACTCACATCCACACTTCAACTCCGGGACTGTCTCAATCAACTCTTGAGCTCTGTATAAAGGCACGACTTTATGAATTTTCTGGATGTAATATGTCTTTGTGTATCCGCCGGTTGCAGCAATGTAAGGATTTCTGTGCTCTCCATAAGCAATGCCCTGAACAACACAATCAATTAACCCTAACTTTCCAAGTAATACGGAAAAAGCACCACCATACAAATTCATTATTGGCTTCTTTAATTTTGAGAGCTTTTTGAAGAACTCAACATACTTCTCCAGCATTTTTACATCTTCCCCCTCTTCTCTAAAATCAGAAACCCAAACGCTGAATCCATCAACCCCCTCTATTTCAAACTCCGAAATGACCTCATCCGCTTCTGATAAGAGATGTTCTTCTAAAGCTATCACAGCATAAAGCCTACCATTCCCTTTAAGAGCTATTGACTTCCTTAGCATTTCAAGATTTAACTCGAATGATTCTGAATGTATACCATCTATTAAGAAATAAGGTGCCACAATTATTTCCGGCTCCAACCCATATCCTAATATCCCGAAGAGCTCTAACCCTCCAGAAGACATCTTAATTTTGTCTCTTTGATATGCTATCGTAGCTTTTACAAAGGCGTTCAGGTTCTCTTTTAACTTATCAATGAGTATCACCCCTTCTTCAACACATTCAGAAATTTTAAACGCTTCTGCAACATTTATCGCCCATTCCTTCTCTTTTAATGTGAGTAACACGAGTTTATGTGTTGGGTCAATAAAAAACGGTTTCTCAACAGAAAAAAGAAGGGATAACGTAAATTTTGTAAATTGCTCAAGAATAGAGGCTTCTATAACAAACCCATCGTAGTAATTCCTCAATTTCTTGAAGACTTCTCCATCAGTTTGAAGCACGCGATAATATATTTTTGGATTCATCTTATCCCAACCTTTTTAATATATCCTGTAAAATCATTTCTTTTCTATGCTTCATCGTTCTTTCAGATCGCTCAGCATCGAGTATCACTTCAGCAGAACCATCAACGGAAATCAGTCCAATTCCATGCTTTTTTAAAATTTCGCAGTCCACATTGTTGAGATGTTCACGGCTGATAGCGAGATAACTTCTATCAACATAGAATAGCCTGGAGAATGCCTGCCTGTATCCAATCTTCCAGTTGCTAATCTTTACTTCAATAGCCTGTATCTCCAGGTTGGCTTTTTCTTTTTTGAGACATAAAACATCTATTTCCCTCCTTGAGTAGTCTTGAATTTTATATTGCAAAAATATGTGGTAATCGTCACTAAATAAGTCAAAAACTTTAGGATAAAGGCGGCTTTCTCTCATTCTAATCACCTATACCGCTCTCTAACTAATGATTTTTCTGCAAATTCAGGATACTCATTATAAACACGCCGCAAAAGTTCATCGTGGCTTAAAGAGCCGTAATCTTCAACAATTATCTCTATCATCTTCAAAATTTCTCCTGGTATCTCCTTACTCACCCGTTCATTAAATAGTTCCACACCTTTGTCCGTGATGCTTATTTCTGTTATATTTTTCCCTTTTGCTATTTCAACTAAATCCAAATTTTGGAGGAATCCAAAGTTATCGTATATTTCCTCTGTAAATGGACCGAAATTGTCCGCTTTAAAACTCAGCAACGGTTCTGATAAAATCGGTTCGAATGCTTTTTTTTCCGCTTCAAACGCTATTTTTGTGAATTTCGTGATTTTTATTGTCCCCCCGAACTTCAGATAATATTTTGCTAAAATAGCCAAAACAATAGCCTGCGATGGTAATTTCTTTAAGGATTCCCTGAGTTTGCCAACATAAATAGGTTTTACTTCTCCTATCTCAAGTTCGCTCCACCCCTCTTCTTCCTCAACTTTCTCTGCTAAAATCCGCTCTATCTCCTCCACTTCTTCCTTCATATAATTATCTTTATAATTACCCTCTATATCTTTTTTTCTCTTTATTATTGCAATCTCTTGTAGTCTTAAGGATAAACCTCTTTCTCTTTTCCCTTGTCACAATTATCACTAAACATTTGCCATAGAATTCGCCAATTATAGCATAGTTGTCCCCTTTGATGCGCCTTACAACCTTTTTGCTATGATTTAATACGTGAAGAACTTCACCTATCGTAATGTTGTGCCTGACTATGTGGTTTATTGTTTCGTCATTATAAACGAGTTCAATTCCTGCCCAGTAATTCTTTTTAGACATATCAACTAAATAGTTTCACTATTATTTTATCATAGCCGTTTTGCAATAACTATTGCTATTAGTTACCTGAAAGAGATTTTATAGAACCATCCCTAAAGAAGTAAGTAAAAAAATGGAGATGGCTATGGGGAGAGCGGACAGAAGAGACTGTGCTGAAGAAACTTATAGAAGAGAGGTAAAAAGGGACGAATTATTAAAACAGATGTCTGAATTGATGGATAAGTTAATTAGTGAAAAGGACATCTTCAAAAGAATAGATAAAAACAAGCTTTTCAAGTCTTTATCTGCTATGCTGAATAAATTACCACTTGAACAAACATCAATTCCTGAAGATGAGCTTACTAAGAGAATAAGAAAAATTATGGCATTGGAAGCTATGTCTGGATTATTGGACGATCTAACTCCGGAACAGCTCGAAGCTTTTGAGGCATCAGTAAAACGGAGACCACTTTTCAAATGAGGTATATATTTGATACAAATATTAAGATGAATTGAAAGGCAAATTTTTTTCAAACATCACCCGTTTCTCATCCCACGCATAATCTGTGAGTTTGAAGAATGTAACAGGGTGCTCCTCCCACTTCACTTCATCCCCTTCGTACCTCTTCCGCAACGTGAACGCCGCATATCTCGCCGTCGCACCATCGAGCACATTGAACCCCAAGTCAAGAACAACTTCCGGCAATGCATCATCTCGCAAAATCTCCTCCCTCAACTTCTGATGCGATTTCAAGAACATAAATGTCCTCCCTGTAAGAGCGCCGACACAACCCCCGGGCTTGCATAAATCTATCGCTTGCTCTATAAATGCGGTGTAATAATCACGATGTGTTCTTTTATAGTGTTCCTTTGCATACTCCTTGCATTTCGCCGGCATCGCTCCATACGGTGGATTCATCAGGACCACGTCATAATAATTGGTAAGCACATCAACAAGACTAATTGCCTTTTCCGCATCAAATCCGAAAAGCATAGTGCCCATATCCTTCGATTCCGTCGCTTCTTTGACGAACACCCTTATTTTCCCCACTATTTCATCCATCATATCCTCCTTAGGTATCGCCTCCGGGATGAAGGTTGCAAGTTGTTCCTGAACAAAAGAAGCTTTTGTCCACCCCTTTTTCCTCGCTTCAAATAATTCCAGGAGAGGTTCTCGTATTCTAAGTAACGAACCTATTTCAAAAGCGTTCTCGCAAGCCCTCAACGTCTCTTCCACTATATTTCTCACTTTTCTCTTAGCATCAAACTGGGAAAGGAATTTTCTCCTCATTTCGCCATCAACGAAGTGTATGTCAGCGCACACGATGTTCATTCTCCTCAATTCAAACTCCTCTATTCCTCCTTTTTTTTCCTTCTCGAACACAGTTCTTGCCTTTAAATACAGTGCCATTGCCGCTATCTGCGTCGCTCTCAAATCTATGTCTATCCCATAAAGGTTTTTCTCAAGTATTAATGCGGGTATTTTCCATGCTGGAATTTCGAGATGCCCCTCCTTCCACATCTCCATGAGCAAGTCAAAGGCACCAAGCAAGAAATGTCCACTCCCACACGCAGGGTCAAGAACTTTGATATTCTCTACCTTTACCTCATCAGGCTTTAACTCATTTTCTGTCGGCACGAGATAGTCCCGCGTCAGTCCTGTATCTGGCTTTGTCTCCAGCCACAATTTCCCAAGCGTATTCTCAACGAGAAACTTCACTATCCAGCCAACAGTGTATTGTTGATTAAGAGGCGGAATTTCATCTGGTTGAGGACTTCCTCGCATCCTCTTCCTTATCTCCTCCTTCTCTTTCGTGTTGAAATACTGGTATGCCCACCCAATGGTTTCAAATTGACTCAGAATATCTTCTGGTATTTCTGAGATAATCCTCCTCACCCCTCGGTATGCCACGAGCGATGGTCTCAGAATTGCATAAGGGTCATTCGAGTCAAATAAATAGGTAATGTATTTTCCTACATCTTCATAAGCTTCCTCTAATGCTCTGAAAGCCAGCTCTTCAGGGTTCGATATAAGTTCCGGGTGCATATCAAGCAAATCTCTCTCCCTCCTTGACCCCTCTCCATACTCTGTTTTCGTTATCACCGTTTCTTTTATCAACTCGTGAACTTCTGAAATCCTCAAAGCAAGTATTCTGTTGAAAAACGTAAATGCCACATATTTCACATATCTTCTTCTTGCTTTATCATAATCTCCGCTCTCCCTCCTCAGTGCTATTTCAAGTCTTTCACGCACATCTTGCTTTTCCTGTGAGATTCTTTCAATCGCCTTCTCTGGCATCAGCCCATAAGTTCGAAGCAATCTGTCAAACTCATCTTCCAATAATTTCCTGCTCCTCAGAACAACACCCTCTATTTTTTTCCTCTGCTCCTTTGAAAGCATCACTTACCCCTCGGCTTAATCCGTATCTCAACCTCAAATATGCCCTTATACTTCGAGAAGAACTCCTTAATCTTTTCTATGACCTTTACAACCTCTTCACTCCTTACCTCCTCTCTTATCTCGAGAGGTTCAGGAGGTCTTGGCACATCCGGTATAAGCTTATCAAGCTCTCCCAGCACCTTTTGTTTCAATCGCCTTACAAAATCCTCATACATATCAGTGAAATTCCTTCCGCAACTTTTGCAGTATAATGCACCTGGCTCAAAAACCAAATTTTTGCACTGATGTTTCATTAATTCCTCTTCCTTCTTCCTCGCCTCTACCGGCTTTAATTCAAAAGCTTTATGATTTTCAACTACCTCCAAAGCATTTATAATCCACTTATTAAACTCTTCATGCCGCTCTTTGTATTTTCTGCTGAATGTATCCAGCAAACTACCATAATCCCCCTCTACTTCGCTTATTCTATCTATAATCGCTTCTGACAGGATTGCCTTTCTGATGCCTTCAAGTTTTTCGCTGAAATCAACAAGAGCATTCCTCACAACCGGATTTTCAATAAATTTCTTTATCTCGCGGTATTTTCCAAAATTAAACCGCTTTATACTTTTAACTGTATTAAAACTTCTTCTCAAATCCTCTTCTTTTTCTAAAAACACTCTTAATTTTGCATTCGGCTCCTCTGTCTTTATAACTTCCTCAATTGCTCTACTAAACCCCTCAATCTCATCTCTTATTCCCTTTGGTAACTCGTTATCAATAACTCTCGTCTGGAATTGTTTCGCCTCGCTCCACCACTCCTTCGCTACATCCCTCACTTTTTCCGCTGTCTTCTCGAAGGTATCGTCACTCCTCACTCCAAAAATTAACGATAGCAGCTCTCTTGCTTTCCTCCAATCCACCTCGGGGAGCACATCAAAACTCGCCCTGTTAAATCGCGTGCTTTTCACAAAAACATCGGTGAGCTCTGGAGTTGCTGAGTAATATGGCTTGTTGTTCCACATAACCGAAATTTTACCTGCTTTGAACAAACTCGCCACCGCGAGTCGCACCACTCTCGTGTCCCAGCCATAGGGTGGGTTATCGAATTCCACAATCAAATCCTTCCCTGTCCTCGACAGACCATAGCTCCTCCGATACTCTATCCGCTTCAAAACAGTTGACGGCACCTTAGTACTCACATTTATTGTATTGTTCACCACAATACCCAAATCACGATATACTTCTGCAATCTTTACTCCCGGTTTCCACTTAAGCACCTCCGCGCATTCCTCATCCCTTTTTGGTCTCGCATCCACAAATTCAGAATAAACTTCTTCAGCAATCGGCTTTAATCGTTCCTCAAATGTCTTCTCAAAAGATTCACGGGGCGCACTCTTCACTCCACTCACATATACCACGCCTTTTTCGAAAACAGATTCAATCTTCCTCGAAATGTCGTTTTTGTTCCCTACATATTCCTCACTAAGAATTTTTATGTATTGTCGCTGTTTCTCTGTCAGTGTCAATGTCCTGAATTGGTCTTCCGTTTTTTTAAGTGCTATCGTTCTCTCCACAAGGCGCTCAAATTCTGAATCTTGAGCTGACAACCAGTAAACGGTATTCGCGCTATCTGAGCTCTCTCTCGAAATTTCTTCCTCTTTCTTACCAGAAAAAGAAGTGTAAATAACTACTTCCAAGTTCTCTTCTGTTATTTTCTCACCGTCAACCGTGAATCCCACATCAAATGGTCTTCTGGATTTGCCATACCGATACTCAAATTTCTTCAATTTTTCTTCAAGCTCTTCCTTAAAAAATTTCCTCTTTTCCGCTACTCTTGGTAAATTCTCTTTTATTGTCCTCTCAAGACTATGCTCATCGTATGTCAGCATCCTGTATGCACCGTTTTCCTCAATTACCCACCCCTTTGCTCTTAGCTCATCTAAACATTTCTTGACTGCTTCTCTATTCCTATTTTTATCCGCGCTGACATCAGGGAAAAGAACTGCTGAAAGGTTATCCAAAGAACATGGCACCTTTTCCTCGATGTTCTGGAGTAAAAATAGAGCCTTTGCTACCGAAGAAATCACAACCCCATCTATTTCTCCAAGTTCTCCTATCTCATCTTGTATTATCGCATGATAATCTGACTTTATGAACCTCAAATCAGAACTTATAGCATCGTAAAGAATATCAAAGGTTACAAAAACTCCAAGCTCCTTCTCTGCAAAACAATCAATGTCGCCCTCACCACTTAATATCCCATGCACGATTTTCAACATTGAACGTTCTCTCGCACTGAACCTCCTCGCATCATCCATAGTTCTCACAAGCGCCCTCGAAATATCCTGCAAAAGACGAATTGAATACGGCAAAAAGGGATAAAACTTCACGAAATCCTCTTCATTTATCTCGCTTGGCAATTTTGCCGATTTTAAGCACAAAGCTTCTGAAATCACTCCCGCTTTATTCTGATAAAATTCTCTTAAAACTCCTACCGCCTCAACCTTCTTTTTAAGCATCCTCTCAGATACAACTTTCTCAACACCCGCAGGTGTTAATGAAAAATGTCTGAATCTGTCTCTTAACCACTCCAACTTCTGCCTCTCCATAGCAAAACGATCAACCATTTCTGGCAGGGCTTCTTGCGATGTCGCGATTAGCCAAACCTTCCCTCCCCCATCTTTTACTACCTGTTCCGCTAATGCGTTCATATCAGTAAGCCTTTCTGTGCTATCTCCTACATACAACCCAGCCTCGTCAAGTAAAACGACTATCCGCCCTTTATTCTCGTCAATCTCTTCAGCGTATCCTTTAAATTTTTTAATTACCTCAGAAGGGTTGATTTCTACTCTCTTGCTTTCTTCAATAGCCTTCCCAGCATCTTCCTCATTTGAATACAGTGGTAAAAATAAGGGAAGAGCCTTTTTAAGAATCACTTCAGCATGAAGTTTTCTCTTCTCTTCCCAATCGCTCGCAAACTCTTTCCTCACCCATTCCTTAAACTCCTCGTATTTTCTCTCTTTCCAAAGCTCCTCCTCCCACAAAGACACCCAAATAATATCAGAGAAGCCTTTCTCCTTCATTAAACTCTTGTAAATTAGCCTACTTAATGTAGGCTCAACGGCATGGTCATAATCGAGCAAATATAAAAATAAAACCTTTGTTTTGAATTCCTTCGATATTAACGGTGCCAAATTTTGCAATCCGAGTTTGGTTGCAATATAAGATGTTGATTGCATTGTTCTTCCATCAGGTGTTGCCAATTCACGGTTTTCAAGTAAATAACCCAGAACCTTTAGAAAATGGCTTTTCCCTGACCCAAAAAATCCTGACAGCCACACACATACTTCTTCTGTATAACCTCTTTTGGTTTCGATAAAACCCTCAACAATCCTTCTAAAGCTTTCCTTTATCTCTCCAGTCGGAACATACTCCTCTAATTCCATCCACACAATTTCTGGAGTGTGGTCATCAACTTTCACTACACTCACAATTTCCCTGTATGGATCCTTTTCAATCAAATCTCGTAGCATCTTCATTTTTCACCTCCAATATATTATCTCACCCCTATAATATCCGCCCAATTTAAAAGATGAGTCATTAAGCATTTCCCCTATGTTGTTCGCGGGATAAGCGATAATAACAACACACTTCACCTTATTTTCCAGTTTCGCCCTGATTGAAGAGGTTCTTACGAAAGGATACAAAGCCCCGGTGCGTATTAAAACAGCAACAGAATTCCTGCCCTTATTCTTCAACTTTCTGCTAAGAACTTCAGCGACTTGTTCGGGCAAATACCTTGATAAATCCTCTTTCAACTCTTCCCTGTTCTTACTTCTCTCAAATTTGACTACCGCACTTTCGTCGCTCTCATTCGCAACATCAAGTTCTATCAAAGCCGCCTTAAGGATTTTCTCCATAGAAATTACTTCCGAGGGCATACCTTTTGCTACAAATCCGTGTGAAAGAAGCTTAAACTCCTTTATTGCATTTCTCTCCTCTTCCGGAGGATAGCATATCGTGAAAAATGGTATGCCATCAAGGGGTCTGAAAGTGCCTTCAATCGTCCCCACAACCCTTTCTTCAACTTCTCCAATAACTTCATTCCAACCCATGTTCTAACCACCCTTCCAAATTATATTTCGGCTGGTAAGTGATAATTCCTCCAGCTTTCTCAAAATACCACCATTCTTCTTTGTTTCCATAATATGTCCGTTCAAGAACTTCTTCCTCATTCATAAGGTAAAATCTCCATAAGATATAAGACCTGATTCTTTGGAATGGTAAACCATTATCTGCGAGCCAGAGGGCAAAGAATGCAAATGTCTCTGGCAGTACATACATCTTCTTTAGCTTGTTTTCCGGGTATTTTTCAAGCATTCCGAAAGTTCTGAGAAATGTAAGGAATCTGGTAGCCCATTTCTTCTTCGAGTTTTCAGACCATTTCGCCATATTTTTGTGCTCCTTTCCAAGCTCTTTAAGAAAATCAACAACATCTGCATTGTTTATTGTGAGCCTCTCCCCTTTCTCTATGTTCGTGATAACCAGTTCGTCATAAGTTGTTCTCAGCAGGCCGTCAGAAAACAAATAGTAAGGAAATAGTATCTGCCTCTTCGATTCATCAGGCAAATCGGAATTCATCGCAAGGAATAGGACTTTTACGGGCGGGAGCCCCTTATCAGCATCGTTCAAGAATCTTTTCTTAAAAGCCCGTAAAATGTTATCTATTCTGTTGTCAGAATTTTTCCCCAAAAAGTTCTCGGAGGATACTTTCAATCTTAATTCACTGTAATCGCCAACATCATTATAAAGCTCGATAAGCTTGACCATCTCATAAAGCGATACTCCTTCGCTTGTAAGCCCGCACTCATATTTCCTCAATCTGATCCCTCCAGAGCATTTACGAGACATTCCTTTGGGTCAGAATAAAAAGACAGTTCCAACCCTTGAAGTATTTCAGGAGGAAGAAAAGCTATTTCCTTTGAATTCCCTACGGGAACGATAATCCTTCTTGCTCCATTCTCCTTTGCAAGATGCACACACTCCGCAAAGTCCTGAACAGGAAGCACGCCTCCTTGAATCGTAATCTCACCAAGCACAACCACTCCTGCCTTAGCAGGAATATTCATCAGTGCCGAGTATAGAGCGACAAAGAAAGCAGATGCCGTCTGACTTCCCTCCTTCGCCTGCATAATATTCACGACCTGAAAATGAACATCATAATCCTCCAGAGATTTATCTATCGCGAACTTTGTGATATTGCTCTTCAGATAATCATATGTGGTTCTAACTGCCTCCCTCATAGCTCGTCCCACTGCCCCAGTTACGGTGTAATTTCCATTTCCTTTCATCCTCGCAACCTCTATTCTGAAGATAGCGTACCCCCCACTCTCAACATCTAATCCCGCAGTGTAAACAGTTCCAGGCGAGAGGGGGTCTGGTGAGATTAGCGTGGAAGCTCTATGTTCTGGTAAAGGAACAATAGATTCCCTACCATTAAACTTATCAACATAAGAGAGTGCAGTATTCCAGTATTCCACACCGCCCATTCGTTTTAGCTGCTCCTTCACTCTTCTTCTCAACTCCAATGCAAGCTTCAAGTAATATTCTACATCTTCTTTTGCGAAGTCACTATCTGGATGTAGAAGTTTTATGAACCCGGATACAGATTTTCTAACTGCTTTCTCATCCCTTTTGTTCAAAGATGCTCCAAGCTCAAAGTAGTGGTCTATTGCATCTCCAAAGCTTAACTTCCTTAATTCTTTAAATGCTTCTGCTAAATAATCTACAACTAAACCGTAGTGGGTTGTAAGCAAATCGCTTTTCATCTTAGGAAATTCCCATCCAGGCAAATATGCATGAAACCTGTCGAGAAAAGCCAAATCCTGCATCTCATGAGGAAATGCAATAAAAAGGTGTGACGTCCTCAAAGCTGTTTCAATACTCACATTTATGTTTCCCACGAACACAAGGGATGCGGGAGCTGTAATTTCTTCCCTTCCTCTACTAAAACTACCCGACTCCATGTAGTCTTTGAGTATATTTATTGCCTGAGAGGCTGCGAGACGTGTTAAACCTGCAACTTCATCGAAGGCAACAGCGTCCCATAAGCCAACTAATCCAATTTTACCCCTACCTGTAAGAGAAACAAACAGGCTGGCGACTGTCACATCTCCACCGGAAATTAAAATGGTGTAAGGGGACAATTCCCGGTAGACATAACTTTTTCCAGTCCCTCGAGGACCCAACTCAACTAAATTATAATTATTCTCGACAAAAGGAATCAGTCTTGCGAGATATAGCATTTTCAACCTGTTAGACATAGAGATAGGTTCCAGTCCCGTGCTTCGCAGAATTAAATCGAGCCATTCATCTCTCGTAAAATCACTCCTGCATTCGTTAATTTCATCCAGCACATTACCAGAAGCGAGTTGAATCGGTTTTATCTCCTCAACAACAAAAGGTCGTATCTCTTTTTTATGATACAATGTTTGGTCATAGGAAAGGTCAATTATTGCCCAAATACCACCAGCGAGGAGTTTTTCGTATTTGTAAACGATTTCCTCGCCAATGTTAACGCGGTCAATTTGAAGATTTACGAGACTTGCCCAGTATTTGTCCTCAGTTTCTACTAACCTCACTTTGAGTTTATCAATGAGTTGATGCTTCCCAAGCTCTCGAACCTTGGCTTTAAATAAATCGCTATGGTCTGGCCTAACATAGTGCTCGCTTAAAATTCTTTTTACTTCTTGTAAACCGGCTTCAACAACCTCTTCATCAGAAGAGGAGCAATATTTGCCAAGAAGGTATTCCAATACGTATGCCGGAACGTTAACTTGTCCTTTAAGAGAACTTACGAGGTCTTTTTTTACAATCCTTCCTTCAAAATTCTTGAAGGCTTTTTCATCTATTGTGTCAATATCCATTTTTTCACTTATTTCTAATTCCGGAACTAAACATAAAAAGTTTATGTCTTTTGTCTTTCGATTATTTCTATTATGCGTTTTTGGGAATTTCGCAATATCAGACTTTGGAATTTTTCCCTTCAACCGTTGGCACCACGCAGGAAAAAATAATAAATAACCACCCTTTAGAGTTTATAAAAGCAACAGAAAAGAAAGGGGAAAAACAATGAACTTAAGCATCGAGCTTCAACCGGTAGAGGAGGAGAATCCCGCACTGACCCGACATGTCATAGTTAAGCGAACGCCAGCTTCATGGTCTCAATCCGTTTTCTCTGTCCCTTTTGGTGATTTGTCGGAGAAAATTATTCCAAACCGAGATTACCCCTATGAAGGTTTATCTGTGTTGATAGAAGGTGAGAATTTCCATTTCCTGGATGGGATAGCTGTGGGTGCGAAGAAAGGATCGAGGTATATTAAGCTAAGAGCAAAGAAAGTAACTGCTTTTCCCTGGAAAATAATTTACTATTACGAAAACAAAGAAGATTTGCGTAAAGTAAACCTCGCAGTGACTTACTATCTCATGAATATTGGAGCAAGGCAAAATAGCGTCAGTGCTTGCGTTTCGCTTGAAAGCAATGCATCTTCAATTGTAATCGAGCCAATTGTGGATATAAGGCACATGTACGAAGAGTCTGCGCCTGAGAGACACTTTTGCAAGGCTCTAAGCGATGGTATGCTTATCTGGAGGGGTGAGAAAAGCATCTCATTAAGAACAGAAAACGAATGCGAGGTTAGAACATGGAAGAAGAAAAAGGAAATCGAGTGGTGGTATAAACTCGATTCGGGGTTCAGAGAAAAAACAGATGGAGGAGTGGTATTCAAAGGAGAAATAAACAAGCCCGTATCGTTAGGTGAGCTGGAGGTTCCTATGGATAAAACTTCCACTGCTTTGCTTGTCATATCCTGCTGCAATTCCGAAGCACAACTTGAATGGATGAATGAAAAAGGAAAAGAATGGTTGACAGATGAGAGAGAAGAAGAAAAGAGAGCCGAAGAGATGGTAAAATCGCTTGGCATAAATAATCCTGCGATTGCTTTCAGAGCACTTGCACTTTCTCGATTCGGGATGTATGTAGGTGGGAATTTTTTCTATGAAGCTGGAGACTTCTGGTTTCGAACACCCTGGTTTAGAGACCAGTTTGAAGGAATTATAAACAATATCGAAACTTTATTTCGCATTGGACATGCCGAAAGGATAAGGGATATTATCCTGCATTCTTTCGAATATCAGGATGAATACGGAAGGATACCAAATAGATTCCCGGAAAGGAAGGGAGAGGAATTAGATTATAACAATGCAGATGCCACGCTGCTCGCGTTTATCGCGGCGGGTGAGTTTTTAAAGAGGAAACGGGATAAAGATTTTGCAAACACAATTTTGGAAAGGGCAGAGTTCACTACCTCTCGGTTTAATCTGAACGATTTGAACAGGATACATGGTGCGCCGGTACTGAATGAAAACGGGCTGATTTCTGTCGTTCCATGGCATTCGTGGACCGATACGAAGCGAGATATAGAAATAGAAGGTAAAAGTGTGAAAGTTTCGATAAGAATACCCGATTCATGGTGTGAAGAAATAAAAGCGGAAAACGAACTGAACAAGCCGAAGTATTTCTTGCCTGAGATAAATGCGCAATGGATAAAAATGCTGAGGTCGTGTGTAAACATGTGCTCATCTAATTCTAACCATGATAATGAAAACAAAAAGAAGAATTTTTTCTCTTTATTAGAAAATGCGCGTAAAAACTTCAAAAAAGTATTCTGGGATGCTGAAGAGAATATTTTATATAATATTGTAACGATGGAAGGGAAAAAAGATAATACGCCAGGGTCACCGGCAGTAGTCGCATTCTCTTTACTGCTGGATGAGAATATCTTTTCTCAAAGCGAGGTTAAAGAATTCGTCAAAGAGATGAAAGAGAATCTGCTCGTAGAAAGGCATGAACTTCCTTTTGGGATATTGGTGAAGAAGTCTCCTAAAAGGACTTACTACGGCGATGAGGAATACCATGAGGCGGTGGTCTGGCCGAGAGATACACCTTATCTGATAAGAATTCTGCGAGCAGCGGGAGCAATTGAAAAAGAAACTGTGGAAGGAATACTGAGGAGTAATTTAGAACATCAAATGAACGAAGGCTTTGTATTTTACAACAGCGAGCTGTTCAGTCCAGATAAAAGGGAAATGGTGCCAGTTAAAAATCCGGTTCAGTTCTGGTCGCAGTGGGTGGACGCATACATCTACATTGAAAAATGAAAAGTGCAAAAGTCAAAATGAAAGGTTCTTTAAATTAAAAGTTTATTTTCCAGCATTATATGGGGGATTATAATGATTATAAATTTCTTCTTTCCTTGGTTCCCACCTGACTATTTTTGCTTTCTTGGAAGACGGGCTATGGTCTTCACCTAAAAGAAGGAGAATATTCTTAAAAAACAATTCAACTTTCTCTCGCAACGCTTCCTCGTGCCTATCATAAATTTCACCTGCTATTTCAGGCATTCTCTCCAAATAAATCTTCTTCCTCCTGGTGAGGAATGGCTATGTGGTAGAAATATAATAAGAGAATATGATGAAACGAATAGAAGAATTTCATGAAGACAAAATAAGAACAGCGCTCTCACTTCACCCGTTTGGCATAATTGAACAAAAGAAAGGGAATTACGAAGAAGCAGAGAGGCTTTATAATGAGAGTTTGGCAATTAAAAAAGAACTTGGGGACAGGGAAGGAATTGCCAAGTCGCTTTACAATCTCGGAAAGATTCAACAAGATAGAAAAAACTATGAAGAGGCAATTCAAGCACTCTCAGAAGCAGCATCTGTTTTCGAGGAGTTGAAATCGCCTTATTTTGAAGATGTGATTAGGAGCTTAGATAAAATTAAAGCCCATATAAAAACTATTGCAATTAATGCCTTTTGAAGTGTAATATGAATTTCATCTTAGACAACCTGGCTATTGGCAGTTATGAAGATGCCTTAAAACCTCCTTCTGAGATTAACGCACTCTTAAATGTGACTGAGGAGAAAGACATCGAAACCCCGCTCCTTTATCATAAAGTTCCCATCGTTGACATGCAACCTATACCTCACGAACAGATGAAAGAAGCAGTAGAATGGATTAAAGGTTATATAGACAGGTATAAAATAATGGTTTTCTGCAATGCAGGCGTTGGGCGTTCACCTTCCATTGTGATAAGCTATCTTTGTTGCTTCTTGGAGTATAGTTTTGGCGATGCAGTGGAGTTTGTAGCGAAAAGAAAGCCTGATATTTCGATACTTCCCGAGCTGATAAGAAGCATTGAAGATGTGAAAACGTCATTGATCATTGAAGGTCGGACAAATTAACAACCTGAGCTAACTTGAAAGGGTCAGAGGAAATAACAGAAGCCGCATAAAGTTCCATTGCCCCTATATCCGAATTTCTATCCTCTAACGAACCTCTATCCACAAGCCTGGCGATATGATAATCCCCCAACTGAAAGATAGCTAAATTGAAAGATTGCACACCCATATCGAGATAGTTCTTCAATAATTTATAGATTGTATCTGCCATTTCATCACTTTTCCTCACTTTACTGATAACAAAAATCTCTTTCTCTTTTATCGGAGTCAAGTAAAACAAAATTCTTTCGCCTTTATTCTCTCTTGCAAGCCCCAAACTCCTATGAATTTTATATAAATCCTCAATGTAGGATGAGTTAAATTCTTTTTTATAATCGGTGGCGACTTTTTCTAAAAATTCCAATTTCCCATACCTCATCCTCGAAGCTGTTAATTGTATATGCCCGTGAATAATCGAAGCACCACTTCTCCAGAGACAATTCCAGAGGAAGAACTTTTGCAGTTTCTTTTCTCCCACGCAGTTTGAGACTTCCACAAACCAGCGCTCCCCGGTTCTTAAGTAATCCTCTATCCATTCTCTTTTTGTTACCAAAGGATTGTGTTCATTGAAAATTATTAAGCTGTGGAAAAAATCATACTTTGCTATATTGCTCCCCGTGATACAATATTCTCCCTTCACTCTACCAAACACATCTGCCGGTGTTTGCTTTTCAGGATTGCAAAAAAGACATTTTTCCTTCTCTTCCAGCTCTTCCAATGCAATTGCAGATTTCGCTTCGATTGGTCTATCACTCCGCAACTTGTTAAATAAGCTGTGCTCGCCAGTAAACTTGTTTTTAATTGACACTATTTGCTGCTTTTCAACTCGCTCAACGAAGCCAAACCTCTTTTTCACCCAGTTCTCCATCTCCACGGGAATTTTCAGGCGGCCAGTGGAAATTTCAAACGAATAAAAGCGATTGAACAACTCCTTGTCATCACGTGAAAGCTGGCCAACCCCTTTGTCGAGTTCCGTTATTTTGTATTTCATGCTTTCTCTTTCTAATAACACCTTTTAAATATTTCTTGGTAAAGCTTTCTTTTAAAGAAAGGTTTATTGGTGGTATTGGGATTTGGGATTTGTTTGGTAGTATTGGTATATATTGAGTCTTGGGATTTTCGAGGCGAGGCAAGATAAAACTTATATAACAGAAAGCAAAAATAATAAACATGAGAATAGGTTACTTCATTTGGGAATATCCACCGAGGATAATTGGGGGCTTGGGGACTTACGCAGAGAATATTTGCCCGGCAATACTGAACTTAGGACATGACATCTCTGTATTTACAATGAACGACGGGACGCTAAAAACAAGAGAGATATTGAAAGGCATTGACGTCAACAGACCGATGCTCGTGGACGGAAGCAATATACTTCCTCTCTTCCTGACAGAAGACCTGAAAAGATGGGGCATGGGAATAAAATTCTTCAATGATGTGCTTATATACAACATCCTCAGCGCTACTAAGTTCGTTAACGAACTCGTAAAAAAAGAAGGGTATAAGTTTGATATAATATGCGCACATGATTGGTTGAGTGCGATGGCAGGGATAATAGTAAAACAAGAAACTGGTTTGCCTTTTGTTCTCCATCTCCATTCAACTGAATGGGGTCGTTCAATGAGCGAAGGCTCAAAGACGGTTCTTCACATGGAAGAGACGGCTGCTGCGGTTGCTGATAGGATAATAACCGTGAGCTATCCGATGGAAGAGGACCTCATAAGGCACGGCTTCGACCCCAACAAAATAAATGTCTGCTGGAATGGCATTCGTGAGGATAAATACGACCCGAATAGACTTGCAACTGAGGATATTACTGGATTGAGGAGCAGATATGGAATTGAACCCGAAGAGAGAATGATACTTTTTGTTGGTAGATTAACTGCGGTAAAAGGTATCGTGAATCTGGTGAAAGCAATGCCCACGGTTATAAGCAAGCATCCTGAGGCAAAACTGGTCATACTTGGAAGAGGTGAGTTAGAGCGAACTGTTTCCGACCTGATAAATAGATTAGGTGTGGGGGAGAAAGTGAAGACGAGATTTGAGTTCGTATCAGAAGAGGAAAGGATATTGCATTATGGAGCCTGCGATCTATTTGTTGCCCCTTCCGTGTACGAGCCTTTTGGCATTATTGCCTTAGAGGCGATGGCAATGGAGAAGCCAGTTGTAGTTGGTGCTAAAGGCATCAGTGGATTCCGCGATTTTGTTATCCCCTTAGGGCATGACCAAACAGGCGTTCACGTTGATGGTAACAATTCTGCGGATATAGCATGGGGGATAAATTCTCTGCTGAAGGACATGGAAGGAGCGAAAGAAATAGGAAAAAGAGGTAGAAGACGGGTGAAAAAGTATTTCGGCTGGGATAAAATCGCAGAATACACGATTGCAATATATGAGGATGTTATAAGAGGTGTGGAGAAGAAATAAAAAATGAGAATAGGGTTTTTTGTCTGGGAATATCCACCGAGGATAGTTGGGGGCTTGGGAACTTATGCGGAGAATATATGCCCGGTGATAATAGACTTAGGGCATGACATATCGGTATTCACGATGAACGATGGAACGCTAAAGACGAGGGAAATATTAAAAGGCGTTGATGTCAACCGACCGATGCTCGTGGACGGGAGCGATATATTTCCTTTGTTCCTGATGGAAGACCTGAAGGGCGCTGGAATAAAATTCTTTAATGATGTGCTCATATACAACATTCTCAGCGCTACTAAATTCGTTAATGAACTCATAAAAAAAGAAGGTTATAAGTTCGATATAATCTGTGCACATGATTGGCTAAGCGCAATGGCGGGAATAATGGTAAAACACGAGACTGGTTTACCTTTTGTTTTCCATCTGCACTCAACGGAATGGGGTCGTTCATTAGGTGGTGGTTCGACGGTTATTCGCCATATTGAAGAAACCGCAGCTAATATCGCTGATAGGGTTATAACAGTGAGTTATCCAATGCACGAGGACCTTGCGAGACATGGATTTGATGCAGTTAAGATAAGTGTTTGCTGGAATGGCGTCAATTTGGATAAATACGAGCTGAAGAGGCTTGAGGATAAGGAAATTCAGAGCTTAAGAAAGAGATATGGAATTGGACCTGAAGAAAAGATGATGCTTTTTGTTGGCAGATTGACTGCGGTGAAAGGCATCGTAAACCTGGTGAAGGCAATGCGCATGATCACAATTAAGCATCCGAAGGTAAAACTGGTTATACTTGGAAAAGGGGAGTTAGAACTGACTATTTTAAAGCTGATAAATAAATTGAATCTGGGGGATAAAGTGAAGACGAGGTTTGAGTTTGTAACCGAAGAGGAAAGGATATTGCATCACGGGGCTTGTGACATGGTTGTTTGCCCTTCTTTATACGAGCCTTTTGGTATTGTTTCCTTGGAGGCGATGGCGATGGAGAAGCCGGTTGTGGTTGGTGCGAGCGGGATTAGCGGCTTCCGGGAACAGGTAATTCCTTCTGGGCATGAACAAACAGGTGTTCACGTTGATGGCAGCAGTAAAGTGGACATAGCATGGGGGATAAATACTTTGCTCGAAGATATGGGAAGAGCGAAAGAGATGGGCAAAAGGGGAAGAGTGCGAGTGAAAAAATATTTCTCATGGGAGAAAACAGCAGAACGCACAATTGCAATATATGAGGACGTGATAAGGGAAGTGTTGGACGAGAAGAAATAAAAAACCCGTATATGCAGGAGTATATATCAAATCGAAAAGCCCTTAAGGGAAGCTTTCCTAAAACGACCATAAATAGAAAAAGGGCAAATCATGAAAAAATGAGAATAGGTTATTTCGTTTGGGAATATCCGCCGAGGATAATTGGTGGGTTAGGGACATATGCAGAGAATATATGCCCGGCGATACTGGACTTAGGTCATGACATCTCTGTATTTACGATGAACGACGGGACGTTAAAGACGAAAGAGACATTAAAAGGAGTTGACGTCAACCGACCGATGATTGTAGATGGGAGCAATGTACTTCCGTTGTTCCTGACGGAAGACCTCAGAAGGTGGGGCACGGAGATAAGATTCTTTAACGATGTATTCGTTTATAATGTACTGAGTGCTGCGAAGTTCGTGAACGAGCTCATAAAAAAGAAGGGTTATAAGTTTGACATAATTTGTGCGCATGACTGGCTGAGTGCGATGGCGGGAATAATGGTAAAGCAAGAGACAGGTTTGCCCTTTATTTTCCATCTTCACTCAACAGAACGGGGTCGTTCGCTTGATAGTGGCTCTAAGACGGTAACACATATTGAGGAAGCGGGGGCAAATGCTGCTGACAGGATAATAACGGTGAGTTATCCGATGGAAGAAGACCTGATAAGGCATGGTTTTGAAGCTGAGAAAATAAGAGTTTGTTGGAATGGCGTCAATTTGGAGAAGTATGACCCGAACAGATTAAATCGCGAGGAAATTCGAGATTTAAGGGATGGATATGGCATAGGACCAGAAGAAAAGATGATTCTGTTCGTGGGAAGATTAACTGCTGTAAAAGGCGTTATAAATCTGGTGAAAGCAATGCCTACCGTTATCAGCAGGCATCCGGAAGCAAAACTTGTTATTCTTGGAACGGGGGAGTTGGAAAAGACAATCCTGGATTTGATAAATAGGTTTGGCATCGCAGACAAGGTGAAGCCGAGTTTTGTGTTCGTGCCCGAAGAGGAGAGGATATTGCATTACGGGGCTTGCGACCTCGCAGTTCTTCCTTCTTTATATGAGCCATTCGGTATTGTTTCTCTGGAGGCAATGGCACTTGAGAAACCGATTGTAGTGGGCGCCAGGGGAATTAGCGGATTCCGAGATCAGGTAATTCCATTGGGACATGACCAAACGGGCGTTCATGTTGACGGCGGCGATAGTATGGATATAGCATGGGGAATAAATATTTTGCTTGATGATATGGAAAAAGCGAAGGAGATGGGCAAACGCGGGAGGAGAAGAGTTGAGGAATATTTCACGTGGGAGAAAATAGCGAAATATACAATTGGAATATATGAAGATGCGATAAGAGAAGTGGAGAAGAAATGAAAGTCGCTTTAATAATCTTTATTTAGCTATAGTCAGAATTTTAAATATAGGAAAGTGGAGAATGCAAAGATGGGTAAAGAAAAAGGCGAAAAGCAGGTAGTTTGGTTTAAACACGCTTATTAGCCTATGGGGCAATTCGGACATGTGTTAGCAGAAATGTTGACGGAAATATATTACCCCGTATCTATGGCTCTGAAATATGGATTGGATAAGTGTGCAATGCATCTGCAAGGTTGCACAATAGATCTGTACTCGAAGCGTCCTGAGTTTCAATCTAAAGATATGAAAGAATTGGTTTCAGAGTTTCATTATAATTTACGCAAAGCTTCTGATAAAAACTTGACGATTTTACCATTATTAAGCGACCCGCTAAAATATACCATGATTAAATTAGACATCGAAACTATTCGGAGTAATATCTGTGTAGAGCCAACATGGTTCTGGCCTCCTGAAGGTGCAATAGATGAAGCAACGCTAAAGATTTTAGCTTACAAGTTTCCAGAATTAACTATTGTTGTTCCTGATTCATGTTTTGAAGAATCTTTTACAGACAGTGTCGTCGAGATCGAGCTCGACGGGAAAAACATTAAGTGTTTCGTTTATAATCGTATTCAAACAGATCGGGTTATGAATGCGTATTTAGAGAAGCGCCCTGTAATCATTCATGATCGTGATGTGAGAAGACTAATGTGGGAACCAGACTTATTCGTTCACAGCCTTAAGAAAGGTTTGAATGTTATAGCGACTGACTTGGAAAACAAAGCAATGAAAGAGTCTCTCCTCGATATTGGTAACGGAGCAAAAGCACCAACATCACCGTACAAAGTCTCTGCAGATGAGTCTGCTATCTTTCTAACACCTTCAGAGATTCTTAAAAAAAAACTCAGCCAATGAAATGTGAAGGAATTCACGAAGGATCATGGTCGCTGGATTCATCAAGTAAAAATCCTTATCCCTATTGGGCACCAAGAGGAGAGACTTACCAAAAACTGGATGTAAGCAAAAAAATCAGCGCTGACTCATGGCTTTCGATTATAAAACTATGGGACGAAACATTTCAAAAGATAATCATCAAAGTCGCAGGTGAGTCGTCTACAGCCAAATTCTCTTTGTCTGAATGGTGTAAAATTGTCGATTCTGCATTAGAAGATCCTGTAACACACAAAACCATCGTTGAAGCATCAGGTGCATTAATTTCTTGTACTCCATGGCATGTTCTCGCTCCAAAAATTTGGGGTCCAAGTACAGGATTTTCTAAACACCCCATGGATCAAGTAATTACACCTTCAACTAAAAAAATCATTGATTATGAGTCAATATTATATGCTTCTGAGAATGAGGCAACTAAGAAAAGGGATGAACTGAATAAGCTTTATGGTAACTTTACACAGAACTTTGAGCCAGAATAAAAGAGGTGCTTTGACCATCTTCTCAATAATCAATAAACCTGTATGTGATCAATTATAGTCATACCGCCTTCTATTGTCTTATAGGAATGGTGTTTAGGATTAGGAAATCAACCCTTTTCCTTTGCGGGCGGCTTAGGATAAACTTTCAATTTTAGGGGGTTTGTCTTAAAATCTTCTTCTCTTGGAATCCAAATTTTGTTTTTGGTTTGGTACCCATCTTGAGAAAAATAGCCTATTAAACGAGGGTCTACAATTGAAGAGAAACGTGAATCTTTAAAAGAAATTCTGGTTCTCACCTCTATTCCAACGGGGTTTTGATTTTTATTGCTGGGATCACAGAGATAGAGCAGTCCTATTCCACCAATAATTCGGTTTCCGATATTTTCGATGATTTTTCGATCGATTCGCCATTCTACTCCTACCCCTCCTCCAGGAGCTGTGAATGTTTTTGTATACCAAGGATATGTATCGTGGTAAGTGGGGGTTGAATCCTCTGCCAATTCTCCAATAGCACTAATTAGAGAACCTATCGCTTTTGGAGCTCCAGGGATTTTTGATGCAACTTCTCCAACGCCTTTTGTCATGCTCCAAATTTCTTTCGCCCGATCAATCAGACTTCTTTTAATCTTAAAAGGTGGTTTTAAGGTGGCAGTTAGTGCTCGAATTGAGTATCCTGTGCCCATTGTGTGAAATATCACTTGAACAAGAATTGCGTCGCGCCGAGTTAACTTTTTAAACCCGTTTAGATCTTTTAAGGGTCCCACGAGACTTAAAGTCCAAAGATATTCATAAATATACAAATCACCTCGATCGAATTTTGTTTTATCATTATTCCACTTCAATTCATTTGGTTTACTTGGTTTCGGAAATACTTCACCTGCAATCTCCAGGTACCCCTCTAAATCACGAAATTTTTGATAATAATCTTCATTTAGTTTTTTTTCATAATCCTTATCCAATTTTTTATAATAATCTTCACATAGCTTTTGTTTATTTTCTTTAAATGCATTAAATAATTTTTCTAAGTTTTTTTTATCTTCTTCAAATTTATTGATTGAGTATTTAAATAACTTACGATTTTCAAACCCATATTCTGCAATATCTTTAAAATTTTAAAGTGCGGAATATGGGATGAAATTAAACATTGGTAAAAAACATTGGTTAATTTGGCACTTTTTTAAATGTAAGTTATTTCATCTTGACTGAAATTATTTATATATCCTCTAAAATAAAAGAAATGAAACAAATGACAAAAAAGAGCATCTGCCTTGCTTTTGAGGTTCACCAGCCTTTCAGGCTGAGGAAGGATTTTTTCTGGAATAAGCAAATGTTCAAGAGAAGCGAGAAGGTAGAAGACCTTTTCGATTATTACTTCTTCGAGGATAAAGACAGGGAAGTATTTGAGAAAGTTGCAAGAAAATGCTATCGCCCTACGAATGAAATAATACTGAAGCTGATAGACGAGTACGACGATTTTAAAGCCGCATATAGCGTCTCTGGTGTGTTCGTGGAACAATGCGAGAAATACAGTTTTGGTAAGGACATACTGGAGGATTTCAGACAACTTGCATCGAGTAGAAAAGTGGAGTTCTTAGACCAGACATATTATCATTCGCTTGTGGGTCTTTATGAGGAAGGAGGAGAATTTATCGAGCAGGTGAGGATGCATCGCGAATTAATGCGTGATTTAATTGGATATGAGCCATCATTTCTTGAAAACACCGAACTACTATATAACAACCGAATAGCGAGGTTAGTGGAGGAGATGGGCTACCGGGGTATTTTCGCCGAGGGCGTGACGAGGGTATTGAACGGGAGGTCTCCAAACCACGTTTATATGCCCATAGGGTGCAAGAATCTAAAAGTAATTCTGAGGGATTATCCATTAACAGATGATATAGGGTTTAGATTCTCGCTAAAGAGCTGGAAGGAGTATCCTTTGAGTGCCTCTAAATACGCATCCTGGCTCGATGCAACACCAGGGCAATGCATAAACATATTTTTAGACTATGAAACGTTTGGCGAGCATCACTGGGAAGATACAGGCATATTTGAGTTTCTATGTGATTTCCCCGCGCAGGTGTTGAAATACAAGATGGAATTTTCAACACCTTCGGAGATAATAGAGAAGTATAAGCCGGTAGGAGTAATAGACGTGAGGAATTTAGAGACGACATCGTGGGCTGATGTGGAGAAAGACACTTCTTGTTTCATAGGTAATACAATGCAGTGGGCGTGTTACGAATATCTGAGATGGCTTGAGCCTTATGTAAAAGAGTCAAAAGATGAGGAACTGCTGAAAATATGGCGATACCTTGGCATAAGCGACCACCTTTATTATATGTTCACGGTAGGTGGTGCATCAGGCGACGTGCACAGTTATTTCTCTCATTTCGAGAAGCCATACGATGCTTTTGTCGCTTTATTCTCCGTCATTCACGATTTCGATGCCCGGTTAAGAGCGAAGATAAAAAAAGCCGATTATCCTTTTGTTTTTCGTGACGGGAAAAAGGTGTGGAGTTTGAAGGGATTGTGTGGATATCTAAAGAGAATGTCGGGAGAGGAAGTAGAGGATGCCATAAAAGGATATGTGGAAAGAGGAGATTTTGAGCGTTGGATAAGAGAAAGCATAGGGGAAGAGGAGATTGCGAAAGGAGTAGGAGATTTGAGTTCGAGCATGAAAAAGCAGAAATATGATGCGATTGAGTTGAAAGAAAGGATGTGTGAGATTGTTTGTAAATATTGATTTTATTTTTATTTCTTCAAGACCTCTATTCCCGGCAGAGACATCCCAGATAGATACCTCAAAAACGCCCCGCCCGCAAGACTAACATGAACATTGGGCATCTTACCTTTATCCATTCCAAGGATGCTCATCGTCGATGATGTATGTCCACCGCCGATAAGAGCAAAGCAAAAGCATCTGAACTTGAAATAGCACTTAGAACCTCTATTGTCCCATTTGAAAAGGCTTCCTTTTCATATACCCCCGCAGGTCCTTTCATTATCACCGTCCCCGCATTTCTTATCAGCTCTGCATATCTTTCGCTTGTTTCCTCCCCTATATCGTATATGGGCTGCTCTGGCTTGATTTTTTCGTGCCCCACCGTAAATTCTATCCTCTCTCCTTCCTCCTCCATTGCAACATCCTCGGGATACAATATCTTATCACCACCTTTTTCTAATATACACTTAGCTCTATCCACGCTCTCCAAAAGATGCTCATCTGCTTTCTCTTCCTCGCTCATTTCCATTATACCACTTGCATACAGGAAAATATTTCCAATGACGCCAGTTGTGAGTATGTTATCGGCTATTTTCGATTCCAGTGCAAAATCCATTATATCAAACACTTCTTCCGGTTTCGCGCCCCCGAGGACATAAACACAAGGTCTTTTTATATGATGGACAACTCTTTTTAACGTTTTTAACTCCCTTTCCATCAATCTCCCCACCCCGGCATCCAATACACACGGGAATCCAACTACTGATGCATGTGACCTATGAGCTACCGAGAATGCATCATTTATGTAAATGTCAGCGAGAGGAGCGAGTTTTGTCACAAAAATCGATTTTGAGTGTTCCTCCGGAGTTTTATCCAGTGTTTCCTCTGCAAGCATTCTCACGTTATCAAGCAGTAAAACTTCCCCCTTTTGAAGATTTTTTATTTCCTCCCTCGCTGTTGGTCCTATTATATCATCCACGTATTTCAAGTCTATAAAATGTTTGAGCAATCGCGCATGCTGCTCTAAAGGTAGAAAATCCATTTGACCAGCACGACCTTGATGAGCGAGGATGATAACTTTCGCTTCTTTCTCCGAAAGTTCTCGTATCGTTTTTGCATTCTTCTCTATCCTCTCCTTCATCATTACTTCACCATCTATAACCACCGAGTTTATATCAGCTCTGAAAAGCACCGTTTTCCCTTCTACGTCAAAGGCATCTATTGTCAAGAAGTCTTTTAACTTATTCCTCATTTCTTATAAAACTCACCATCCTAAGATTTCTTCATAAACCCCCATCGTCATTCTTGCGATATTATCCCATGAAAATCCCTCTGCCGTCTTCCTTCCGTTCGCGCCCATCCATCCCCCTTTTTCCAAATCCGAAAATATGCTCTTTATTCCCCATGCGATTGAATTCGGATTGTCATATACCTTCAGCCCGTTTACATCGTGCCAGACGTAATCGAAACCATTATGCGTTACCACAATTGGCTTACCAGCAGCCCATGCTTCAAGCGCAACTATTCCAAAAGGTTCGTTCCTCGAGGGTATGCATACCATATCGCACGCCTTGTAGAAATTAACAAGGTCACCATCCAGAGCATAACCCAAAAAACGGGTTGCATGCTGAACGCCAAGCTCCCAGACTCTATGTTCTAAACCACTTCTCATGTATCCGTCACCGATGAAAAAGAACTTTGCGTTGGGAAATTCTGCTAAAACCGAAGGAATTGCTTCCAAGAGCAAATCCGCTCCCTTCTGGACCACCATTCTTCCTACGAACAGACAAACAGGGTCCCAAACGCCAACGCCATGCGGCTTCTTTACGCTCCATGGATCGATGAACCCGTCAAACTTCTGCAGCGAGACGCCATTCGGTATCATCGCTATTTTACAGTCCTGAAACCCGTATATCCACTTAGCTTCCTTCTTTATTGTTTCTGAAGTTGTTATTATTTTATCGGCAACTAATCCACCATACCATTCTAAGTTTCTTATGTCTTTTGAACAGCCCTCGTGAAAAACATTCCCACACCTTCCATATTCGGTTGAGTGAAGAGTAAAAACGGTTTTCTTATTTCGAGCATTCTTTATCTCCGCAATCGCATTCGCAGTCATCCAATCGTGCCCATGAATGATGTCAAAATTGCCTGACACGTTCTCAGTCTGAAAAAAGTGATATGCGAAAGAGTGGCACATGTTGTTCATCTCTGCAATGAAATCATGATTAAAATCGAAAGGACATCTGTGATAATGAACACTGTCTATCACCTCATATTGCCGCTGTCCATTCCCCCTCCTTGTGAACACATGCACTTCATTTCCCAACCTGGAGAGAGTAGCAGCGAGCTCTGTAACATGTGGTGCAACGCCACCTACTGCAATCGAGTGCAAAGACTCCCAACTAAACAACGCTATTCTCATTCTCTTCTCTTTTATCTCCGTTTCAATCTTCTTTTTCTTCTCTTCCTTCGCTTTCTTCTTTGCCGCCATGTAATACCACCTTTCTCCTCAATTCACTTATGCGTTCTCGTATTTTACTAATCAACTCGCTTTTCGGCTCCCACCATTGCATGCCTACGACTTCGGATGCAAGTTTCTCATCCCGAAATATATCTCGTATCCATGCAGCGAAATCGTTGTGGTTCTCTCTGAGATGATAATCTATTGACCTCTGATCTACTTTTTCCAGTATTTCCAAGAACTCTTCTACACTGCGGGCGGCAAAACCAGTGTGAACTATTTTCCCTCCCCTGCGCATGTTAAAGTAAAAAGCCTCTTCATCTGAAACTGTGCGTAATAACCCCTCGTTTGCGCCGTTTCCCTTTTCGTTTCCGTTGACATCGAATCTGACAAATCTTTTTATGATATTATCCACGGTTGACGAAGGGGGTATAGCAATAAAGGGCCATATCTTCCCTCGAACAACCTCAACGTCTCTTCCGAGCTCACAGTTAGCACCAATGATTGCATCCTTTACGCAGGCATTTTCTCCTGTTATGGTATGTTCGGCGAGAAAGCACTGCTCGATATTTGAGTTTTTCCCTATGTAGACATCCTCAAATAAAACCGCATTAGGTCCTACTGAACAATTTTCTTCTATAATGACACTATCGCCTATCACCGTAGGTCCTGCTATTCCCGAACCGTTAATCTCCACATTTTCTCCTATAGCCACATCTATCTTCGCTTTTTTCATCATCCACTCCATCGCTTTCATGTATCCCTCTGGCTGACCCACATCTGCCCAGAAACTGTTTGCAGTTACCTCGTATCCATATATCTCGCCTTTACGCTTCGCATGAAGTAAGTGAAAAAGGTCCTTTGCAAAGTCGAAAGCTACCCCATCAGGCACAAATTCCATCGCCTTCGGCTCCACCACATATATCCCGGTGCTCGCTAAATTACTAAAACACTTCCCCTTATCAGGTTTAGGTTTCTCGTAGAATCTGGTAATACACCCATTACCTTCAAGCTTTGCAACACCATAGTTCCACGGGTCTTCCACTTGCGTTACCGCGATTGTTACCAGCCCTCCCCTCCCGACTCGTGGTGAAATTCTATTAATCGCCGCAAGTCCATATCTGTGATGTTATCGCCCTGTATCACCACGAAGGGTTCATCTTCTTCATCTAACCCCTCATTTTTTACCGACCCCGCAGTGCCAAGCGGGTGTCGCTCAGTGGGATATGACAGGCGCACATCTTCTCTGTACTTGAAGTAATCTACGATCTTCTCCCGGAGGAACGTCGTAGTTACCACGATGTCGTTCAATCCGTGCGAGACCAGATAGTCAACCACGTGTTCTATCACTGGTTTATTCACTAACGGGATCATCGGCTTCGGCTTCGTGAACGTTAGTGGACGAAGCCTAGTTCCAAACCCCCCAGCCAAAATTACTGCTTTCATTTCTTTTTCTTCTCTCTTCGGTTTTCAGCACAGCGTCACTTGAACCAAGAATAGTTTTTGTCGAGGCGCATATATAAACTTTCCATAAGCAAATATATTTTCATAAAATAAAAAATAGGAAAATATATATGCACTCTTTTCAAACGAAGAATATGCGATGAAATTCGACGATGATTTATTAAAGGATATTCATGCGCTTCTGCACCCGATAAGGTTTAGGGTTGTGGAGTTGCTGGCTGAGAAACCGATGCATATAAACGAGATAAGCAATGCGCTGCGAGAAGAAAGGAGGCTCGTTTCTTACCATCTTCTCACCTTAGAGGAATATGGATTCTTGAGTAGTAATTACGAAATATTGGAACAGGGGAAGTCAAAGGGAAAAGCGATAAGGAAATACCGCGTGACGGGGAAAGTGGAGGAAGTGATTTCAGAGCTTAAGAGGAAGCTTTAGAGTACTTGTATAGCCAAAATAAAAAACCACGAGATTCCACAAGATAGACACAAGAAGATTAGCTAATAGCCCATCCTTAACTCCTCATCCCTTATCCCTATTATTGTTTTTCACGTGAAAATCTGTGTAATCTTGTGGTTACAAAAAAATCTTTTCGCCTCTCATTAATCGCTCGAGCGCAGCCTTTACCGCTTCAGATATTCTATTAGATTTTTCTTCCAGCATCTTCTCCCTCTCTTTCCCTATTTTAATCCCTTTTAAATCGCTATCTAATATCTCAGCCTCGTGAACTCTTTTGTTCTTTATTAATACCTCCCTTCTCTCATTTATGTGTACTCTTATTACCAATCTATTTAATAATCCCTTCACAACCTCTCTAACCTTCATATCTACCAGCAATCCAGTATTCTCCTTCATGTCTTCTTTACGTGCAGGGGATTTCATGAGTTCAACTGCAGCAACCGGGGAAACAAAAATTCCTGTATCTACCTCCTCTACTCGCAACCTGGGCACCTTCCATTTCTCTTCTTCTAAAATTCCGTTTGTTATCTCCTTTAACAGATCATTTAACCCAGCCTTTTCAGCATCTTTACTTTCGCTCATTTCTCCATCCGCCAAATCCCTTACCAAAATTACCGCTTTTTTCCCAAAAATATGCCTGATATTCTAAAAAATAAAAAATAACATTTTTTCAGTACCCCCGTTTCATTCTTAAAAGATTCAGTATAAATAACTTACGATTTACTTTTGTCAGAAAGTCAGAAAATGAAAAAATATCAATGGGGTATGAAAGAGCGTTTCCTACCCCCTGTTCAAATTTTCAAGTTTTACGTTATATCTCTGCGCCAACCAATGTCCTTGTTCTGGTCACTCCCTTGATGGCGTGAATCTTTTCAAGTATAGTTGCGGTAGCGGTTTTTAGATCCACGGTTTCAGCTATCACTATGTAATCATACTCGCCAAACAAAGGATACACTTCCAAGCCAGTCTTTTCCAGCTCGCTCAGAACCTCTTTTGCTTTGCCAACCTCTGCGTTTACCAGAGCGAATACTTTTACCATCTTTTCTCCCCCTTTTATATATCTATATTCATAGCATATATAAGTATCGATTCCAACTATAAAGTGGGGGAAACGACGAACATATGTTTGGCTTTTCCCTTTAAAAGCCAAAATTCATCTCAATGGATATAATTTGCTTACACACGTTGGGTTTCTTGTCAATATGTTTCTCACGCTTATAATGCCTACAAGCTTGTCATCGTCAATCACCGGTAGTCTTCTCATGCCATTCTCTGCCAGGAACTTGCATGCTTTTTCAATAGATGCATCTGGCTCGATGGTGATCAAAGGGCTTGACATGATTTCTTTCGCTTTGATTTCACTTGGTCTTCTATTCCGCATTATAACTTTTATTGCTATGTCACGGTCGGTGATTATCCCTACTGGTTTATCTTCCTTTGTTATAACTACACTCCCTATCCCCGACACTTCCATGTCCATTGATATTTTAGTGACCGGCGCCTCTTCGTCTTCGGTAACGACTTGCGGTGTCATCACATCCCCAACTTCTAATGCCTCTATCGCCATCTTTCTTCTTTCACCTCTTTTCTCTTTACTTCTTTTTTTCTCTATATAAAATTTTGAGATATGTTTGCAATTCATCGAGTAGCCCCCAAACTTATTTATCATATGCAAAATTCATGGGTATTGAAGAATGAAAAAAAGCAGAAGGTGATGTAGCATGATAGAAGAAATAGGAACAGTTGCTGGGGAGATATGGAATTTGTTGAATGAAAGAGGTGGGCTAAGCATATCAGGAGTGGTCTCCGAGATAAATGCCTCGCAAAGTGTCGCTTACATGGGTCTTGGATGGCTTGCAAGAGAGGATAAATTGGAGTTTGTAAAAAAGAACAGAGGAGTTTTCGTCAGATTGAAGTGAGAGAACTTGGAGAAACAGCGGGTGCAAATACGGATATTGACGCTTTCATGGGAATACCCCCCATATAAGATAGGGGGAATTGCAGAGCACGTCTATGAGCTGTCAAAAGCATTGACAAGAAAAGGACAGGAAGTGCACGTGGTTACTTTAGGAACCTTCCCTTACGAGGAAAAAGAAGGAGTGCATTTACATCGGATAGCAGTTGATGCCTCTAAACCCGATTTTATAACACGTATGAATGAAGCGATGAAGAAAATCGGAGCTTCGATTATCGAATCCACTGACACTGGCATAGATATAATCCATGCGCATGACTGGATGGTCGGTAGCGCTGCGATAGCCCTGGCATTCGGATACAAAAAACCCCTTGTAGCAACGATACACAGCACTGAATTTGGAAGGTCGCAAGGAGTAAAAGAAGAATATCAGATGAGAATACACGAAGTGGAAGAACAGCTTGTAAGATTATCCGACCATGTGATTGTGTGCAGCGAGAGCATGAAGAGAGAGATACAAGGCTTGTTTGGTGTTACAGGGAAAATTTCCGTCATTCCAAACGGGGTAGATGCGTCAAAATTCAATTTCGAGGTTGATAGAGATACAATAAAAGAAAAATTCTGCTGTCGGAGAAGCACGAAGATGATATTATTTCTCGGCAGGCTCGTTTATCAAAAGGGTGTGAATGTTTTGATAGGAGCATTGCCAATAATCTTGTCACGATATTCAAAAGGGGAAAAAGATGTGAAGTTTGTGATTGTAGGAGAAGGACCTATGAGAAAGCAACTGGAGAGGGACGCTGCTTATTTAGGTGTATCAAAACACGTTGTTTTTACTGGGTATCTGGACGATTACATGGTTAGGAGTTTATTAAAAGCAGCGGATGTGGTTGTTGTGCCTTCCCTGTATGAGCCATTTGGAATAGTCGCAATAGAGGCGATGGCAGCTAAGACGCCAGTGGTTGTATCTGATATTGGTGGTCTTTCTGAACTAATAAGAGATGGAGAAGGCATAAAAGTACCACCGAACAACTCTGAAAGACTTGCAGAAGGCGTTATAAAAGTTCTATCAGATACAGAAGAAGGTAAAAAAAGGGTAGAGGAAATAGTAGAAAAGGGATTCAAAAAAGCTCTCTCTTTAAACTGGGATAAGGTTACGGAGGCTACTATCGGTGTTTATGCAAAGGTTTTAGCCCATGCTCCATCGGGGATACCAGCGCAAGAGAAGGATATTGAAATAAGGATAGCAACAGGAACAGGAACAGAGAAAGGGGAGATATGGAAATATACGTATTCGTGAAACACTTTTGATTAAAAGAAAAGGCGGTGAACAACAAATAAAAAATGAAATTCATACGAACCACCAAAAGCATCTGCCCTGTATGCTACCGCATCATAGATGCGAAACTGTACGAAGAAAACGGAGCAGTTTACATCGAGAAAAGCTGTGCAGAACACGGCGCTTTTAAAGACCTATGCTGGTCAGATTATCGCCTATACAAACACTTTGAAGCGAAAAACATCGAAGAAGCAGGAAGAAGAGAGGTAGATGCAGGCTCAACAAGTGAAAATTGTGGGGCTTATTCCAACGACTGCCCCCTCGATTGCGGTTTGTGCCCGCAGCATGAATCATCCACTGTTTTAGGTGTCATAGACGTAACCGAGAGATGCAACCTGAGATGCCCTATCTGCTTTGCAGGCGTAAACGGCGGAGGAAACAAAAAGGACCCTGATATAGGGGAAATAAAAGCGATTATAGACAACTTTGCTGCGAATACAAACGCTGTGGGACTTCAATTCAGTGGCGGCGAGCCCACACTGAGAGAAGACCTCCCAGAGCTTATTTCATACGCAAGAAAAAAGTTCGACCATGTAGAAGTGGATACAAATGGTCTAAAAATGGCGGAGAGCGAAGAATATTGCAAAGAGATAGAATCCGCAGGCACAAGTGTTGTTTATCTTCAATTCGACGGCGTAACAGAAGAGCCTTATGAGAAGTTGAGAGGGCAAAAACTGCTTGAAGTAAAGAAAAAAGCAGTAGAGAACCACCGAAATGCTGGACCCAAACCTGCTATCGTTCTCGTGCCTACTATTGTAAAAGGCGTCAATGATGACCAAATTGGCGATATTATAAAATTCGCAATAGAGAATAGCGATGTTATAAGAGGCGTAAATTTCCAGCCGGTTTCCTTCTGCGGTAGAACTGCGTACAACGAAAATGGAAGGATAACGGTCTCTGATGTCATCAATAAGGCGGAAGAACAAACGGGGTTTCTTCGTAAAGATGATTTCTTTCCTCCCTCGTGGCTTAGCGTGCTGCTTGGAACCGTGGGCAAATCGGAGGTGGGCTGCCATTTCTCTTGCGGTGCTTTTTCTTATCTCGTGATCGCGAAAAACGGTAAAGCAGGAGCAAAAGTAGAGCCGATAACGAAATACGTGGATATGGAAAGATTGGCAGCGGTGTATAAAAAAAGGAAAAAGATACTTGTTTTCACGGCTTTACGAAGTATCCGTCCAGGTTTCTTAAAAAAAGTTTTTATCGGATTCATAAAAAGCCACAATTACTGGGACTTATGCGACATCCATTTCAATCTTCTATTTATCGGTTCAATGCATTTCATGGACCCCTACAATTTCGATTTTGCTCGTTTAAGGAAATGTGTGATTCACTATGGTTTGCCAGATGGCAGAATAGTGCCCTTTTGCTCGTACAATAATATACACAGGAGTGGAGAAAATAAATTCAAATGACAAAAAACCAAAACATACTCGCCATAGACATTGGAGCCGGAACACAGGATATAATGATATACAATGAAGATATAGGATTTGATAACGCTTACAAGCTTGTTCTACCTTCTCCCACGCGCTTCTTCGCATCAGAAATAAGGAAATCAAAGCAGGATTTGGTGATCTTTGGCGACACAATGGGCGGCGGTCCTTTTACTCGTGCCTTGCTCGAACATCTCAGAAAATACAAGGTTTACATGACAGAAAGAGCTGCAAGAACACTCCGAGACGATTTGGGAATCATTAAAGGCTACGGAATCGAGATTATATCCGAAGATGATGTAGGGAGGATGAGTGAAAAAGCGAAGACAATAAAAATTTCTGACTTCAATCTCGGGCTTCTGCCGTTCCTTTCTTCTCTCGGCGTGGATACATCTTTTGATAGTATTGCGGTAGCGGTTCAAGACCACGGAGTAGCACCACAGGGCGTTACTGATAGAGAAAATAGGTTTCGGTTAATCGAGGAGCACGTGGGAAATGAAATAGAATCGTTTGCCTATTTCGATAGTGTGCCGCGAAATCTTAGCAGGATGAACTCGATTTTTGAATCGCTGAAACGATGGCATAAGGGGCATATACTTTTGATGGATACGGGACCTGCTGCGGTATCGGGCTCGCTTGAAGACGAAAGAGTAAGAGAGAAGAAGAATCGTATTTGTATAAATGTTGGCAATGCGCATACAATTGCGATGTCCCTGAACGAGAACAGAATAATAGGTGTTTTTGAACACCACACAAAACTCCTTGACAAACAAAAACTTGAGTACTATATGGACAAACTTTCACAAGCAACCATAACCTTTAAAGAGGTTTTTGATGACGGTGGGCACGGAGCATTGGCAATAGAAAAAAACCAACCTGAGATAATCTCGGTGACAGGACCAAAGCGTGAGAGAATGAAAGGACTCGGTGTTTTCTCCGCTCCCGCAGGCGATATGATGATGACCGGACCAGTTGGATTGATAAAGGCGGTGTTGAATAGATTAAAATGATTTTAAAATCCATCCTCCCGTTTATTGCAATAGCTCTTTTCCTTCTGGCGCTATTAGTCCGTAATAAAGCCTTTCTTAAAAGAAAGCGTTTACGGGAAGAACCAGGAGAAGGTGTTTTTCCCCTGGAGTTTGAAAAAATAGCAGGCGCTTTAGGCTGGGTTTTTATCGCCGGGTACTGCGTTCTCGAAGCTTCCGACTACCTCGCCCAAGGAGAATACTTTGACGCTTCCTTAGCCTTCGTTTTTCTTGCCTTCTCGCTCCTTTTAGCTTTCCTTTTGGTAAAAACAAGAGAGAAGGAGGATTTGTTTTTCACGATAACAAAAATTGCACTTATAACTTCCATCTTTTACTTCCCTATTTCTGAATTTCATTTTCTCGGGGATTCCCTCATTTACATCACTGCGGAAATCACTACTTTGATGTTAAATCTTTTCGATGTGGGAGTTTACATGAAACCTCCCTCAAACATATACACAACCATCGGGTCTTTTCATGAGGTCTACAAACCCATAGAGATAATCTTAGCTTGCACTGCGATACAGAGTATGGTTCTTTTTACTGGTTTGATTTTTGGTGTAAACGCACCCATGAGAAGAAAGTTAAAAGCCTTTTTTGTCTCTGTTCCTGTTATATACGGATTGAATATTTTAAGGAACGTATTTGTCACATCCGCGTATTTTGGGCAGTGGTTCGGCTCGCCACTCGAAAGTTTTGACATTGCCCACGGCATGATAGCGAGGATTGGCTCACTGATAGCATTGATTGCTATTGCATACATGGTGTTCATGATACTTCCGGAAGCCCTGGACTTAGTAGAGGATTTCTTTCAATTTATTTTTAAAATTAAAACTAACAAAAGAAATAAAAAGTGAGACTTTAAACTAAACCAATTGGGGTAATAAAAATGGAAGAACAAATAGAACTCGTATTAGATAAATATAGAAGTGCTGGTAGGATTCTGGCAGAGATAAGAGAAGAAGCAGTAGAGAGAATAAAAGAAGGAGTTCCCTTATTAGAAGTTGCGGAATTCGTTGAGAACAGCATAAGGGAAAAGGGTGCTGAACCTGCATTCCCCTGTAACATATCGAGAAACGAAGAAGCGGCACATGCTACTCCCTCAATAGACGACGAGACTGTGTTTGGTAAGGATATTGTAAAACTTGATATTGGTACCCATATAGACGGTTATATTGGAGATAGTGCGGTGACCGTGGATTTAAGTGGCAACAACGAGGGGCTGGTGAAAGCGTCTGAGGCGGCGTTAAACGAGGCGATAAAAATAATTCGTGATGGCGTAAGCACTGTTGAGATAGGAGAAACAATCGAGAACACCATAAGAGAGCAGGGGTATAAGCCCGTTGTCAATCTGACAGGACATGGTCTATTGAAATACAATTCTCATGCACCTCCTGCTATTCCTAACGTGAAGTACGAGCACGGGGTAATATTGAGGGAGAACGATGTCGTCGCGATAGAGCCGTTTGCAACGGATGCGCAGGGCGCGGGAAAAGTAGCAGAAAGCGGTAATGCCGAGATATACAGTCTGATAAAAGCGAAACCAGTCAGGTTGAGGGAAGCGAAGAAGCTGTTAGAGGAAATAAAGAAATATCAGGGATTGCCGTTCGCCAAGAGGTGGCTGCCGAGGGAGAGGCTTGATATGGCACTTCGAACATTGAAAAACACGGGTGTATTGAGGGATTATCCAGTATTGAGAGAAGAAGGAAAGGGATTAGTTTCGCAAGCCGAGCATACGGTAATCGTAAAGGAGGATGGTTGTGAGGTGACAACCAGAAAACCTAAAACCTAATTCACGTCGTAAACCGCTTATAAATCCTCATTATTTTATCCGGCAGTTTTAGAACGTCGTCAATCACAACCCACCTGCTATCGGCATACATTCGTGGTAAATACTCCGCTGCTTCACGATCAACCGTAATACAAAACGACTTGACACCATACCGTTGAGCTTCTCTCAAAGCCATCCTTGTATCT
>Ga0114919_10000272_pt1 | contig 38087 bp, 28 predicted proteins | sample BlataG_FD_88682 | JGI IMG/M metagenome (GOLD analysis project Ga0114919, IMG submission 88682) | Deep subsurface microbial communities from Black Sea to uncover new lineages of life (NeLLi) - Black_00105 metaG | ecosystem: Environmental > Aquatic > Marine > Oceanic > Sediment | place: Atlantic... | reverse complement strand
TTGCTCTTTCGTCGGAACAAAAGCGGTTGCCGAGGTAACGCTAGTGGAGAATTACAGAACTCAAGGAAATTAAAAATAGGTATGAATCAGCAAAAATAGTGGTTCATGCGATAACAAATTTTTTATTAAGCATGACCAATTTGACCGGCACAGGTTTGTTTGTTGGTGCATTCGTTGTAAGTGGTATTGAGTGACTTACTTGCGGCATCGCTTATCTTTCCCTGTTCTAACGTCGATAGTTGAAGGTGGAGTTGAAACAAATCTCACATGACAGTGATGCTGTTTTATGTGGGAGAAGTACTTGAGACTCATAAAATTTGTCTGGGATTATTTTTACACGCTATTTCGATAGATTTGGAGTTGGACCGATGAGCAGTTTGCACCTTGTACCATCTAAGAAAGCACAACTCCATCTGATGCCAGCATGTTTTTTCTTCATGGTTGTGTCATTTTTTTGTCTATCTGTTCACGCTGGTGAATATGTGATGCATACCGATGCAATCACTTTTGGCCAACCGAGCATGCCAAGTGCATCATGCAATTGCGAAGGAAATCGCCAGCCTCCTTGGCATGGGAGTGTTGAAGGCCGTTGCTGCAACCGTCCCTGTTGTCCACCGCCGACACATTTCCATGCTGATGCATCTGGGCAACTGAGAGCAAAAGATGAGGCAAAATCTCAATGTGTGAAACTGCCTCCAGCATTTCCTAAATTCGAAGCATGGCGGCATACTGGCAGATTGCCATCTCCTGCACCACTTGTCATGCCTCCGTACTATCATTGAGAGATATCGATTTCGGTGTGTATGGAGGGTAGGTCTTAAAAAACCTGTGCCCTGCTATGACTGAAATATCAGAGGTACAAGAATCGTCACTACAAGAGTCACAGTGACAGCACCCACGATATCGAGTCCTATACCAGCCCGCATCATCGATCGAAGTGGGACACGTCCAGTGCCGTAGACAATTGCATTGCATGGGGTACTGACCGGCATCATAAAGCCAAGACTCGCAGCAAGTGTGGCAGCGATTGCGGTTGATAATGGGTCACCCCCGGAAGCAGATGCCAAAGCAATTGCAACAGGTACAACCATGTTCGCACTCGCGGTGTTGCTCGTAAACTCACTGGTGAAAACAGCTACAACTGCGGCAGCTCCGATAAGAACCCATCCGCTTGTGTCACTCGGAAGCCATGCAGTGAGGCCTTTCCCAATGGCCTCCGCGAGCCCAGTCTGAAACGCCAGAGACCCGAGAGCCATGCCACCACCATAGAGAAGAATAATACCCCAGTCGATTCCTGCAGCCTGTTGCCACTGCAGAACACGTGATGATTGCTTTGTTTGACCATCACCGGGAAGAATAAAAAGAAGCATTGCTCCGAGAATTGCAGCAACACCTTCTGGAATGTGGTCGCGGAACCATAGGCACAACGGATGCTCACTGCCGAGTGTGAGTGTGAGAAACCCAGGTGTTACCCAAAGACCTACCGTCACACCAAAGGCTAAGGCCGTAGACCGCTGGGCAGTTGTCCATGAACCGAGCTGTCGCCTTTCATTGGCGACCAACTGACTCATGCCTTCAATATGACGCACCCCAGATGGAAAACTCACAGCGAGTAAGAGTGTCGACATAATGATGAGAAAGATAGAAACAGGTGCTCCGACAAGGCACCACTCAAAAAAACTAATGTGAACACCAAGCTGTTCTCGTATGAAAGCAAGTCCTATAACATTCGGAGGCGTACCGATCGGTGTCGCCAGGCCGCCGATTGATGCAGCGAATGCAACACAGAGAAATAAGCCGGTTGCAAATTCTGGCTTGGGGCAGCAATTGGCCTTTCGGCCGGCTTCTTCAACAGCAGAGAGCATACCCGCAACGATCGCTACCATCATTGCCGTCGTTGCTGTGTTGGAAATAAAGCCACTTACGACACCAGAAACGATGGCTACTGCAAGCATTATTCGAAGTGGGCGTTCACCAACCATTGGCAGCGCAAGCACTGCAAATGCAAGCCGACGATCAAGCCGGTGAATGCGAATAGCCTCCGCTAAAATAAAGGATCCAATAAAAAGAAAGACGAGTGGCTGAGAAAACGGCCGAAACACCTCACTCGCAGGCGCAACACCTGCTACGACACAGGCAGCCGCCGCTAGAAGTGCAGACACCGGGAGAGGCAGCGCTTCTGTAACCCAGAGGGTCACCACGCCTAACAGAATAAAGGCAAGCGCGGTGGCCTCGTAGGAAAGTTCCATACCAATACGTTACTCGTTGGAGAGGTACTGACCGAATCGATCGATGTTATTGAACCGCGGCTTGAGCAGCAGCTAATCGGGCAACTGGTACCCGATAAGGTGAACAGCTTACATAATCAAGACCGAGCTCATGACAGAAGTGGACTGAGTGTGGATCACCACCATGCTCGCCACAGATGCCAAGTTTGATCTTCGGACGACTTTCGCGACCCTTTTGAACAGCAATTTTCATCAACTGGCCAACACCAGCGATATCAATTGATGCAAATGGGTTTGCTTTGAAAATTCCTTCTTCGGTGTACTTGTTAAGAAATGAACCCATGTCATCTCGGCTCATACCAAGAGTCGTTTGCGTGAGGTCATTCGTACCGAATGAGAAGAACTCAGCGGTCTCAGCTATTGCGTCAGCCGTAAGAGCCCCACGTGGGATTTCAATCATGGTACCAACGAGATACTTGATTTTCTGCCCAGTTTCTTTCTGAACCTGTTCCGCAGCGTCGTGAATAACAGCTACCTGATTATCCAGTTCTTTTTTAAACCCAACCAGCGGCACCATGATCTCAGGCCGTACCTGAATGCCAGATTTTTGAACTTTGGAAGCGGCCTCAAAAATTGCACGGGCCTGCATCGCTGAGATTTCTGGGTAACTGATACCAAGACGACAGCCACGATGCCCAAGCATGGGGTTGAACTCATGAAGCGATGCAACTCGCTTGGCAACCACTTCAGGACTTATCTTCAGCTTCTTGGCCAGGTCCGCCTGGGATTTTTCATCATGCGGAACAAACTCGTGAAGTGGTGGATCAAGCAGCCGGATAGTTGCCGGACGTCCTTCAAGCGCCTTGAAGATCCCCTCAAAGTCTTCCCGCTGATACGGCAGAAGCTTTTTCAGAGCGGCACGGCGAACATCTTCACTCTCGGCAAGAATCATTTCACGCATCGCGTCAATACGATCACCCTCAAAGAACATATGCTCGGTTCGGGTAAGACCGATTCCTTCTGCACCAAAGGCAATAGCCTGACGCACCTGTTCTGGTGTGTCTGCGTTTGTTCGCAAGCCAAGTTTTCGGTGCTTATCTGCCAGTTTCATGATGAAGTCGTAGTACTGGAAGACTTTTGACTGCTTTGGCTTCATGGTCTTGCTGACCAGTACCTGCTTGAGTTCACTGTCAGCGGTTTCAATGTTGCCAGCAAAGACTTCACCGTTGCTGCCATTAATTGAAACTGCATCACCTTCTTTGAGCGTGTGCCCGGCACAAGTCAGTGTGCCTTTGCTGTAATCGATGGAGATTTCACCAGCACCTGCGACGCACACTTTACCCATCTGACGTGCTACCAAAGCGGCGTGACTTGAGACACCACCTCGGCTTGTCAGGATTCCTTCTGCGGCAATCATCCCACGAAGGTCTTCAGGGCTTGTTTCAACACGGGCAAGGACAACACGTTCGCCAGCCTCGGCAAGTTCTTCTGCCTTGGCTGCAGTAAAGACAAGTTGGCCAGCCGCAGCACCGGGGCCTGCAGGGAGTCCGGTAGTCAGGAGACGCCCTTCTTTCTTCGCGGCGGCGTAAGCCTTGAGGTCAAAGATTGGCGCAAGAAGTTGTGATAATGCATCTGGATCAGCCGACTTCAGGGCATGCGTTGGCTTCATCAGTTTTTGCTTCACCATATCGTGTGCAATCTTCACATAGGCAATCGCTGTTCGCTTTCCGTTACGAGTTTGAAGCATGTACAGCTTTTTCTTTTCAATAGTGAATTCAAAGTCCTGCACATCGCCAAATTTCTTCTCGAGCCGTTCACGAACTTTAACGAGCTGTTTGTAGGTGTCTTTGAAGACAGGATCTTTCGCCATGGCTGTCATGGGAAGAGGTGTTCGGACACCAGCAACAACATCTTCACCTTGGGCATTTATAAGGTATTCACCATAGAAAATATTTTCACCAGTCGCGGGATCTCGGGTAAAGGCAACACCCGTTGCGCAGTCATCACCCATATTGCCAAACACCATGGTCTGGACATTGACCGCGGTTCCCCACTCATCTGGAATTTTGTACTTCCGACGGTAGAGAATGGCTCGTTCGTTCATCCAACTTCCGAATACGGATCCGACCGCACCGATCAGTTGTTTGAATGGATCTTGAGGGAAATTTTTCCCGGTACGGTCCTTGATGAGACGGAAGTATCGCTTGATGAGTTCGCGGAGTGCTTCCTCTGTAAGCTCTGTATCGTTTTCGATGCCGAGTTGATGCTTCAGTCCATCCATAACTTCATCAAAAGGCTCGTCTTCATTCTCGTGCCGCTTCTGGACACCCATAACAACATCGCCGTACATCTGAATAAATCGGCGATATGAGTCATAGGCAAAACGGGGATTGCCAGTTGCTTTGGCGAGCCCAACAACGGTTTCGTCATTCAGGCCAAGGTTCAGAATTGTGTCCATCATGCCAGGCATGCTGTCACGAGCACCGGAACGAACACTTAAAAGCAATGCATTATTTGGGTCGCCAAACTTCTTCTTTGTTTCTTTTTCAATTGTTTTGAGGTTTCGAAGAATCTGATCCTCAAGACCGGCAGGAAACTTCTGGCGATTTGCGTAGTAGTCGATACACGTCTGCGTTGTGATAGTGAACCCTGAAGGCACTGGCAGACCGATTTTCACCATCTGAGCCAGGTTCGCACCTTTGCCACCAAGCAGATCCCGCATGGTTCCATCACCGTCACACTTTGTTTGGCCAAAGTAGTAAATCATCCGACCAGCTTTCTTCGCTTTCACAGCTTTGCGGACGATTTTTTTCTTAGCAGTTTTTTTCTTGGCAAGCTTCTTGGCCATCAGGGTATGGAACCTTTCATGGTGAGGGATCGAGTGAGCTGAAAGCCCCAACTCAGAACGCATGTTTTCAATCAAACGACAGAAAATCTACGGTCAGACGTCAGGAGCGTCAACGAGCTACTCTCTAGCGACATGTATGTGCATCAAGCCTATGTTTTTAGCAGTTTTCAAGCGACGGAACCAGATGCTGAAGAGACTGAAGGGACCTAGGGCAAAATAGGCCAGATTGACTTTGTTAAGAGCCCTAATTGGCCCAGTTGAGAAAAATTTCTTGGTTTGTTCCTGGCTGACGTGTGCTGAGAATTCCTTGCCTTTTTTCAAAAAGTGTCACTAAGATAGAGTTGATAGACCCCGCTGATCGATCCCCTCTCGGATCCGCGCTTGAAGGCTTTCCCTGGCAAGCGGCGACGTGGGTGTTCCCAAAGAACTCTTTGAAGTTACATCAATGGAACCCTCGCCCACATGGCTCATTGCACGATGCTCTTTCATCCCTGCTTATAGTGCAGGCGATTTTGGATTTCTGCATCAAAAACGAGGGAAAGCAAACACAGTAAGGGTTTGCTTCCTAGGACTTCTGCTTTTCCTTGGTTGTGTTTCTCACGGGACCTGCCTTGCAGTGCAGCCTGAAACACTGTCATTTAATCATGATGTTCGGCCGATTCTCAGCCGTCACTGCTTTGCATGTCATGGCCCGGACAGCCATGATCGACAGGCTGGTTTGCGACTGGATATCCGTACGAACGCACTTCAAGAACTCGAAAGTGGCAGGCGTGCCATTGTTCCTGGCAAACCAGAAGAGAGTGAACTGGTCGCACGCATTTTGGATTCAGACCCAGATGTCATCATGCCTCCACCAGAGAGCAATCACGTACTGACACAGGATCAAAAAGAGATCCTCAGTGCCTGGGTAGCTGGTGGTGCGGAATACCAGCCGCACTGGGCGTATGTTTCTCCAGAGAAGCACAAGGTTCCAAACACCATTGACGATCAATGGTGTTTGAATTGGATCGATCACTTTATTTTCCAGCGGTTGAACGAGAAAGGTATTTCACCAGCAACTGATGCTGATCCAATTACGCTGGTACGTCGAGTCACATTCGATCTCACAGGTCTTCCTCCAACGCCATCAGATATTGATGACTACCTTTCGAATAAATCAGCTGATCGATATGAACAACTTGTCGATCGGCTGCTAGCCTCTCCTCGGCATGCCGAACGACTTGCAAGTTGGTGGCTCGATCTGGTTCGGTACGCTGATACCGTTGGGTATCACGGCGATCAAACGCATAGTGCATCGCCCTATCGCGATTGGGTGATTGCAGCATTTCAAAAGAATCTAGATTTTGATCGATTTACTGAAATGCAAATCGCCGGTGATTTTTCTGTGAAAAACTCTGACGAGCATTTTGAGGACCGCCTTCTTGCTGGTGCCTATAACCGACTGTTGCAGACATCTCATGAAGGGGGGCTGCAGGTCAAGGAATATCGAACGATCTATCAGGCCGATAGGATTCGCAACCTGTCTGGAGTCTGGCTAGGAGCAACGGTTGGTTGTGCACAGTGCCATGACCATAAATACGATCCGTACACCAGTCGAGATTTCTATGCACTTGGTGCGTTCTTTGCTGATATCGATGACGAGAAGCACATGGGTGTCGCGGGCCGTGGCGGTGGAACAAACACACTTCCTACCGCTCGTGATCCTGAGCAGGCTGTGGTTGGTCCCTTTGATCGCGAGCGAGCCTCTGCACTTGATGCAACAATTCAACAGGCACGTGCAAGCCTCCCACCCCTTCCACTCCCAGTGGTAGAAGCAACCGCTCAAGAAGGGAGCGATAAAGAAAAAAAGGAAAACCAGTCGCAGTCTTCAGAAAAGACAAAACTGTCTGGTGTTGTCGAACCACCAGAAATCCTTCAGGCCCGAAAGCATCTCAAAGCACTTGAATTGAAACGTAAAAATCTTGAGCGGAAGCTCATGATCACAAAACAACTTGAGACACCACGTATTGTTCGAGTACAGCACCGTGGAAACTGGATGGATGAGTCTGGCGAGGTTGTAGAGCCTGCTATACCAGCCTTTCTTGGTTCGCTTGAAACTGATGGTCGTGCAACACGAGCGGATCTCGCGCGTTGGCTGGTGGCACCAGCCGATGACGGTGGAATTGGAGAATTCACAGCTCGAGTGATCGCCAACAGAATCTGGTCAATCTTCTTCGGTGCTGGCTTGTGTCGTTCGGTAAATGATTTTGGCGGGCAGGGTGAACCACCCGACTACCCAAAGCTTCTAGACAGACTCGCCCTGGAGTTCTTTGAGAGTGACTGGGATGTGCGACATCTCATTCGGCGCATTGTGACCAGTCGAGCCTATCGGATGTCATCAGATGCCACTGAAGATATGCTTAAGCATGATCCTGAAAACAGATTCCTCGCACGGCAGGGTCGCTGGCGATATCACGCTGAAGGTGTACGAGATGCCGTGTTGCTTGCGAGTGGCTTACTTGTTGAAAGGCTTGGCGGACCGAGTGTGCATCCGTATCAGCCATCAGGGTATTACCGCCATCTTAATTTTCCCCAACGGACATACAACCAAGACACTGATGACCGGCAATGGCGGCGAGGTCTGTATGTCCATTGGCAGCGGATGTTTCTCCATCCGCAACTGATGGCATTCGATGCGCCGACACGAGAAGAATGTACGGCTCAACGCCCGCGATCCAACACACCAAAGGCAGCACTTGTCCTCCTGAATGACCCAACATTCATTGAGGCAGCGAGGAATCTTGCAGAACGAGTTTTGAATGAGAGCGAAAGTGACGACGACCGACTGACCACATTGTGGCGGTATGCCGTTTCGCGAAAACCGGATACTTTCGAGAGAAAGCAGCTGAAAAATCTTTTGCAGAACAGCAGACAGGAATATCAGGAAAGCCCGGAATCGGCAGGAGAACTTCTTGCTGTGGGAATTTCATCGAGGGATGACACGCTTGACGCCATTGAACATGCAGCATGGACAGCAACTGCACGAGCAGTGCTCAACCTTCGCGAAACAATTGGTCGGTACTAACTAAATAGAGAAGACAACTGAAAACGGATGCAGTGAGTTCCCCAACAAGTAACGAGTTTTGAAAACAGGATGCATTTCATGCAGTTTGAATCACATATTCACCGTCGTACCTTTCTTGCCCGAAGCGGACTCAATCTAGGTGCAGCAGCATTGTCAGGCCTTCTTGCACGTGATGCCCTCGCGGCACCAAGTGGGTTGCACCAGCAGGCAAGCCTTGGGGCAATTCAAACACTGCATCATCCACCTCGTGCGAAAGCGGTTATTTTCCTTTGCCTGGCTGGAGGCCCAAGTCATCTTGAAACGTTTGACCACAAACCAGTCCTATCTGAACAAGATGGTCAACCAATGCCAGAAAGTATTACGGCAGGACAGCCGATTGCGCAATTGCAAGGCAAGAAACTCTTATGCCTCGGTCCACGAAAACCCTTTCGACGGTTTGGTGAGTGCGGTGCAGAGATCAGCGAGCACTTTGCCCAGTTGGGGAGTCTTGCCGATCGGTTTACGATTATTCGGAGCATGGTCACCGAGCAGATCAACCATGATCCAGCCCACACCTTTATGAATTGTGGCACGGCTCTTTCTGGCCGACCAAGTATGGGTGCGTGGGTGACATACGGGCTGGGGAGTGAAGCAGATGACCTTCCCGGTTTTGTTGTGATGACGAGTAAAATGGGACGGAACCCTCAGCCGATCGCTGCTCGTCAGTGGCATTCAGGATTTCTTCCAGGGCAGTTTCAGGGTGTGGAATTTTCAACGAGTGGTTCACCTGTTCACTACGTAGGAAATCCTCCTGGTGTTTCAGTACAACAACAACGAGATGTGATCCAAACAGTATCTGCTCTTGAAGAACATCGCTTACAGAAAATAAATGATCCAGATGTTGCGACTCGAATTCGACAATATGAGCTTGCGTTTCGAATGCAGACAAGTGTGCCACAGCTCGCAGATCTTTCAGGAGAAACCGCGGAAACACTGGAGTTGTATGGTGCAGAACCTGGTCAGGCGACAGTAGGAACCAATTGCCTGATGGCCCGCAGACTCATCGAGCGAGGCGTGCGGTTTGTGCACCTCTACCACAGTGATTGGGACCACCATGGTGGTATTGATCGCTTTATGAATGAGATCTGTCCGCCAACCGATCGAGCAGCTGCTGCGTTACTCACTGACCTTGATCGTCGAGGCCTGTTGGATGAAACGCTGGTTGTCATTGGTGGTGAATTTGGCCGCACACCAATGGGCCAAGGGAAGGATACAAGTATTGGACGAGACCATCACATCAAAGGTTTTAGTACCGTACTGGCAGGAGGTGGTATCCGTGGTGGGGTGACGTATGGAGCCACTGATGACTTTGGCTATAACGCTGTTGAAAACGTTGTGCATGTGCGTGATCTCCACGCGACGATGCTCCATTCCTTGGGAATCGACCACAACCGTTTCTCAGTTGAGTATCAGGGGCTTGATACAAAACTGACAGGTGTTGAACCAGCGACACCGATTCAGGCTCTCTTTACCTGAGCACGAACAGTTACATGTAGCAAAATGCAACTAAGACTTGTTGCATTTTGCTACGCGCGATTTTCACGCAGTCTGCGCAAGAGTAAGAAAACATCTGCAAATAATGGTGTTTTTTCTAAATTCATTCTTTGGCATGCCGTCTGCGTTGGGGAAGGAGTATTGCCCAAGACTTCTACCCACAAGGTGCTCTCATGACTTCCGCTACCAGACAATACAGACGCCGTCTATCAACTCAAACAACCACACTTCACAACGAACAACTTGAACCGCGCCAGCTCATGGCAGCGGTTGCCGATGGTCATACTGAGTGTCAGAGCGAGCACACCAGTGATATGTCGGTTCAATCTTTTACGGAGGTAGCCTCCAAAGTGTTCGGTGACTCAGGAGCCAGTGGACTCGGCGGAAAGGAGCAGTCAGCGAAGCCTGGAGTGAACATCGGAAAAATACCACTTGATGAGATGATGGATCATCTTGGAGATAGGGGAATACGCCCAGATTTTTCAGAACTCGTAAAAGGTGTGCAAAACCTTCTTGGTCGACCCGGTGCACGAGCAGGATTTCCAGGCATTGATCAGTCTGGTGAGCTTAACCCAAATGATATTCTTGGAGGCAATAGGGATAAAATTAGAGATTTGTTGGATAGTCGCGGCAGTAATGGTCTCTTCCGTCCAGGTGAACGCACGTATCAGGGAGACTCCCAGAGGGATTGGTCCGCTGCCGGCTCAATGATCCCAGGTGCATCTACCGCCGCAAGAAGGTTGCAGAGCCAGGCGTCAGTCGGTTGTGGATTTGGAGCCGGTCTCGTGGTTGTTGGTCAGACACTGCAAAAAATCCCACACCCATACGCTCGAGTAGCTGGTGCGGGTTTAACTGGTGCTGGTGCCGGCATATTACTTGGTTGTGATTTTGTTGATGATCAAGATCAATCAGATTCAACAGATGATTCAACACCGGCGTCATCCGAAGATGATTCAACACCGGCGTCAACAGAGACGTCATCTAACTCAAGGGAAAGTTCTTCATCCGATCCTGCACCAGAATCAACAGAGTCCTCTCAGCCTGTACTAGTCTCGGAAGAACTGGATGAAAATGGAAACGTGGTGCACATGACTTTTGCTTTTCCTGAAGAACCAAGTGGTACAGGTGGAGACGATGGCCAACCGAATGAAGAAAATGGATGGGGAGGTGTTCCTGATGTGGTTATGGGTGATGGCAAACTTGAATTCAGAAAACCAAGTGAAGGTGTCTACGACCTTACAAAAGCTGAAATGTTGAGTCGCTTAAAACCACGGGAGCGAGCCTTTAGTATCGATGCTGTGATAAATCCTGTTCCTGATGAAGTAGGTACCGCTTCCAACGTGAGTCACCAGATAAGCGAACAAGCAGGATTTACACCACCCATTCCAACAGATGGTACCTGGAATACATTTGGTGCAGGATCTGCCGTCAGTGAAAGAGCCGGATATACGCCACCAATTCCTGTTTGGAGTGCATTTGGAACTGACAAAGCGTAGTGCGATGCGCAGAATATTCACTCGATCAAGCCCGCCCTATCTGTTGGGGCGGGTTTTTTCTTGCCTTCGTTTACCTTACGAAGCGAAGCAAAAAGAAACTCAGGCAGACGTGCCAGGCATTGATTCTCGATGTCTATGAATACGATCTCCCCTGTCTCGCGGCCCGTGGAGCATACGTCCAATCCATGTATATCGAACAAACAGTTGATAGGTCACAAGCAGAATCAATGTTGTACCCGTACAGATCATGCTGAGCTTTAGAAAGATTGGAAGCTTCCATGTTTGCATCAAGCATGCGAGTGTGATCACAAGGGGGATGTGCATCAGATAGAGCCAGTAGGACGAGTCAGAAACATAGCGCATGACTCTACTTTCCGCTGAGAACCATCTTCGGAACATTCCAATGAATCCAAAACACATCAACCATGCAAAAAGTATCTGTGGAACTGCAGTGACGACTGGATTGGCCATGGTGGCGAGGGCGGCAGGAAAACAAAGACAAGCTCCAAGAAGATGCCAGGGCCACCAACGACCAAGCCTTTCAGCTTTTTCACCCGAGATGAATACCGACATGCCGAACCCAAAGAAGATGGCGTAGTACACAAGAAGATGAGGCTGTGGAAGAAGCCCAAGACTTGTATCCGGTCCAAAGTGCATTCTGGGTGTCATCGTACCCATGAGTAGTTGTGGAAGAAGTGTGACTGGAACCATCCACCAGATGGATGCATTGAGCCGAAAAGGCCATTGCTTTTCAACGGAAATTCCAAAGCAGCGAAGGAGTGACTCGGCACAGACAAATAAGGGAATAAGCCAACATAAAAACCATAGGAACCAGAGGTGATCAAACACACGTGAAAAGATCAGATGACGAGGTTTGAGATTTCCAAAGATACCTTGATCACGTGATTCTTTTTTATCGCTCTTTTTGAAAGCTGTTTGAAACCGGTCCGATTTGAGCCAGCCGGCGTATCCGGAACGAATGGCCTCAAGAGTCTGCTTGAAACGAGATTGTTGAAGGGTGCCAGCGTCTTTTTCCTGAGAAGTATCAACACTATTTTCTGAATTTGATGAGTCCTGCTGAGAAGGTGTTCCAGCCTCACGAAGAAGATTTCGTACACGTTCCCGGCCCGATTCAACCCGTTTCTGGTCGAGCTCCGGTACTCTCAGCCAAGAAGCGATACCCTGAGTCATCTCCCAGTCCGCATTTGTTGAATCCATCGCTGTATCATCATCATCTCCCCGAACACTGACATCGATGCCGCGATCCAGTAAGAGCCTGACAACACCCACGCGACCAAGGAAGGCGGCACCATGTAGTGCTGTACGATTCCCATCGTCTCGTTGTTGAACGTTCGCGCCGCGATTCAAAAGAAGTTCAGCCACTTTGGTTTTACCGTAGAGTGCAGCAATGTGGAGTGGTGGCATTTTGAACTCTGGATCAGGAGTGTTGATACCAACCTTCTTTTTGTCCAGAAACGACTTCACCGTCAAAAAGTCACTGCGGCGAATTGCATCGTAGAGGTTGTCTGGCTTTTCCTTGCTTTCAGCCGACTGCTTCTTCTCTGCAATTCTCTTGCCGTAATTGGTAGCCCACCGGCCGACATAAGTATCGAGCGGAACAATAGTGACAGTGCCAAGAAGACATGGCAAAAGAATTCGCACGCTTCGTTGCCGGAGCATGCTTTGTACGCCACGTTTGTGCCAAAGCATGGCAGTAAAAAAACCACTGACAAGAAAGAACAACGGCATCCGAACACCATGAATACCAAGAAAGAGAATCCATACCCATCCCGCTGTTTGTGTGTCACGAATCACAGATAACCCAGGCATGAATGGCATTAATCCATGAAGCACGATGCCAAGAAGCATTGCGACGGCCCGAAGGGCATCAAGATCATGTCTGCGAGCAATTGTTTTCGATGAAGTAGGTTCAGGCATGATTCTTTTTAAAGGTAACGTGCTAGTGTCTGCACGGCATTGGTTTGTCGAGTCTACCGATCGCACGAAAAACAAGAAATCGTGAGAGGTACCAAGGATGTGGCTTTAAGAGTTCAGCGTCTTTCGGCGCACCTTTCTTTTTGAAAAGAATATCCTCAGGATCTTTCGACCGCTTGTATTCTACAAAAAGGTTTTCCCGCTTCCGGGAAGAGGTGATCCTTCGAAGTTCGAACCAGGTGAGAAGGTCCTTCGTCTTCACGTATTGTTGCAGTTGCCGGTCATTCGATCCAAGAACCTCAACAAGATCATCCTGATATCCAAAAAGTTTCAGCCGATGCATGAAGAGATGATTGTTTCCGGTTCCTTCGGTTCGTATGTTTGCGAACATCGAAAAAGCTGTTGTTGTTTTGAGGCTGAGGTACGGGCAGTACCCATTGAAGAAAACGAGAGCTGGGAATATCCAGAGGATTCGCAAAGGGCGAACCATAGGTACCGGTGCACTTCGCCAGCCAGCCTTACGGAGCATCGGCGCGTATGTGGCTGTCAGCCACAAAGCGAATAGAAGCCATGCATAAAACCCAATAGCATTGGCAGTAAAAAAACTGCCACCAGTTCGATATGCACGAATCTGCAAAAAGCAGGCAAGTCCAAAGATGAATACGGCAGCTAACTTTGCGGCAAGAACACCGAACTTCGGCATTCGTTGCCAGACCTGAAATGGATTGTCGTGAGATGAAAAAAGAAAAACGGTATACAGCGCGTAGAGCAGGTGGGAAAAGCTATAGATGCCTCCATGTGGGTGAAGTGCAAGAAACCAGTGGAAGAGAAGCCCAAGAATGACAGTGGCAACCCGTGTTGTGCGCCACCAGAGGCCAATTGGAATGGCAAGCTCAATGAGAAGCGTCCCGATGATGGTCGGCCACTGTGTCCATTCGCTTGATGGAATGATGGGCACTGATGCAGCAAGCTCTTTGTGCATGGATACAGCACAACTGACCGCAGGGTTGAGAAAGTCCCAATTCAACTTATGCAGCACAGTGAAGAGATACATGATGATCAAGGAACTCATTATGACAGGGCGCATCTGCTCATAAATGGCTGCACGAAGTTCGACAGACGGTAGGCGTTTCTTCCAATTGCATGCAGTGACGGCAAGAACCGTACCTATCATGGAGGCATGTATGAGCATTTCAAAAAAAATATGATTTGGCACAAAGGGAAGTCTTTGGAACCAGAACGTGAGACTGGAGAGAAGAAAAAGACAGAGGACAAGAATAGATCGTGGAAAAAACAAAAGAAGTAAGGTTGCGGCCAGAAGGAGCTGTCCGGTGATCATGCTCATCCACCACGGAAAGGAGAGCATGTGAATAAAGCTGGCTGTTGCAATTCCGATACTAATACAGCCAAGACTTGCATCGAGTGAATATGCAGAAGGGCGTGTAGTAGATTGATTGGCAGTGTCTTCACTCACGGCGGTCACCAGGTACACAATTTAAAGCGAAGGAAAGTGAAAATATAATTGGCAGGGTGGTCGATTTTGATTTGCAGACAGAAAATCAAGTGGAGGAGAGGCCTTCATGAGAACCATTGATTCTCTCCAATTGCGAGCATCGTATGAGTAAAACCTACAGTCACTGCCCAGAAAGTAATAAAGTCATGGTGCATGTTTTGCCTCTAAGAACTCAACATCAGTAAAGTACGCCCCACCATCTGGTTCATTTGAATTCCAGAACCGTGTGATGAGTTCAGTTTTCCCAGCCGGCAAATTTACAGTGAAATGAACGTGTGATGACCCGTCGAGTACATTCACCTCGTGTGTTTCACCAGCAACTGTGAGGGAGGCGCGCTCTGCAACCAGAGGCGTATTTGCTTCTTTGGGAAGCTGCCGCAAGGTGATTCGGTATGTTCCATCTTGTTGAACCATGACGTGCCACGGTCCTGTGATAGATGGTCTACGATTGATTGAATTGAAATTCCATGGTGGATTTCCAAATGGCAAATACCAGTCCTGTGAGCAAAGAGTAGTTGGATTTTCCACAGGGTTGCCGACATCGATAGCGACCGGTTCCATGCGGGGTGATACAGATTTCCAGAACGCTTCATAAAGCTTACGAAGTTCAGTAATAACGTCTGGATGATCTTCAGCAATATTATTTTGTTGGGAGTGGTCAGTACGGAGATCATAAAGCTCAGTGCCGTTTATAAGCCGCCATGGTCCTTTACATACACATGATGTGTCCCACGGTTCTTCCGGATGGTGAAACCCGGCACCACCATGGAGTTGTGCAATATAGTGGTGCCGATGTGCCAGTATTTTTTCATCATGGATGTTTGCTGCGAATGAAAATCCATCGGGGTCATGATCCTGAGGGAGTTGTATCTCACACAGATCGAGAAGAGTTGGAAGGAGATCAAGATGAGCCGTCAATCCATCGAAGTCTTTCCCTTCTTTCAGTCCACCGACAGGCCAATGAAGAAAGCAGGGGACTCTGTGGCCACCCTCGTACACAGTCGACTTTTTCCCCCTCATGTTTGCATTGAAGCCGTGGAAACTTCCCGCAGGTAGTTCACCTTTCGGAATACCATTGGAGGTGCCATTATCTGTCATGAAAATGAGAATGGTATTCTCGGCAAGCCCCAGATCTTCGAGGTGTTCTCGTAATAGTCCTAAGTTATGATCGATATTTGTGATCATGCCATAGAAATTGGCACCGTTCCCCCAGAGAACCGAATCTCGGTATGGTTCGCTCCACTCTGGATCGACCCGGTACGGGCCGTGCGGGGCATTGGTTGCGAGATATAAAAAGAAAGGTTCTTTTTGATGACGTTCAACAAATTTTTTGGCTTCATTGAACCAGATATCTGTGCAATACCCGGTAAATTTCTCAAATACACCATTTCGTTCATACGTGTCGTCAAAGTAATCGTTTCCGTAGTAGTCCGAAGCTTGGCCAACTCCACCACAGCGGTGCCAGAGAACTTCTTGAAACCCGCGGTCTTGCGGCCGGTGCGGTGCGTTATCTCCAAGATGCCATTTGCCAATCATGCCAGTGGCGTACCCAGCATCTGAAAAAATATTTGCAATCGTTTGCTCATCACGATGGAGCATTGTACGGCCACTACTCGTACGGTACGCCCCGGTGCGAGCAGGATAGCGACCTGTCATCAGTGCGGCACGAGTTGGCGTGCAGTAAGGACTCACATGAAAGTTTGTGAGTCGAAGCGATTCCGCATGCAACCGATCAATACAGGGAGTTTTTATGACCGGGTTACCATGACATGCTACGTCACCGTACCCCTGATCATCGGTCATAATAAGAATGACATTTGGCGGTACAGCTGCAAGTGCTTGAATGACACCTGTATTGCACACCAAGGCCATCAGAAGGGATAGATAATTTTTCATGGTGCGCTTTCCTGAAAGATAATGCGCTCTGAAAACGCCACGTTACCGTACGGTCGTATAAATAAAGGGCCCCAATCAACTCAAAAAATCTTCTTTGATTCGATAACGTTTCCCCCTGGAAGACAATGTACATGGCTTCTGGGAAAATAATCTAGTTGTGTTCACCGAACCAACGTTCTTTGATTTCATCGAGTCGTCCTGCTTCACGCATCTGTAAGATTGCGTTGTTCAGTGGCTCACGCAGTGTGCTTCCTTGTGGAAGTGCGAGCGCGAAGTCAAACGAATCAAAGATGCCCGGAATCAGTCGAAGGTCTTTTGATTTAGAAGTATGCAAAGCAAGCATGAGCGTGTGTGATTCAGAGACCAGTGCATCGCATTCCTCGCTTGAAACAGCGGCCACCATGGCTTCAAGATCCGGATAGAGTATGGGGCTGCCCCCAAACTCTTCCACTGCAACAACAACAACACCACCTTCTTGACAGGCGACGGTCTTGCCGAAGAGGTCACGAGGGCTCCGTATGGTGCCGGTTACCTGATCAACAGTCATGGTCGTAGTGAGAGTGCTGGTGAGAAGTGCAACAAGGACAATGCCACCAATCATCGATGCGGTTGCTATAAATCTTCCAGTAACAGTCGAAATTACTTTATTTTCACAGCCACCAGTGATGATTGTACTTACGCTCCACCAAACAGCTTCCCAGGCGCCGCGGGGGTAAGGAGTCGGGAATGATTCGGCATTATGACGTCGTTCGAAAATCCAGAGAAGGTGTCCGGTCAAGACTATCGTCCCGATCACTCCAGCAAGGATGGATACTAATTCCCATGAGATCAAGTTATTGAGAGCTGTAAGCAGACGGCCATCAGGCTCACGGGGAACAGCGATCTGCAGCCCTGAATGCACAACGGGATGTGTGAAGTCAACCAACTTCTCTCGCTGTTCTGTCATTGCGAGTGGACCAAGAAGCACGTCAATATCACCATTTTGAGTAGCAGCAAAAAGCTTCTCAATCGACGATATTGCAATCAACTCTGCCGGTACATTGATACGTTTTGACAATTCATTCCAAAGATCAATGGAGTAGCCACGAGGTTTTTCTCCGCCATATTCGGCAAGCCCCTTCATCGGAAAAACTCCAACTTGTAACGGCTGAGTTGTTTTTTGTGTTGTTGGTTCTTGGGCCAGTAGGTGGTTCGATTGACTGTTGGAAAAACAAGAGATCGTTAGCAGGATCAATGTTGCGATTCTGGCCAAGGAACAGCGCATTCGAAGTTTGTTGGAAACAACAAGAAGAATTCCACCGAGTACAACGGTGCCCCCTGCTGCGGCAATGGCCTCTGGCGGTAGCGATAGAGTGGTTACATCAGTTGCCACGGATTCGGGGAGAGATTCCTTGTCTTGAATTCCAGTCATATAGAGCAGAAGAAGCGGCATCGAGTTATTTGCAATGTGACACAGTATTGCGGGGTAGATGCTCTTCGTCAGAAGAACGATTGTTCCAAGTGCGAGGCCAAGAAGAAATGTCTGTGGCATCCGTTCAGGGAGAAGATGGAAGATTGCAAAGCAAATAGCTTGGGCAAAAACAGCAATAGCCATTCGTTGTTTACTGGGTTTCTCACCACAAAATGCAGAGAGGACCCATCCACGAAAAAGAAGTTCTTCCAAGCATGCTGGAAGTATTGCGATGAGAGCCCAGGCGAGCCACCAGGGTTGGTCAAGCATGAGAGAAAGTATCTTCTCGGAGAGTTGTTTCATTGCCGGTGACATTTCAATCGTTGTCAGCTGCAAGAGGACGGCAGCACCAAGAATAAAAAGTCCACCACCAGTCAGGAGGCCACCAATCAGTGCACTGAGGCCACCGAGAAAAGATCGCCAACTCAATCCGCACCCTGGCCAGTAAAGAGAAAAAGTTCTTTTGATATTTACCCGTTGCCACAAGAGAAGAATGGCTAGAGGAGCGACAACGGCGAGTTGTTGAACGGGTATTGCAAAGATAATGCTTTCTGGGCTGAGCCCTTGGACATACCAAAGACCAGCAAGGCCAAGCACAAGGGCAATGCCACCATGGATAATCCCAGGTATCAGTCGAGGTGCAGGACGGCTAAAACCACTTGCGGCATCTGGTCCACGAAACAGGAGGTCTTCGTCGGTCAGCATTGCTGTTGTTCCACGAAGGAGTACCCAAGTCACTGCAACGCTTGAAAAGAGTGTCAGCAGGAGTGGCGAAATACTGGCGATTGGACTCATCATGACGGAAGACGACTCTCCGTCAGTTTGGTTCGATTTAGAAATAACTTCCTGTTTCGTGGGTGGAGGTGTCAGGGCGTTCTGTGAAACAACAATCTGACCCGTGTAGGGCACCATGGGCACAAGTCGATTCTGGCTGATTCCAGGTATGAGCGACACTCCTGCAAGTGCACTGATAAGTAGGATGACAGGAGTCAGTGTGTTTTGTGCTTCTTTCATACTTTTTGAAGCAGTTGTTACAGCAAGACTCATCGCTGATGCTACTGATGAAAGACCAATAAATGAAAGAAGGGTTATCAGAGATCCCAGTCCAATATTTTGCAGGTAATAATCGGTAGAACCATCTGGAAAATATTTCAGAGAGACAAGAATCGTAAGAAGAATTGAAATGACATTGGCGGCAAGAGTAGCAAGTGTGACTCCAAAAATGGCAAGATACTTGCCGAAGACAATATCTTGCGTTCGACACGGCACGATGAGAAGTGTTTCGATGGTGCCCCGTTCTTTCTCACCAGCAATGGCATCAATAGCGGGATAGAAAGACCCAGTCATTGTCAGGACAGAAAGTAGTACGAGGATTGCTCCTGCAACCGGAGCCATGATTCTTCGGTCAGCAACTACGGCCTCTGGATCTTTTCCTTCGAACATCAACTTAATGGGATCAAAAAGACTTATGGGAACTCCGGCAACCCCCATTCGTTCTTCACGCACCTGTGTTGCGAAGCTTTCAATGAGAGATTCAAACTGCGAGCGTGTTTTTTCACTTGCAGGATACTTGTCAGAAACATGAGCAGTTAGATTGACTGTATTGAATTTTTTCAGCTCTTTTGTGAATCCATTCGGAACGTTAATCCACAGATCAACTTTTCCAGATTCAAGGAGTTCCTTTGCTTTTCGTGGCGGTTCAATTTCAGCGAAGACATCACTCGGCCATCCGGATGGCTCATTGTCTTCTGCAGCGAGAAGAACCATCCCGAGACGAGTTGCTAAACGAGGAGCTTCCGGTCCACTGAGAACAAGCGACAGCGGTGTTGCTGACTGTCGTTCTTCAGTTGTTTTTAAGCCAGTCCGAACACCAAGAGAACTTGATAGGGCGACCAGCGGATATGTGATCATTGGTAAAAGGAGTGTGACAGCAACCGTTCTTCGATCTCGCAAGAATTCAAGTAAATCACGACGAGCGAGTGCTAAGGCAGCCCTAAGAGGATTGGCATTACGATTCATGTATGTGCCCCCTTCTCAATGGCATGAAAAAAGGCATCTTCAAGCTCTCCAGAATCTCCAACGAGTTCATCGCGCGTGCCTGCGGCGACAATGTGCCCTGTGTCAATGATGACAAATCGATCGCATCGATGTTCAATTTCATGCAGGCGATGTGTTGATAACAAGATCGCATGTCCGCTTTCTCGAAGATGATCAAGTGTGTCAAGCAGGTCACGCGAACCTACAACATCGAGAGCATTTGTTGGTTCGTCTAAAACAAGTGCCGGGGGGTTATGGACGAGTGCCCTGCCGAGAGAAATTCGTTGGCGCTGTCCGGAAGAAAGCCTTCCCGCAGGACGATCTATGTAATCACGTAGAGAGAGTGTCGTAATAAGCCATTCGAGACGGTCTTTGATAGTGTCTTCTTCAAGACCATGAAGCCGACCAAAAGAAGTGAGTAATTCACGTGCCGTCAGACGATCAGGCACACCAGTTGTGGCTGATACATAGCCAAGCGACTGTCGTACTCCGACAGGGTCGGTGATACTGTCATGATTACAGACCTGCGCATGACCAGATGTTGGCTGCAGGAGAGTTGCAATCATACGAAGAGTTGTAGTTTTCCCGGCACCATTTGCACCGAGTAAGCCAACAATTTCGCCAGCGGCAACAGACATCGAGACGTTGTTCACAGCCCGAACGATCGTTCCATCACTACCCTTATATTCCTTTACAAGGTTTTTGATTTGGATGACTGAATCATTCATGTCTATGGGTGTTCTGTCCATCAATCAGTTCTCTACACTTGGTGGAAACTGTCGGCGGTTGAGAATAAATCCAGCAGTTGTAAGGAGTATGCATACTAGAATACAAACAGCCGCTATCTGGACGGGTGCTGAATAATCATCCACGAAAAGAGTCATTTCGATGGGTAGATCTTTACGCCATGCCATCCATTCAACGAGCAGACTGCGTAGTCGTAAGCTGACTGTAACTTGATTCACAACAGCCGGTAGTAGACCGGCAAAATACTCAACGACCAAGGCAACTCCAACGCTGGCAATAAGGGCCCGCTTTGGCAGAATAACAGCTGGAACAGCAAATAAGGCGGCCCGCCCAATACAGGATATTCCAATGAGGACGGTAAACATCACAACAAGTCCAATTGGCTGAGTTGGTTGGGCAATAAGGAGCGTCAGCATAAGGGATACGAGAGAAACACCTCCTGTCCAAATGACTGCAGCTGCGAATGTGCCCAAAAGCAGACTTTGTCGGCCACCCGGCCGTACGGTCACATGAATCCATGTTCCGCGCTCAAGCTCATCTGCAACAACCGGACACATTGTTACAAGGAGCCCAAGGACACAAAGAGCCTCAGGAATGAGTGCGTAAATCATGGCAACAGTCATGTCTCGGTTGATCGGCGCCGTACGAATAACAGCGAACATTACTGCAGCAGGAAAAAGAGCACCAACCAGACCCATAGCAATACGAGGTTTCGTCATTAACCGATTGAGCTGAAAGCCTGTGACTGCCCGAATGGCTGCAAAATTATTCCCTTCAGGAGGACGGCCGTGTGGGAGATCATAAGCATCAGCTGTTTGTGGGGAATCTTTCACTGCTCAACTCCCCGGTGTAGTTTCATCAGCCGACTGAAAATGCCTTCGAGTGTTCTGTCTTCAGCAATGACTTCACGGACAACTAGACCGTCATGAACGGCTTTGGCAACCATGTCTGCAAGACGACCGGCTTGTCTGGTGCCGATAATAAGTGTGTCTTCATTAGGTATATAGAGTGTTTCCACAACACCAGCTCCACACGCCAACTGAGCAAGTTTGTCGACAGATGATGTTTTGAATTTGACCTCTGTAGGCAACGCATCGACAAGCTCACGGATTTCGGATGCGGAACCGTTGGCAACGAGTCGTCCTCCAAGGATGACAGCGAGATCAGCTCGTAGGGCTTCTACTTCATGGAGTAGGTGGCTCGCTACGATGAGACTTCTAGTTTGAGACCACATTCGCACGAGATGAACAAGGTCATGCCGGGCAACAGGATCGAGGCCATCAAATGGCTCATCGAGGACCAGTAGGTCTGGATCATGTGCAAATGCACCAGCTAGTTTTGCACGTTGTCGCATGCCTTTGGAAAGTGTTGACAGTGGACGGGTGCATGCCTCACCAAGGCCGACTTCGTCGAGAGCACGTGCAGCTCTTCGGGGAGCTTCGGCGGCGTCAAAGCCACTTAATCGCATGAGGTATGTGACCCATTCCCGTGGTGTCGCATTACGTTCTGTGAGGTCAGCGGCTGGACAGTATCCAATTCGGGAAAGAATTCGCCTGTTTCCAAAAGGAGCCTCACCAAAAACATTTACAGATCCAATAGTGGGGCGGAGCTGCCCAGTTATGAGTCCGAGCAGCGTTGTTTTTCCTGCACCATTTGGACCAAGAAGTCCATGAGCCCCCTGCCCAAGTTCTGCCGAGACATCATTGACACCAATGACAGTGCCGTAGAGCTTTGTTACGTTCTGGAGAGAAAGCATAGTAGTTGAATGGGTGAAATATCTGGATTAACTCGACGCAGGAGCGGTTATCCTCCAGGCGAGAATACATAAACTGCCAGCACTCATTACAAGCAATATCATTGATGATGGCCACCAAGAACGTGGGCTTGTATCAATTCCAAATATCGCCGCTTGGACGGCACCAAGTGCATGATATGGAGAGACCCAAGCCCATCGATCGAGCGTGGCATCGATGCCCGCAGCACGGGCAAACCAACGGAAGTTGCGCCGGATCGGAGAGACTTTTGCTTTTGGGCTACGGGACGCCTCCTCTTCTTGCGTCCCTTCCATCGAATAAACGCCACCATCTTGTGTGCTGGCAACAAGATCTGCCGTTGTGAGAGCACCATGTGCAATCCAGCATGCAACCCACGTTGCGAACCATGCAAAACTAGCAATTCGACTTTCAGTTGTGAGTGATGAATAAGCAAGTGCCAGCAAGACTGTTGGAACGGCCAGAATGAAGCTTGCGGTGACAATTCGAATTGGTAGATCCCATGTCTCAAATGCAACTGAAACGCTTGGACTTACAAGCACGCCGGTGAGCCATAGTGCGAGTGCCGGCAGCATGGTGATAACAAGAACCAACAAAAGGAGAATAAAGAACTTGCCAAGTATGTACTCTGTGCGACCCACAGGTCTCGTGAAATAGATCAGCCATGCTTTTGCTCTTAAGTCACGTGAAATCAGTGTTGGAGCAACTAGGCCAACGACAGCCGCTAGAAGCATTGCCTGAGGCGCCCGCATGAAGGCTAATAAGAGACGACTCCAGACAAGGTGGCGGGTTGTTTCAACATCCACTTCATCGGTATTGCCACCTAGTGCATCAGCAAGAACGGTACCCAGCATCCCAATACCATCAAGATTTCGACCGCGTTGTGCAGCGGTGCCAAGTGAGGCCAGTCGTCCTTCGTCGACGGCCTGTTCAAATGCAAAGAAACTAGCTGCAAAAAGAAGTGCCGGGCTCCATGCGAAAAAGACCATCCGACGAAGCCAGCGGCTTTCCCAAGCCAGGCGAATCCCAGTCCAAGCAATAACCCAGATTGTTGAAGAAGGACCACATCGCTCATTGTTCCAAGCACGATAACCAACATCCTGCAGTGGCATTAGCGGTCCCCCTGCGTGGTGTTGTGTTGGTCATGGTGTTGTTCTGATCGTCGCAGTGTATCGATAAAGATTTTTTCAAGTGGTCGAGTTGCTGGTGCGAGGGAACGAATACTCACCCCAACTTCGGCTGCTGCAGACCAGACATCACGGATGTTTTCTGGTTTTGGTGATACAAGGGAGATGATTGATTCCGTCTCATTTGCTTCTACACGAGCAGGTAGACCACGCTCGGAAAGTTTTGTAGCAAGTTGCTCAAGCGGGCCTGAACCAGCTAGGTGGTGCTCAGGCTGTGGAGGCTTTGTAAGTGTTTCAATGGTACCTGCAAGTTGTACACGGCCCTGAGCAAGCACAATAACGCGGTCGCAAATGGCTTGCACGTCAGGAAGAACATGGGTTGAAACAAATATTGTTTTCCCGTGGTCTTTGGCAAGAGTGGTGAGACGGCCAAGCATTGCCCGCCGCTCAATTGGGTCGAGACCGTTTGTCGGTTCATCAAGAATCACCATGTCGGGATCATGAACGATAGCTGCTGCAAAAGAGACTTTTTGTCGGGTGCCGACCGAGAGTGTTTCAACCGGCCGATAACGCTCTTGGCCAGCATCACACCAATCCAGCACTTCGTGGGATCTCCGAAGCGCCTCAGTGCCTGGCAGACCTGACAGACGGGCGGCATATCGAACCATTTCAACACCAGATAAACCCGGAATGGTGCATTCATCTTCGGGAACAACGCCAACAATCTGACGAACACGACGAGGTTTCCGATATGGGTCATTTCCAAATACGCGTGCCTGACCACTTGCAAGCCGGACAAGACCAAGAATTGATCGGACAAGAGTGCTTTTACCAGCACCGTTGGGTCCAACAAGACCAGTCACCCCAGGAGTTACATCGATTGAAACACCATCAAGTACAGTTCGTCGTCCATATCGCTTAACAATATTAGTTAGCCGAACGGGAATGGTAACGTCGGAAGTTGTCATATGGGTGCTTGTCTGACTCAAAACTCTCCGAATAGAAGCAAGTTAATCGTCCATTACTTCGGTTTCTTTTGCTTTTGCAAGATCGCTTACCTGGCCCTCGAACTTTTTCGTAAGATCCTGAACATCTTCTTTCGTGCCGTTGCAATCATCTTCTGTCATGTCGCCACTGCTTTTTTCACCGTCAGCAGCCTTGTTTGCATCGCGTCGTACGTTGCGGATTGAGACACGGGCTTCTTCTGCAAGTTCTTTAATGCGAGCAGTCATTTTCTTACGAACATCAGTCGAAAGTGATGGAATGATAATACGTATGACCCTCCCATCACTCTGAGGATTGAGTCCTAGGTCACTTGACTGAATTGCTTTTTCGATGTCCTTAATTGTTCCCGGGTCGAATGGTCGAATAACGATCTGATTTGGTTCGGGCGCCCCGACATTCGCCAGAGATTTGATTGGAGTAGGTGATCCATAGACTTCAGCTCGTAATGAATCGACGAGCCCTGGATTCGCACGGCCGGTACGAATTCCAGTGAGTGAGTTCCGAAAGACATCGACTGCTTTCTCCATCCGTTCTTCTGCACCAAGAAAAATTTCATCAGCTGCCATTTTCTTTTCTCCTTACCCCAAAACAAGACGAACTGGTTCTATAAACGGCCTTTTGTTGACACGGATTGTCACCCTCCTGCCACCAGCAAGCAAGCTTTTGCTAACTCGAAGCAGCCTCGGCACGGCTGCTTACCAGCGTGCCACACTTTTCACCGGCAACTGCTCGCTCAATATTGCCATCCTTACGATAATTAAATACGAGAATAGGCATGTCGTGTTCCATGCATTGTGAGATTGCAGTTGCATCCATAACTCTTAGATTCTGTTCTCGAACTTGTTGAAAAGTAAGATCGCGATAAAGGACTGCATGAGGGTTTTTCTCAGGGTCATCTGAATAAACTCCATCGACACGCGTCGCTTTCATTAAGATATCCGCTTCCAGTTCAAGTGCACGCTGAGCCGCGGCTGTGTCAGTCGTCACAAATGGACTCCCAGTGCCTGCTGCCAGAATGACAATGATACCTTTGTCGAGATGATGGCGGGCTCTGCGGCGAATGTATGGTTCGGCAACTCCGTCCATTCGAATAGCAGTCATCAAGCGAGTTTCGACACCGAGTGTTTCGATTGCATCTTGCAGTGCCAAGCCATTAATCACGGTTGCTAGCATGCCCATGTAGTGAGCTGTTGCTTCCTGGACACCGCTGTTCCCTGCAGTGAAGGAAGCGCCTCGAAGAATGTTGCCACCACCGATGACAACGGCCAGTTGTGTTCCACGAGCAGCCGCCTGAACGGTCTGGTTCGCGATATGAAGAACTTCTTCCATCGCAATACCACGTTCACCAGCATGAGAGAAGCTTTCTCCTGAAAGCTTTAAGAGCACTCGACGGTAAGGAGCAGATGGCATGAAATGTAGTTTACTTTGAATGGATGTTCAGAACCGAGGGGAAGTTGAGGTAGATCAAACGTTGAGCCACGTTTCTATTCGCTCGACACATTAATCTCCACTGCCGATTTTCCAATGTTCCATTCGTTTGACGCTCAGGCCAGCACTCTTCAAGAGTTTGCCAACGCTCTGTTTGTCGTCTTTTACGAAAGGCTGCTCAAGGAGCACACACTGGCTGAAGAAATTGCGAAGCCGGCCCTCAATCATTTTATGAATGATATTTTCTGGCTTCCCTTCCTGTTTTGCAGCCTCTGTCAGAATCTCACGTTCTTTATCAACAACTGCTTGATCCAGATCCTCTTTAACAATCGCTTTCGGTGAGAGTGCCACAATATGCATTGCTACGTCCTTCGCAACTTCTGCTGCTTGTGGGCCATCCGTTTCACCAGCGATCTCAACAAGAGCTGCCTTTGAGCCATCATGATGGGCGTATCCGCCACAGGGAGCATCGATACGGCAGATTCGAGAGAGTTCAAAAACTTCTCGCATTCGATTGAATAGATCGTCCTTGATCTCTCCAAGTGTCTTATCAGGATGCGCTTGGCTTTTTTGGGCCAGGAGTTCTTCTGGCGAATTGGCACCAGATCCAAGAGCAAGTGTCTTCGCTATATCATTCACGAAATCCATGAAATCAGGACTGCCCGCTACTGGTGCACTTTCACATTTTAGTTCGACAAGAGTCCCAACACCCTTTTCAAGGTCAGTATAGATGGCAAGCCGGCCCATCGAAGTTTCACGATCAGCTCGCATTGCTTGCGTTTTGACGCCTTGTTTTCTCAGCCATTCAACGGCTTGTTCTGTATCACCACCACATTCAGTAAGTGCTTTTTTGCACTCCATCATTGGTAAACCGGTTTTTTCTCGCAGTGCCATTACTGCGGCGGCTGTGACTGCTGCCATTATTTTTAAGTCCTCATGTCGTGTGAGAGATTGTGTTGAAAAGCAAAATGAGTCGACTCGTCGAAGGAGTGTGGTGTGACGTTCGGAACCGAGTACACACGTCCTCTTGTAGCTACAAAAGCACAAGACCGGTTACGCGGTCTCGTGGGTCAGGTTTTTGCAGGATTTGGAGAAGGTGGTGTGACATTCCCGCGAGCTTTTGGTGCAGGCTTCGCAGGTTTGGTTTCCGAACTGGCACCCTCATCCTTTGACTGTTTTTTCTCCGCGACGTCCGCCTTGCCTTCGAGGATGGCATCAGCCAGCCGAGAAGCGACGAGTTCGATTGAGCGAATGGAATCATCATTACCAGGAATAGGAAGATCAACGACGTCCGGGTCGCAATCGGTATCAATAAGAGCGACGGTCGTGATTCCCATCTTTCGAGCTTCATTGATCGCGTTCTTTTCTTTCTTTGGATCAAAGATAACCAGACATTCTGGTAGTCGGGAAAGTGTGCGAATACCACCAAGATTACGGAGCATTTTTCTGTGCTCTCGTCGCAACGAAGACTGCATTTTCTTGGAATAGTTATGGAAGGCATCAGAAGGAAGTAATTCCTCCAGTTCCTCAAGCCGAGCTAATCGATTACGAATCGTTCGGAAATTAGTCAGCGTGCCACCAAGCCATCGCTCACTTACGTAGGGCATTCCACAGCGATTGGCTTCACGTGCAATGGCTTCTTGTCCTTGTCGTTTTGTTCCAACGAACAAAACAAGGCTGCCTGTTGCAGCAACTTGCTTCAGGTACTTCTTACCACGTAAAAGACCACGAATTGTTTCGCGGACGTCAATGATGTGAATAAGGTTTTTGCGGCCAAATATGTAGGGCCGCATTTTTGGATTCCAGCGACTCGAGCGATGGCCAAAGTGGACACCAGCTTCGATTAATTCTTGAGCGAGGACATTCGACACGGTAAGAGGTTCACTTTCTGTTGGTATCTGAGAAATCCGTACACCAGCATTGGGTGGTACGACTGGCCAAAATTCAATAATGAAATCCGGCGAGTACTGCAAATATCGGTGTTTTCTGTCATTTGTCAATCCATTAGAGCTTTGGCTGAGTTCCAGACGGCACGCTTTCATGAAGGAAGTGGCTTGAATTCGGCCTATGATCGAAATTAGACTGAGCAATTCGGTCAAATACTCAATTTTCACCCGTAGGGTAGACGCCAGCAGGCCGGCATGGCACTCCCAGGCTGAGGCCATGCTGATGCGACACGTTCTTTCTGCAACCGTTCAGAATGTTCCTGGTGTACTTGCCCACATCTCGGGAATGCTTGCTTCCCGTGGCTATAACATTGATAGCCTTGCAGTTGGGGAGACTGATAATCCCGGTTTTTCGCGAATGACTTTTGTGCTGCGAGGTGACAATAGAGTTCAGGAACAGGTTCGGCGGCAACTTGAAAAAATTGTCACAGTGGTGAGCGTTGATGACATAAGTTCAAGAAATTATGTCGAACGCGATCTGATGCTTGTAAAAGTATCTGCTTCGGCTGGACAGGATCGCTCGAACGTCAGGGGTTTGGCAGAAATATTTCGTGGACGAGTTGTTGACGTTGCTGCTGACAGCGTAATTGTTGAGATTTCTGGGACTGAAAATAAAATTGAAGCCTTTGTCGATATGATTCGTCCATTGGGCATTCTTGAGTTGGTTCGAACAGGCAGGATTGCAATGGTCCGAGGTAGTAGCCCAAGTTGCGACCAGTCCGATACGGAGTCAGCGGACGCCAGTTAATGTATCTTAAGAACCTGCTCGTCATCGAAGAATGAGGGTTCTTAGATGTCACAAATACCGTACAAACTAAACTTTCGATTTTACTCTGGTTCAAAAGGAGCCCCCCGTGCCAGCCACAATTTATTACGATTCTGATGCCGATTTGGCCGTTCTCTCAGGCAAAACAATAGCCGTCATTGGTTATGGAAGTCAGGGTCATGCTCAGGCACAGAATCTTCGTGACAGTGGCCTAAACGTCGTTGTTGCACAACGTCCCGGTGGACCGAATTTCGATCTCGCCAAAAGTCATGGCTTTGATCCACTCTCTGTGGAAGAGGCAGTGAAGCAGGCAGATGTTGTAAATATTCTTTTGCCAGATGAGTTGCAGGGTGATGTCTACAAGACCTCAATTAAGCCAAACCTTAAGGCCGGTGCGGTTCTTATGGCGAGTCATGGATTTAATTTTCACTTCAATCAAGTTGAACCTCCTCCCGGCCATGATATTCTGCTGGTTGCGCCGAAAGGCCCTGGTCATCTGGTTCGAAGTGAGTATGAAAAAGGTGGTGGTGTTCCCTGTCTTATTGCACTCGGTGAAGGAGCTTCAGAAGAGACAAAAAAGATTGGGCTGGCCTATGCGAAAGGCGTTGGCGGCACTCGTGGTGGTGTTATAGAGACGACCATCGCGGAAGAAACTGAAACCGATCTGTTCGGTGAACAGGCGGTTCTCTGTGGAGGTGTATCAGAACTGATTAAAGCTGGCTTTGATACATTGGTAGAAGCAGGCTATCAGCCTGAGATGGCGTATTTTGAGTGTCTTCACGAGATGAAATTAATCGTCGATCTTCTTTATCAGGGTGGTTTGGAATACATGAGATACAGTGTTTCCAATACAGCAGAATACGGTGACTACACTCGAGGAAATCGTGTGATTACTGATGAAACACGAGCTGAAATGAAGAAGATTCTTGAAGAGATTCAAGCTGGTGAATTCGCAAGAGACTGGATTCTTGAAAATCGAGCCGGAGCCGCCATGTTCAAGGCAACGCGTCGTCGTGAACGGGAACATAAGTTGACTGAAACGGGTCGCCATTTGAGGAAGATGATGAAATGGATTGATTCAAAAGAAGTTTGATTCAATTCGGTAGATTCTGATGAACAGGACCGACATGAAATGGTCCGGTCCGTGCTACTACCACCTAGGGTTACGAGTATGAATACAGCAGAGCAGGAATTACGTGAAGTGTATGACGGCCTGAAGCCTGGAGATCGGGTCGAGGTAATCCATGGCGTGACTGTTGGCTCAAGTGCCACGTGGAGTACGACTACTGTCGGAAAGGTATTGCGGCGGGAGCGGCGTCGGCACGGACTTCATTTTCGGCGAAATGCCGACGACAAGGTTTATAGTGATGTGCTCATCCTTGCCAGAGATGATGGGGAGTTAACGACCGTTACGATCGACGAGTTTACCAGGATCAAGAAGGTTTGAAGTCACGTAGGACGTCACTGTCCTGTCTTAGTGCACTCGAGCGATAACGCACTTTAAATATTCACCCTCCAGGCAGTGGAGGTTGACCGGGTGGTCAGGAGCAGCGCCGCGGTACTCGAGAAGCTGTAGTGTTCGACCGCTTCGTTGGGCTACTGCTGAAAGCATCATGAGAAAGTCATCACGGGCGATCGCTCCAGAACAACTGCACGTTACCAGAACTCCACCAGGTTCAAGGAGATCGACACCAAGACGATTTATTCGGTGATATGCTCGAAGCGCGTCAGAGGCAGATGCTCGACTGCGGGCAAACTTTGGTGGATCAAGTACGACCATGCCAAACTGTGCATTCTCTTCTTCAAGAGAAGCGAGCTTTTCAAATGCATCGGCCTGCTCAACCGTCATTGTTGTTGCATTGTTAAGTTCTGCATTTGCCCGTGCCAGGGAAATCGCTTTGATGCTTGAATCAACCGAAAGAACTGAACTAGCTTTTCCAGAAACGGCACTCGCTACTCCAAAACCTCCGGAGTAGCAGAACATATCAAGGACTCGCCGCCCGGCAGCATAGGCCGCTGCAGCTTGTCGGTTTTCTTTTTGATCCAGGTAATAGCCAGTCTTTTGTCCCTCGGTAAGATCGACACCAAAGCGAAGGCCATGTTCCTCAACAAAGATTGGTCCAACAGGTGATTCACCACGGAGCAGTCGATCAGGCAAATGAAGCCCCTCAAGTTTCCCCAGCCCTCGTTCGGCGCCACGAAGCAAGATACCTTTTGGTTGTACAAGGCGTTCAAGGCTATCGCAGATCATGTCGATCCGTTCAGCCATTGCGAGGGCTGTCACTTGTAAAGCGAGGTAGGAGCCATATTGATCGACAATGACGCCAGAGAGACTATCGCCTTCACTGTTTATGAGCCGGCAGCCAGTCTTTTTGGAAAGAAGGCCGAGTTGTTGTCGTAAGCCAACTGCATTTTCGATACGAGCATTCCAGAATACTTCATCAAGAGCTTGGTCCTGTACAAAGGAATACAATCGAACACGAATTCGGCTTGATGCATTCCATAGGCCTCGGGCAATGAAGTTGCCATCGTGCGTCACAACATCGACCACGGCTCCATCAGTGGGTTCACCGTGAACACGCAGCACCGCCGAATCAAGGACCCATGGATGACGGCCGAAAAATGGGCGAGCACGCTTTGGCTTAATAAAGACAGTGGCCTCTGAAAGTGCCCCTGAAGCCACGTCATTCTCAGGCATGAACAACCTGCTTCGTCGCCGGTTCAGGCAACACGTGAGGCTGTGGAAGAGCATCTGTTCCAGCCTCAGTCCTCACCCGGCGTTGATCCTGCTTTTCTGACCTTTTGCGATTCAGACGAAGTACACTCCATCCAAAAATATCACCAAGTGGCCCGGCCAAGAGTGCTGGAAGCAACACAAGGTTTCCAACCAATGCAACAGTGAGCATGGCGAGCATCATATGACCGAATCGCTGTGTCGGCCCAAACGGTGAGAGCGAAAAGACTGACAGGCCAATACCAATGACACCCCAGCTTTGATACATCGCTCGAGCACACCCTTTGTAGGCCAGCATAGTTGCTTGTTTACGGTCCATACCATCAGAAATACCACGTCTGAACCAAAGCATGAAATGAACAACATCGTCAACGGTAACACCGAGTGCAACGCAAGGAGCCATTACGGTGCCGATATCGATAAGAAGGTTTCCTGTTCCGAAACTCTTTAGAAGCGCATTCCCCCAACCCATTCCTCCGAAGACAACAACAGCAGGAAAGGCAGCAGGAAGTAGAAGCACGAGCCCCGCGGAGGCAGCCCGGCAAAGAAGCACCATGACCAGAACAATTATTGCAAAGTCACTAATGAAGCCAGCAATAAGCCCGTCGAGCAAGGAATGTTGTGCTTTGTAGACCAGTGGTACAAGACCAGTGTAGTCGACAGAAATTCCGTGCGTGCCGTCAGATTTGTAGCTGGCCAGAATCGGGTCGATTTTTGACTGGAGGTCACGCTTGAACTCCGCGTAGTCGACTTCTTTAGTCGCACTGACACGAGCACTAATTCTCCACAGTTCCTGATCACGAGTTCCTTCGTCACTTACTACCTTTGCTTCACGCAGATAGTCACCATCAAGAAATTCATCACGATGGGCGACAAGTCTTCTGTTGAGAACGCTCCGTCGTGTTCGCGCATTCAGGCCGAATACACGGCCTGCAGCGCCACCAATTCCGCCACCACCGACGTCAAGACTCCGGCCAAAGGTGACGGTCGAGAGAGAACTACCTACCTCACCGAGTTCACCAATCTCCCGCTGTATTTCATCTACGAGTTCCATTCGTTCCAGGAAATTGAGATCACACTTTTCTTGATCACAGCGAATGAGTATTTCCATTGGAACGAGTGGCCCAAGTTTTTTCTCAAGCCAACGATAGTCCTGTCGAATTCGAGCCTGAGGCGAAAATAGCCTCATGAGCTGAACGCTACTTTCTACACGGGTCATGCCATAGCCAATGCCTGCCATGACGAGGAGACAAATTGTGGCGACTGAAACGTTGTGTCGTGTGATCCATTCACCAACACCCCACCACGGACTCTCTTCAATAGGACGCCACGAGTCACCGTCTTCTTCACTGCCTGCTGCACCGAGACGAAGTTTTGGTGGGAAAAGTTCAAGGCACGCAGGTATCAACGTAATCAAAATGATGAAACTCACAACAACACCGATTGCTGAAAAGATGCCAAACATTTTGATCGGTACAAGTACACTCACAGCGAGTGTCGCCAGTCCTACGGCTGTGGTACCCGTAGCTAAAGAAAGTGGTAGGAGGGCATGACGTACCGAAGCACCAGCAGCCCCCTTAAGCACTCCTGTTTCAGCCAACTGATCGCGGTAATAGTTGGCAAGGTGGATTGCACCACTCGTTGTTGCAACGTAGACAAGAGAGGGCATCGTGAGCAGGATGGCATCAACGGGATATCCTGAATACCACACGATCGCAAGACTCGCGAACATGCTGTAAACGCCCGAAGCAAGTACAAGCCCGACGAGCATTTTGCTTTTGAGGCTCCACCAGCTAACAAAGAAGCCAACAACAAGCGAAAGGCCAAAGAGTAGCGTGACACTGGTCTGCCCCGCGCGATCAATTGATACATTGTCAACGGGTGGCCCACCCATGTGGATCGTTTCTTCCGGAATACCACACTCTTCGACCGCAACAATTTTTATTGTGTCAATTGCACCATGGAGGTTTGCTCGAGCTGCATCGGACAGCGTCAGGACAAGACACGTTTGAAGGTCATCTAATTCTGCCTCTGTCAAAGTGTCAGTACTGTCATCTTCGGCGGTCTGGTTATCAGGTGAATCGATATCACCGATAAGTGCACCAGTGAGCCTGTCTACCGCTTCTTCAGGATCAAGATTGAGCGGCTCTTCAGTCATCTGCTCAACAGCCCGGGGGCCAGTCTGAGCTGTTTTGAAAAAGATTGTTCGACTAATTCGGGAGGCCTCTTCAGGAGGCGGCAGCAACTTCCTGGCTAGTAGTTCAAGCCGTGGATCATCCATCGTGCAGCCATCCCAGCTCACGAGAATGAATTCTTCACCCTGGAAATTCTCACGAAAGAAGCGATACGTCTTGGTCTCTGGGTACTCCAGAGGCAGCCATCCCTTTACGTCATTACGATTATTGCCTTTGGCCTTGATAGCGCCCACAACCACCATGGGAAGCAAAAAGACAAGGATAGCGAGAATCCAAACGCTGTATCGCTCGTAAAATCCGGGTCGTTGAGACATATGGGCTCAAGTGAACCTATTTAGGGGACAATACTGGGAATGACGACGGTCGGTATTCATTCGCCGCCATCACCAGCCTGACGGCTTGGATGGCGGTTGATGAAGCAATGCGTCAGTCAATTGAACCGTATGAGTACTGAACGAACTGACGGACACGATGAAAAATTAACCATGTTCTTCTTCAGAGTCTATATCTTTCCACCGTAAATGGCTTGTTTTTTTCCTGAGGGACTCGGTCTGAGTCGTCTTCTAGGCAAGGTTTTCCTGTTCGGAAGAGCCTTGGTACTCGGAAGAGCCGTTAAAACGCCCCCCTTCTGCGTGGTTCAGAGCGCGTATTTGGCTCGTTTTTCGGCTCGAAGGGAAACGTGGTTAGCTAGCAGTTTCACTTGCACGAAATTCACAAGTTTTGTGACTCCCATCACAAAATGGGCGGTTTGCGGATTTTCCACAACGACACAGTGCAAGAACTGATTTGTTCGTGGGGAGTGTAAATGCCTCTCGGTGGTGATCGGTGATTTGTACGGTGACTGAAGGGACCCCATCGATAGCCTCCGGTAATTCAACAACAAGCGGTCCATCTTCTCGACATCGGAGCCGTACGACAGGCGGGTCGGTAACAGGCTTCTTAGGTTTCTGAAGAGTCACACTCAATGTTCCTTACACGTTGTCTCTAGCTGCCTGTTGTGGTTGCGTTGAAATCCACCACCAGAACACCATCGCACAGCCCAGAATCACGACTGACATCAATTGAGATATTGAGAGTGGTGTTCCAAGGGCGGGTGGTTCATCGATACGAATTTCCTCAAGCAGAATCCGTGAAATCGGATGGAGAGTGACAACCAGGGCAAACACCTCACCATTCCGGCGCGCGAACGGTGTAAAAGCAACAGCCAGTACTGCCAAGATAGCTGCATCAAGTGCTGCGTAAAGTTGTGTTGGGTGAATTGGAAGCGTAGGCACGGTGCTTCCATCAATGCCAGGGCCTGGAATTAATCCTCGACTGACTTGATCAAACCATGGCGGACTTCCAGCCGGGAACTGCATGGCCCATGGGAGTTCACAGGGCCCGCCGTAGCAGCACCCATTTAAAAAACAGCCGAGTCTCCCGAGTGAGAGACCTATGAGGAGGCCCGGAGCAATGCAGTCAGCAAGCTGAGTAATTGGAATATTTCTTCTCCTCGCAAACAGCCATGCTGCCAATGATGCCGTAGGCAAGGCCCCGAAAACGACAAGCCCACCCGCAGGAATGTTGATGATCGCAAGAAACGATTGGATCAGGTTTTTGTCAGGAGAAAAAAACTGTTCATGATATTCAATAACAAAAAATATTCGCGCGCCGATAATTCCAGCAAGAAAAACTTCAAGCCCGAGGGCAATGATTGAGTCAGCATCAATACCCACTTTTCGTCCGCGGATAATCGACAGCCATGTGCCAGCCGCCGCCGCGGCGATGAGCATCGTTCCATATCCGCGCACAGGAATCCCATGGCCATCGTCCAGTGCAGGCAGCCCCCAAACAATCACAGCACCACTTATTGCCAATGGTAGGAGGAGTAAATTGATGGCCTCCTGGCAACCTTTTTGTCGACTGGTGAGCACAAATGCCGTGGTGCCGAGAAACAGCCATACAAAAAAGAAAGCACCCCATCCAAAGAGCGGCAAGAATGCTGAACCGAGGGAGAGTTCTGTAGGTATGTAGAAAAGTGTTGTGCGCACAAAGATTACGTCTGTGATGGCAGGAGAAGGTTATCAATCAGTCGTGTTGAGCCAACGTGGCAGGCGATGAGAAAAATTGCAGGGGTGTTGCGACTCACTTCAGAAATCTTTCTCAAAGATTCATCGTGAACAATATCAGCGTAGTCAATCCGGATCTCTCGTGCTGACAGCATGTCTCTTACCTTCAGCTCTATCTTATCGATTGCCAAACCACGGCACCAGTTTTCTTCTGCTTGTTGAAGTGCAGCGTAAATAGTTTGGGCACGCGTCCTCTCCGATTCACTCAAGTATGCATTCCGCGAACTCAGCGCCAGGCCATCTTTGTCACGGACTATTGGGCATGTCATAACCTCTACGTCGAGCCCAAGGTCGCGCACCATTTGTCGAACTACCAGAACCTGCTGCCAATCCTTCGCACCAAAATAGACAGTATTCGCTGGTGTACTCTGAAGAAGCCGGAAAACTATTGTTGCGACGCCAGAAAAATGGCCGGGCCTCAACTGCCCCTCGTAGGGCTCAGCGGGTCCAGAGATTTCAATACGAGTTGAATCACCAGGTGGATACATCTCATGAACGTCAGGCGCGAAAATCCAGCGAACGTCATGCTGAGCCAATAGATTGAAATCAGCATCAAAATCTCTTGGGTATCGCTCAAAATCTTCCTGTGGTCCGAATTGACTTGGATTCACAAAAATTGAGGTCACAACGTCGTCACATTCAGCCATTGCACGATCAACTAATGATGTGTGTCCCGCATGAAGGCTGCCCATTGTAGGAACAAAGCCGATGCGCCGCCCCATTGTTTGATTCGTGAGAATCAGGTTTCGCATTGTATTACGATCACGAATAACCAGTGGCGTCGACATAGTTACGAGATGCCCTCAATGGCGGCAACGGCATCAAGCGCAGCCTTTCCAAGATCATCGGAGTCAAGTTGTATGACTGCTTTCGGACGGCATTGTCTGCCCTGAGTACTGAGTAGGCAATCTATAAGGTGCTCCTGCAAAGAGAGCAATGTTGCAATTCCTTGATCAGAAGTCGTCATTGTTTGCACCGCAACTAGATCAGCAAAGACGTCACTCTGTTGTGCGGCATGAGCCCGATAGGCAATTCTCTCTGATAGCGTTTGGCGATTCACATTGAGCAGTAATACGACATGCGGCGTGACTGTTTTTTGGCTGATTGATGCAAAGGCGTTCTCGAATTGTTTGTTCGTATCAATTGCAGAGTTGTTTTCTGCGGCTAACCGAATGGACTCAATCCAATAATCAGTGACGGTGCCATGTGGACCATCAGGCCAATTGGCCTTCAAGAGAGGATCTGCATATTTCTGAGATAATAGGAGTAGCTGCTCAGTAGGCTCTTTTGTTGATACCTGCTTCGTAGATAGCGCCCCCCAGCCAGCTATCGGAAGAGGAGCAGGTGCATGAATCAACCTCGAAAGTGTCACATCGGCTACCGCATCAGCAATTTCCGGAGCGCCACTTCCCGGAACACCCACCACGGCGACGTGGAGGTGACGTTGCGAGATATTCTCAAGAAGTTCATGAATTGAGCACCGGGACACTGGATGTTCCAAGTCGGCGGCAATTTCAGCTGCTGGCTCAAGAACAAACCGTCGCGTTGTCATGCGTGGATGTGGAACCTGAAGACGTTCGGTCTTCAGAACGCAGTCATCGTAGATCAGTAAATCCAGATCAATAGTTCGTGGGCCCCACCGTGTTTCCCGAGAACGTTGCAGCGTGTTTTCGACAGCCAAAAGCATGTCGAGTACTTCAATGGGCTCAAAGGTTGTTTCAATGAGGCAAGCGGCATTTAAATAGGGAGGTTGTCCAGGTGGGCCACCCACAGGTCTTGTTTCTAAAAACTGACTGACATGCATGAGCTGAATACCTGGCATAAATCGAAGCATGTCGATTGCCTGGTCAAGCTGTTCTCGTCGGGCACCTACATTTGCCCCACAACCAATGAGGCAGCGCGCTACCTTTTGACGATTGGATTGAAGGACCATTACGTATCCTCATACCGTTACATGGGCCCAAAAAGGTCACCAAAAGCAGGCCAATTGAGTAAGAAGCACACCTAGGTCCTTCCCTGCATTCATGTTGTTAGAAACAGTTCCAGCTTGAATGCTGTAGGCAGTATTCCAATACGGTCTACGACCAGCTCCAGAGAAGCATGCAAGTACGAAACGATCAGGAAATAAAATATACCTCGAAGACGGGGGGGACATCCAAGCCACAGGTGAACCCGTCGACTGTCGATCCCTCACGTCGCCGCCCCCCTTGGATTCCTCGAAGTTGTACATCATGAACGAGTTCAGTCAATGAATAAATA
>Ga0114919_10000271_pt1 | contig 38100 bp, 38 predicted proteins | sample BlataG_FD_88682 | JGI IMG/M metagenome (GOLD analysis project Ga0114919, IMG submission 88682) | Deep subsurface microbial communities from Black Sea to uncover new lineages of life (NeLLi) - Black_00105 metaG | ecosystem: Environmental > Aquatic > Marine > Oceanic > Sediment | place: Atlantic... | reverse complement strand
GGGGTGTATCCTTTGTTTGCAAGCCATCTGATCCAAGGATATCGGCCCCAATAAATGCCCTTCTCTTTCTTGGATCTATGATACCATTTGGATACACAGGGGGGAACTACCGTTTCATCAGCAGATAATAGCCCATCAATCTTTTCAATAGTATATGTCTGTAGAGCTGTCAACTCATCATCGACATCAGGCACTTCAACGAGATACCAATCAGACCTCTCGTAGTCAGCATCTTTCTGGCGGGTGTACAGTCGATAGATCTCAGCCTCAGGTAATAGCAGGCCATCGAACTGAAACTGAGGAATGCTGTAAGGAAGGATCTGCAAGTCTTGTTGATACATGTGATTGAGTATCCAGTTGGGATTCCAATTCGTTATGGGTATTGCAAAGTTGAATCGGTCAGGTATCTTCATGTTCTTGCTGTAAGTCCATCTGATCATGTGTATTCTTTCAAACATCTTGAGGTCTACGTTGATTCTGACTGTCATGCCAGCAACCTTGAGGATCTTAGTCCACTGCTTCAGGTTTGGATTCCACTCTTTTTCATCAGCATTGTAATCGAATGGGTAGTGCCAGCCAGCACAGGTCTCGTCACAGATGTGTGGTTGTTCTTTGGTGTCTTTGGGGAAAGAGGGGGCGTGATTACACTGAGGGAATAGATGCTTGACCACTGGTTGCATACGCTGAGGATCAATTCGCCTTTCATATCTCTGGATAAGGTGAACACCTGAGCCTGAGATTTTGGCGAAGAACTGATAGTCAGGATGTTGATCAAGCCATGACTTTACGAACTTGGTTCCTATTCTGATCTTGACATCTCGCAAAAGAAGTGGGTTGTGCTGGAGATGTGGTCGTGGATCAAGAATATCAATGTCGAAGTCCAAAACAAAATACGTGTGATCATGCCCAGTGGTTGTTCTATGGAATGGTCGATACGGAATGATGCCTTCGACCATTTGGAACCAAGGTCCAGGTCTATCAGAGCCGTGTCGTGCCAGTGTGTAGGCGTCAGCACCCTTGATAGTGTCATAGTTTGTACGACCTATCTGTTTGAAGATGCTCTTCGTTGCCAATCCACAGCACAACCATCTGTTGGTTGCGCTCGGGTATCTATTAAGTACTCTGTTGCTGCATGGCTCTGTCGTAACATTTATTACGGAATGCGTAACAATAGACCGTGCAGTTCTTTGGAATTGCAGCTTAAAACTACGTTAACTAGGAGTTAACTAGGAGTTAAATCAAATGTCAGATATTACTTTTGAAAAGCGTGCCGAGATCATTGAAGGATGGAAGAAAGACGGCACTTTTGCAGTACAACTAAAACAGATTCCTCTTGACAAGCTTGTCGAGATCACATCTATTCTGGTTGGTAAAGACCTTGCTTCTTTTGTCACACGAGCTGTAGTCAAGACAGTTTATGACCATTCCAAGCGCAGAGAATATCCGCTTGAGATCTGTGTCAACTATTTGAAATCTGCAGTACGTGCTGAGAAAAGAAAAGGGGACATGCACGATATGACTGTGTATTATCTGGGCAGCCGCGATATTCTCACCCAGAAGAACGATTATGATCCAATGCGTGTCAGTGGGCATAGATCCCTACTCTTGATAGACAAGACTGACGAGATCATTGAAGCAACAGTCTGGGGCATAGGTCCAGGTGAAGAGGGTAACAAGAAACCACTTCATTTCTGGCACAAGATACAGGCAATGCTCGAAGAGACTGAGTTCACCCGTCAGAGTGGGGAAAAGGGCACAGGATATACATTTGCATTTATTGAGAATGAGGAGCCTGCTGACCGTAAGACAATCGTTGAGAGACTGATTGCAAAGGCGATTCCATTTGACGCCATAAGTGAAGAGTCTCACATGTGGAAGCCCATTGTCATTCATGGCAGACTTGGCGGGTTCAGATCACTTGAGGATTGGCAAGTAACAGGCGAGATGGTTCCTATCACTGATACTGATGGAATGCCTGTAATAGACCAGAACACTGGCAAGGCACGGATGCGTGCCAAGAAAGAACCCACTGCTGAAGGTCAGCCTGTCATTCAACCAAGGCTCAGCAATCCAGATGTTACAATCTACACATTGGGAGCTAATGTGTCGCCACTTGATCCTGATGAGAAGACCGAGAACAAGCTCAAGTTCAGGCTTCTGAACAAGAAGTTTGGGAACCATCTTCTGGATCTTGGCATTGGAATGCAGGAAGTATTTGCCGATGCCATGCAGGAAGAGGATCCATTGGACTATCTCTCATCAACATACAGAGGGACTGAGGTTCTGTGCGTAGGAGCAGTCACTAGATTTGCACCTGATGAAAAACGACCCATCAATTGGGTTGAGTTTGAAGCATCCCTTGTTATAAAAGTGGATGAACTAACATCAGGGGCCGTTGGACAGGAGATCACCACTACTAAACCAACAACTCCAGAGTCGGAGCCTCAGCCCACCCCTTCCGAAGAAGGTCTAGCTGCAATTGCTTCTGATGTTGCGCCTGAGGTCGTCAAGTCGGCTGTAACGCCCCCTCCTTCTACTCCAGTGGTAGTGAGTGAGGAAGGACAATCAAAGGCACAGATTATCAGACAGGCAATCATGGAGACCCGAGAACTCTATACATCATCTGCTGGAATTGAAGATATCGAATCTCTTGAGTTGTTCATTATGAAGCCTTATTGCGATGCCAAGATGAAGATCCTGGATGAGCATAAGCCTTTCATCAGAAAGCAGATCGAGATTCTAAAGAAGGAGATTGGTGATAGTCCTGTTGGTGAGCAGGCCGCTCCAGCAGCTGCCTCTCTGCCAAAGGCTGTGTCTGAGAATGGTGAGGGGCCAATCGAGAAGATGGCTCATGTCGAACCAACTCGTTGCTCAGGCTGTGGTGAAATCATAGAGGGCAACGTGTTCGATCATTACAAGTCGTGCACAGCGATACACGGTGACAAGAAGGAGTAGGCAACTACTCCCTCCCCTTTATTTCAATGGATGTGGAATGAATGAGTGACACTTCGCCTATGCTCAGAGCAGCTCCAGTATTGGACATGGATGAGAAGATCAAACTTGCAATCTATGGGAATCCGAGTGCTGGCAAGACTACCTTTGGAGTAAGGACTGCACAGATGTTTCCAGATCTGAAGCTGTTCATTGCTCTCACAGAACCGTTTGAGAACTTGAAGGCAATACTTGACACCTATCCTGACGTTAAGAAACGTACTGTCTATATTCCAAATGAAGAACAGATGGACAAGATCAGAGAGGTTGGTGACTGGTACGATTCTGAAGGATTCAAGTCAGGTCAAGAGATAGCACTTGCTGAGTTTCTGCATTCTGAACTGCTCAAGGTAGCAAATCAGCCTGCTGAAGAACTGAAGAAGTGGATCATCATGGTTGATACTGCATCTCAGATTGCAAAGGAACTTGTCAATAAGACCTATGATCAGATTCACGAATTAGCTGACGGCCATCAGATGAAGATTGGTCAGAAGAGAGCACGATTTGCCTATGGGTCTTCAAAGAGAAAGTTCAATGTCATGGCAAAGAGACTGTTCAAATGCCCAACCCATGTGATTCTCACTGGTAGGACTGAACCGCTTGGCGAAGTGAGTAAAGTAGATGGCGCGGTCACGTTCAGATGGACAAGAGATGAGAAACCCGAATGGGATGGGTCTGCGAAGGAGAATCCAAGCAAACTTGGATATGAGGCAACTACTATTGTTCACCTTCACAAGGTCACTAAGATGTATGAGGATGCAAACAAGTCACATGTGCCTCTTGATGCAGAACTGTTACCAGGCAAGTATCACACAGAGACCTTGAGATGGGCAGAACTCAAGAAGTACAAGGCTCCTATCACAATAGCACCTGTGTTCTTCAACCCTGCACCTTGGGATGTGTTTGGATGGATCAAAGAAAATGCAAACTTCTTGCCGACATTGAAAGAATAGAAGATCAGACCGATATTGTTGACAAGGCTATTGCCGAAGGATTGGATAGGGTCTATTACGTTCCCAATCCTGACAATCCTCAAGAGGGATTCTTGGTTCAGATACCAAAGATCATCCAAATGATGTACCGATGTATGGAATCAGAATGCAGTTACATGATTGTCAGACGATTTCTCAGATCTGATGTGTTAAGAGGTCACTTTGCTAAGAGACTTCGATGCTCATCATGTCATGGTTGGACTCGTGTCAAGACTAAGGGTGCTGAAAGGGATATACCTGTGGTTGATAGGGGCGAGTCGAAGGACAAACGAAAACAGGGTTTAGAGCATTGGTGTTAGAGACGACTGTTCTTTCGCCATCAACGATTAGCCCTATTTCCTTTACAAACTCGGTTCCATTCCCGTTAACTTTTCGATTGACCATCAAAAAATATTCGGGTTCAGAAAGCCCTGTTATGGTTCCAGTGATATCCACACGATTGTCAGTCTGTTGTGGACTCTCTGGATCGAAAGTGATCACAACGTTAGAATAATCAGGTGGTGCTGGAGTCTGTTCTTCGACAACTTCTTCAACCACAGGTTCTTCAACTACTGGTTCAACTACTGGTTCAATTGCTTCTTCTTCTTCAATTTCAGGTTCAACTGCTGTTTCAACTTCTGGTGCAGTCTCAACCTCAGGTTCTGGTTCAGGCTGGGATTCTGGAAGAGATTCCTCGACAGGTGTATCTTCGGGAATCTCCGTACTAGGGATTTCTTCTTCGGGTGGCATTTCTATCGTTTCCTCGACAGCCGCCTCTCCCTCCACTATCCTAGTGAGTTCGTAGGGTGCCTTGACGCCAACAGGAGTTCCGCCTCTACCCTTTTCGCCCTTGAGCAAAGCAAACTCGAATTGTGTCACATCAGTCACCAGGAAGAGCTTTGTTTCAAATCGTTGAACATATCGGAACAGTCAAAGAATCTAATAACCCTCTCTCATATTAAAGTTGTGAGGAATCAAAAGAACAAGTTGAATACACTCCCGGCAATGGGCAGAAGGAACCTAGCCATTGATGTGAGAAGGGCGGCAACTTCGTGTGATAAGGTAAGGAACTCCATGTGTGCTCTGATCAGAGTCTCTGCATCAATCTGACTCTGATAGAGATGTTTGTATTCTCTCTTTCTGCGATCAAGCCCTTCTCTCATGCATCTGGCCAGAGTAATATCATTAATCGACTCTCTGATCTCAGTCTTGGCAAGTCTGAAATAAATATCCTTTCTCACCTTGAGTGGAGCCAATTGAACTAATGTAATGATTATGAATGCAGCAGTAGCTAGTGTTGCTAGATTCAGATTGATGTAGTCATAATATGGTGCAACATTGTTGAACACCATGAGAATGAGAGCAGGAGACACAATCAGATCGAATGAGTGAGAGAATGTGGTACTCAGAAGCCTGTGTATTCCTTTCAGATTACCATGAGGCTGGGTGATCCTAATGATGTCACGTTTACTGTACGTCATGACCGAAGCCGCAGTTAATATACCAAGAAACAGGCTAGACAGTATGAGGGATATCATTATGTTGTATGCGGTTTCTATGTCAATTGGAATTAATATGTGAACAGCAAGCAAAGTGACTGTGATAGTAAAGGCGATTAGGTTTAGTTTCTTGACTGTGGATTCGACATTTGACACACCGTTTGTGTTACTGGTGGTGTTGTCACTCATTTGAGAGACCTCTACTGGTCAGTAATCATCATCGTCAATTTCCCAAGGGAGGGTTCCTTGGACTCTGCCCAAAGAATCTCGTAATACTCTTCTATCTAATCGTGAGATCATTGATACTCCGAGTTCTTTTTGCACCCTTGCCTCAATTTGAGGGCTTGTGACACTTTTGATGCCGCCAAAGAATGCTTCATATCTTGGTTCCATTGTTGACATCATGGCAAGAGCCAAGGCGTCAGGATAGTCGTCATGGTGTCCTGGAGCCGCACCGATTCTGATGATACCACTTGGAAGCTTTTCAAACGTGACCATCTGCATCTGTTCCATGAACTCTTTATTGATGCCCGGGAGGATCAACTTTCCAGACCCAATTAATTCGTACAGATTGGCGTACATCTCGTTCTTCTTTTGAGATGTGAATTTGATTCCTTCTACTCGAGATATTCCATGAAGCAGTGCTGTTAGTTTCTCAGTGTTGGGTTCTCCAACCCCTGTCTGATCTGCGTACACAGACACACATCCAAATCTCTTAGCCAACTGTGCTGTGAGTGGGATTGTGATCGAATAGTCACGTTTCCTTTCTTGCATCCAGTTTACTACCCGCATTGGGCCTGACTCATCAGTAGGAGCCTCAACAATGAGTGCCACATAGAAATCTTGGAGCTTGGCAAAGTCCACACCCATGTAGTAGTTCTTTCCTGGCTCTGGATATTGAACCATAGGATAATCCTCAGTGGCATTGAGTAGAATCTTGAATGGGAAGTACATGGTAGAATCATCCACGAACAGAGCCTCAAACTCTTGGGCAAACTGGCTCGGGTGCATTTTCCGCTTGTTGCGCTCAATGATTCTATGTGACATTTGTGTCCTACCAGTGGGCTTGCCTTTCATGTCACGTCTGATCACATCAAGTCCGACACCATAGGGATACCAATGGCTGACAAACTGAGCCTCATGGTCATAGAGACCTCTCTTGATCAGTTTATCATCATCATCTTCATCGTAGATGCTGATACCAGTGAGGCCCATTCTCTTTCTCTGAATGTATCCATATGGTGGATCGTCATTAGTGTAAGGCAGGCTTCCTGACACTGCATCATAGAAGTATCCAAACCTACCAAAGGGAGTGCTGATCAGGATGATCTTTCCATCTGTTGCGGCTAGGGCAGGCTCAAGGGATACGAACACCTGATCTGGTACGTAAGCGGCCTCATCAACAATAAGCAGGTTGATGGCATAACCACGTACTCTGTCTGCAGTCTCACCAACTGGGAAATTGTAAATTATAGATCCGTTCTTGAATGTGATCTCAGTCTGAATGCTTCTTTCCACATCTTGTAATATGATGGGATTAGAATTGATTAGTTTCTGGATCTCCTTGAACATGATTTGGCTCTGTCGTTGAGTGGGTGCAATTATCATGATCACAAACGGTTCATCTTTACCCACTCCGGGCTTGGTGAATGCCTCATGCACAACTTTGAGAGCCATAGCCCAGGTCTTGCCGAGTTGTCTGCCCAAACGTGCCACAATCTCTTTGGCATCATTCAGCAATAGTTCTTCTTGATACCAGTAAGGATGTACCTGGCATATTTTACGGCTAAAGAATACAGGATCTGACTTGAGATATTTTATCGCATCTTCATCAATCTCAATGCCCCAAGGATCATCATCATCACTCGTCATTCAAGTCTACCTCAATATCAATTATGGGTTTACCATCAATGCCCAATATGGTCTTGCCTCTTGACACCGACTTAGAAGATCTCACAGTCATAGACTTGACCTCAGACCGCAACTCAATATCTGTGTCTGTATCTGCAAGTAACTGAGATAGAGTCTTTTGTGGCAGGTATGTATGATCGCCTCTTCTGAGGACAATGCGGGTCTTGCGATCAATGGCAAGTGACTTCATAATCTGATGGATCAGTCTGACAAGCTGCATTCGTTGACCAAGTTCTCCGGTGTCCTTTGCATCCTCGCGGCCCTTGAATCTCTCGTACTTGAGGGTCTTGATGTAGTCTATGATTGACACAACAAGGGTGAGGGCAGACACCTGATCTACTACGCTGTCGAGACCGTACTCACTGTCTATTCTGGGCATCAGCTCATCGAAGAGTTCTATCTCATCAACACATTGTTCAGTTCCATTGGCCTTATCACACTTGTATAGGTAAGTACATTTGTTGCAACGGGTGAAAATGCCGTCAGCAATTCTCCTGAGTGTGATACTGGTTGGATTGGGTGCAGAAAGAGGCATCGGATTGTCAATAACCTTGATATCGTATCTTGGTAGTTCTGCAAGTTCGGGGGGCTTTGAATGTAGTCCACATCTTCCTACCATTTTGATGTTTTCGATCTTTTCATCTGAGATAGGATGATTTCTGCATGGAGTACCACCTGCCGTCTCCCATCCACAGATAGCGTGACCTACTGATCTCTCAGCAGCTATGACTTTGCGTACCCAATCATAAGACCATTTGGGATTGATAATAGTCCAGTGATCGGTGACTAGCACAGGATGCTCTTCACCGTCACTGGTTGTAACCGACCAATCTCGCAGATTGTACTTGAGAGGATCGACAGGTTCAGATTTAGCCATGACACCTGGTTATAAGGCGGCATCCCCTAAAAGCTTTTTAGTGCCCTTCCTTTCAGGTTTTTTCTTCGGTTCATACTGTCTGACCTCTTCCGCTAGTCTACCAATCGACTTGCCACGTGGCACCTGTAGTTGAAATTCACTCAACTTGTCTATCACGAACAACTTCAGTTCGTCAATCTGATTAGAAGTCACGTTGCTGTTACAGGTAGAGATCTCACCTATGCTCGGTGGTAGTGGGTTAGCAAAGTCGAATGTGTTGTCATTGTTTCTCTTCAAGAGACTGTGGTCTATCAGGTGTTTGAGACCCCTACTGACCACAGATGAAGCCAATGTCGTCACTCGTTCCAGTTCAGTCATGGTGATATGACTGTTCTCTTGTTTGAGATGAATGATACCACATAGCAACAAGACGTGAGTGTTGAACAATCGAATTTCAGGGTCAGGAATCATCTTTCTAGTCCACGCCTTGACGGTCTGTAGGACAGAAAAGAATCCTTTCATGTTCCTCACTCTTTAGGTGGCTGTTCTGCTGGGGGCGGTGCTGGGGGTCGTTTCATAGCTTCTTGATCGCGCCTCCACTGTTCAGCAAGTGGCTCACTGAAAAACTTCGGGCCTGTTCTTAATGTGAGATCGTGGAGATGGAACGAGTAGTCTGTGTTTATGATCTTTACATCCCTTTCAAGAACATCGAGCCTTTCACCCTGTCGTGTCACCAGCTGGAACAGTGCATCCACCTTGTTTTGGAGAGTTGCTGAAGACTGAGATATGTCAGCCTTCTTTTGTTTCTGAGTCTTTTCATGTTTCTTAGACATTGCGTATCACCTATTCTATGTTAGACCAGTTTGCCACTCCCTGCTCTTTTCTCTCTTCCTCTAAGATATTAGCAGCTTTCCAGGCTCCAATTGCTGGTGCAATAACCCCATCATCAGGCGATACCATTTCAACTCTCTTTGATATTCCACCTGATTTAACGAGTTCCTTGTACACAGCCTCTGAGAATCCTGGCATGTTCATCATTCCACCAACAAGAGCTAGATATCCTTCACCTTCAATCTGAAATGCGTTGATTGCAGTTCTTGATTCCGTGCTCTTGGTTCTTGCAAAGTCCAGAAAGTCCCTGACCCTGTTGGCTACCTCAACGATATACCAATCTACGACCTCTTTGATGGTGTCTCCTGAAATCTTCTCTTGGCTGAGAGCACCCTTTCGAGTGAGTTCAGCAGGGATATCTTCATTCGTACCATGATTGTATCGTTCCTTGATTGCTCTGGCTTGGCTCTCAGTTGCAGTGAGTCCTCTTGTTGCCTGCTCAAAGGCATTAACGAGTCGTCTATCAATATCTGAACCACCGAATGTCCAGACAGCCTGATCAATGAGATCGAGTCCCGAGAAAAAGACGGACTCAAGGGTGCTGGAACCGAAGTTGAGAGATAGCACTTGCTTTCTCAGAGCCTCACGTATCGGCATTGCAGACAGAGCTGCTGCCCAGGCCTCACCAATGAACTCTATGCCTATCTTCTTGCCATGTTCTAACAGTCCAAGGGTGTCCTTGAGTGCGAACAGTCCTTCTTTGAACTTAATCATGGGCAGACAAAAGACAATTCCAACATCTCTGGGAATGTCTTTTAACAGCCAATTAGCATATTCAAGAAGTAGTTCACAGGACACCCCCAATGGAACCTCAGCATCGTTGCGTGGAGCACCATGAATGAGTGGGTATATTGTGTTGTGGTATGGATCTGCATTAGTGCTGTATTCAAACACAGACTCATCTTTCTTGATCAGGTGTGTTGGTACTTTACGAATGCAGGTCAGTTCCTTTCGTGGGTTCTCACCGACAGGAATCCCATACATGACAGTCCACTTGCTACCAAGTTTGACTCCCAGGGTATTAGGAAACACTGTCAGACCTTTATCTTCAACCATGTTTTCAACCTCTGTTTTTTCTACATTGGTAATAATTCCTCTACACAGTCACTATTAAGGCTTACCCAAGTGGGAACCCAAAAGGATATTAATAAGTACGAGAATGGTAAGAATGGATTTGGTAACAATGGAAGATATGGATCTGCGGGATAGACACAGCACATCTCTATACTGTAGTAACTGTAGGCAAATGGTGAGAGTGAGCATTAATAGACACGCCACTGGAAACCTGACAATAAAGTGTCCTAAATGTGGTCATGAGCACTATAGGTACTGTGAGAATGGTGAGATCACAGAGGACAGGTGGCGGTCAAGTGCTCAGGCCGTGCCATACTGCTACTATTCAACATCTGCGACCTCTGATACAGCGACCTATCCTAGTGCTACCAGTACATTTCTGCGTAATAGTTGGCAAAATACCGATAGTACGGCAAATTGGTGAGGATATTACGATGAAGATCGAGATTGGCCCCATCCACTCATTGCTACATAGAATGCCTGGTGACGTTATTGATATCATCAGAGAAGAGTGCTCGTATCAGATGGAGAACTGGATGTTCGCCAGAGAGAAGATGATGGAAAAGGCCAGGATTTCAGGTAACAACAAAGAGCTTGACTATGCCATCAATTGGGATGGAAGGATCAACTTGATGTATGGCAAGACTCAGTTCCCAACGGGTCTAGTACCCAAGGTAATCGAGAGATTGCAGATTGAAGGGCATAAATTGACTATCATTGACAGCAGGGTTCCTATCAAGAAGAAATCACCCATTGGATATACCACAGCACTCGAGGTAAGACCGTATCAACAATTGGCTATGGAAGCTGCATACAAGGGTGAGAGAGGCATCATCAAGATGCCCACCGGAGCAGGCAAGACAGTAGTTGGGGCCATGCTGATCGGCAAACTGAACACACCAACTCTCATTCTAGTTACCAAGGAAATTCTAATTGATCAGTGGTACGATGAGCTGCACAAGTTCCTGAAGCTGCCAAACGTGACCAAGGATGGTAGTATGCTTGAGTGTGTTGGGAAGGTTCAGGGTCGTACCAATGAGCCTAGTTTCATCACCATAGCCATGATTCCCACGTTACAGAGTTGGATGAAGAGAGATCCAAGTAAGATAGCTGAACTGATGGGCATCCATCCTGAGGGTTGGGGCATGAAGATCTTCGATGAGTGTCACAGGCTTGGGGCAGAAAAGACCTACAATGTCATGATGAGAATACCCACCTATTATTCAATTGGGTTCAGTGCCACTCCGCTTGACCGTATTGATGCCAACCTTCGGGTAATGGCAGCCACTGGACCTATCCTGTACAATACTGAGCCGGAGACCCTGATCAACACAGGTCACTTGGCTAAGCCTAAGATCAAGTTCATACAGACTGACAGATTGTACTTTGACCATTGGGAAGAGTACCGAGAGGTCTACAAGAAGGGCATTGTCTTCAATGTTCAGCGCAATAAGATGGTTGCAGATGTGGCTATTCAGGCTGCGAGGAATGGCAAACATGTTCTTGTCTTTGTAGATATGATTGATCATGGTGGGATGTTGTACGCAGAGATGTTGAATGAATTGGGGGGCATTAAGACACCAATGAAATCAACGTGCCTTGCGGAATTTGGGTTTGTATCATTCGTACATGGTACTCACAATGACAGGGAACAGATCTTTCAGGGATTCAAGGATGGCAACATCAAGATCCTGGTGGCAACTGAGGGTCTGATAGGCGAAGGATTTGACTACAAGGGCATTGACGTGGTTGTTGTGGCTGATGGTGGCAAGTCCAGCATTCAGACCATTCAGAAGATTGGCAGAGGAATGCGGGTATTACCTGGTAAGACCGAAGTCCTGATCTATGACTTTGCTGACAGATGTAAGTACCTCGCTGACCATTCGATGCAGAGATCTACTATATGGATGAATCTGGGGTACGATGTGGATCTCACAGACGTTCCTTATCTTGAGGTTAGAGTATGAAGAAAGCGTACACTGTTCGTCTGTATCGTTCCAAGATGGATTGGGAGCTACACGGCCCGTACAAATCTCCAATAGGGGTTCTGAATGCAGTCAAGAGGCTCTTACCAGATCTTGAACCAATGAAGTACGGGCTTTTAGTTGAGAGATTGGAGTGATTGAAATGGAGTTCATGAATATCGTGCTCAAGTGCCCTAAATGCAATGGAAACATGATCTGTGAGAGCTGGTCATTAGATCCTAATATCCGTGAGGGCCAATCAGTAGATCCTCATACGTATCGGTTGCGATGCCCTGCTGGTCACATCTGGAAGTTAGAAGCAATGGAGGATGAGCCTAGAAGAGTGGTAGCAACCTGTGTATTCTGCGGGAAAGAGCTTTATGATGGTGATTATTGGAGAAACTATCTTCCAAAGGAAGTGGTCGTAGAGAAGGGGCAAGATGCAGCTGATGCCTATCTAAAAGACCAATCCAAGGCCATGTGTAAGGATTGTGAAAAAGATCACCCGATAAAAACATGGGTTCACGATGGCATTATGTGGATAACACTCAGAGATGAATGACAATGGACTCAGGCATTGGACTGTGATGTTCGTAGAAGAGTGACAGCAAAACCTATATTTACCGAAGCCGTAATAATTGACCATGCCTTTCAAGAATATGGGTGATTGGAACGAGAGCTATCCCCTGTCCCAGCAGTTAGAGCCGCTTAAGACGTTTCTTGCTTTCACGACTGAGGATAATACTCTAGTAATCACCAAGAAAGTGTGGAACCAAAAGAGTCGAGAGTATGACGATGCCCTTGTCGTGAAGTTTGATGCAACAATGCTTGCTAATCTTGGAGAGAGACTTGACAAGATTGAGGAAATGGTACAAAAACTTGGAGCATCTGTTCGGAATCTTCAAGCAAAACATTAGAGGTTGCAAGTCGGAATGAGTGATTGGGACACCACCACAGATCGAGAACTCGAGAAGTCTAAAGAGACCACAGCCAGGAGACTGAAGAAGGCTGATGATCTATTGGACTTCACCCTGAAGGAACAGAAAGACCTGTTCGGATCGGGTAATGTTGGGATCATAGAGGGCGGGTTATGTGACGGGCAAAAGTGCATCAATCATATTGTGAAACCGTATGGAGTGAGAGGGTGTGCGTGTAGACGTGCACGACCTGATCGCCCTGATGGTGAATACTATAGAGATCAACACGCAAGTCGATGCACTCAGAATGGGCAGAACGAAGTGACTGATTTCGGATGCAAAGGCTTCAAGTCAGATCCCAACAAACAGGATGAAAGACTAAAACCGGCCTATATGAAAAGAGTGTATGCCAGGAGAGTAATATAATGCCAAACAATCCGAAGAACACTTTCATAGAAGAAGAAGGTACGATCAGACATATCAGTAGAAAGGATGCCATAGTCACCCTTCTTGACACCAGGATGGAATGGTTGACCAGCCGAGAGATAGCAGCTGTATTCCAGATTCCTTATACCACAATCCATCCAGACCTATTGGAACTGGCTGACGAGGGTAAGATTGCCTCACGAGTCAGCAAGAAGCACAAGGTAGGTCGCAGGCCCACTCAATGGGGAAGCCTGAAACTGAGGGAACGGTAGTGCCGTACTACCACGATGATGAGACCTACGATAGGGTCAGCGAATGGCTGAACTCACTCGAGTGTGAGCAGACTGCATATCTGTTAAAACATGCAGAACCTAAGCGACCTCGAGAGACCCACGCTGTTGTGATTGTGGGAACCTTTGGGCACCACAAAATCCATGCAAATCTAAATGAGAAGGTTGGGTTAGCAAAGCCCGCTCCTATCAGACTCAATGCCGGGTTCAAGAAGATCTTGAACGATTGGCGCGAAAAGGAAATATACAACCAGCGACTTGTCATTCCACTACGAGAGATGATGGCAAACTTTGAACACTTCTGGAATGCCTACGATATCACGCCCATATTCATAGAAAAGAGACTATTTCACAAGTTCAAACTGAATGGCAAACAGTACAAGCTGGCAGGCACCGTAGATCTCATAGCAAGAGTCAAGCTCAAGGGAACCGTGTCTGAGGACAATGAGTTCAAGAAGTGCATCCATGTGCTTGGCGATCCTATGTGTCAATGTGAGGTACACGATGTTGTCACGCTCATAGATTGGAAGTTCTCACTGAGGCCGCACAAGAACCATCCTATTCAGTTGTCTGCGTACCGTTGGATGGCAAAGGAGACTGAAGTCCTTGAACAGGCTACACAGAATGGCAAGTACCCACTCAACTCAGAGAACTGGTCTGTATTGCTCAAGAACAAGGGTGGAATGCCCGAGCATCAGTTATACAAGTACGGACAGGATTTTGGGGATTTTTTCGAGGCCGCTCACATCATGGATGATCCAAGACCTCTTCCATATAGCATCCGAACAGGTGTTATGGGATTCAAGATGAGATGTGGATTCTGTGCTGATCGTATCAGCTGTACTGATGTGGGTATATGGACTCCTGAGGACAAGTACGATGAACCTGGAGCAGTAGTTGTGGATGTTCAGTAGAGAGAGGTCTCTACGATCTTTACTGTTATTTTCATTGCTCGTGCAACATAGTTCCTGTCGATCTTGATGAATGAGTTCTCTTCAAATGAGGGGTCTGATATCACACTATCGTCAGGGATATCCGTGACATATGTGAATCCTTGGATAGCACGAGTGATCATCTTATTCTTTCTGACCCATTCTCCAGGCATCAATGAATTGATGTACGTAGTGATTCTGTTAGTGATCTCTTCCTTGTACCAATCAGCTGGGTTATCATCATCAACGACAAGCAGTGTCACTTTCAGTTCAATATTGATCCTGACCTCATGAGCGGCCACTACATAGAACTGAACACCAACAGGTCTATGCTTTGCCATATAGTTCTCGACTATTCTTCGACATTCTTCAGTGTCAAATCCTGGCTTCGGAACTACGAAGACATTGACCACCCCACCGTATTCGCCATCTCTGATCTGGATTCTCTCAACACATTCCACATTCTTCAGCATGGTTCCGATCATGAGTGCCTTTTGCAGATTGACCTCACCATATGCGACAGCAAACTCGTGTGCATCAAGATCTACAATGTCCTTACCTGTTAGTCGATTCAATAGATCCAGACTGCCGTAGCCAGCCATCATGGATACCAGGATAACGTCAGCCCAAGTGTCAGGTATGGTCTCATAGAAGAACCATAGATATCCAGAGACTGATGTCCATGAGATCCCTGCACCTAACAATACTGAGGCAATCCAACCCAACTTCACCCTGATGGTCCTATCTTTCACAGTGAAGGCAGGTTGTATCAGTCTGAGTCCATGAGTCTGCCATGTTCTCAACACTCCAAAGAACGCTCCCACTATGAGGGATAGTATCGTGATCTGCATCTCGTTCATGGTGGATTAGTCTAACTAACTAGATTATAAATCATGTCTATTTGTCGTGGCTATAGATGGGGGGTACTCAGTGACAAGCATTTTGAATCCCATCAGATGATTCATATGATTATTTATCGTAGTAACGTGTGAACAATATGCATTGGTATGGTGAAGAGTTCACAAAGAATGACGCTGTAGTGATGTTCGTGCTTACGTTGCTGTATATGCCGATGCATGAGTTTGGGCACTGGTTAGCGTATTGGATATTTGGCATTCCAGCAGAGTTTGGGATAATGTTTGACCCATTCTTTGCATTCACTACACGCCCTCTTATAGTACCTAGTTTTAATATCCGAATGCTTGCATCCTTTTTCGGTGGTTGGTTTGTATTCGCGGTAGCTGGAATAACAGTGATAAAGTCAAGACCATCGCTAATAATAGCAGTCTTCGGGTTAGCAAATGGAATAGTCGAAGTGTCATCTGTTCTAATTTCAGAGATATACGGTGTTCAAATCGGGCTTCTCGTGCAGTCAAACATGATGTGGTATTTGATGTTGCAGACCATTCCTGCCATAGTAGTGTTTGCGGTTGGATTCTCTGAGATTAGATGGTGGCAAGACCAAAGACCAACAATTTATGCATAGTAGTATCTCACGGCCACAACTTGAATATCCAATGAATTGGCAAGAGAGTGCTGGGTAACGAGTTCGATTTTGATTCCATGATAAGCATTACAAGTTACTGCCCCCATTGACAAATCTTCCCATAGGTCCGGTGCGTTCTTAGACGTAGTATCAGTATCAAGGTTTGATACATCAATATCTGAATATCCTTTGATTATGGTCTCATCCACACAATTGGTAGTATCAGCATCCGATAGACTGACTCTTGTTCCATTGATGTAGAGGGTCTTACTACCTCTGTTGGCTGGTAAGGGTACCGAGTAGAATACATATCCGTTGGTATCATCAGTATTCACAAGACGACCAAAGGTATTAATCTGGAAAGCACCAATTTGGGTCCAAGCCTCTAGTGGACAATTTATCCAAGTGGCATTAGCTGAGCCATAGGCGTGAAGGTCTTCGTGTGTTGCCCCATCTATTGTCACGTCTGAGTGACTAGCAAGATTGTGGCTCTGTGCGTGATGTGCATCATTATTGGCTACATGAACAGATATGTCAGTTCCGTCAACTAATCCTGTTGTGACGATATTGCCCGACAGAGTAAGCCCGACAAATGTTGGTGATGATGCCTGCAGACAGTTTTGATCCAGACCAGCAACATAGGCATTTGCGATGGCGGTTCCCTGCCAAATGCCACTGTTGATAGTTCCCGCGCTTATTGCAAGTCCACTGACTGATCCTGCATCGAGTGTGGCAACATTGATCGTAGCGGCAGCCCCACCAATGGTCTGTACCTTGAGAGTGTTGGCAGCACCCGCAATCATCTCTACTGAGTATCCATTGGGATCGTCATATATCGTGATTCCATAGGTGCTAGTACCATAGACAATCAGCTGCTGATTATAGGTAGCATCTCCTACTGAGACATCTCCACCAGTGACCAGGAGACCTAGACCACTTCCTTCCTGATGTAGGCTGAGCACTGGATTTGAACCTGCATCACCTGATATCACAGCAGGTGGAGTCAATTGGGTGTTTGACGTTCTCTTATCCACAGGGGTTCCTGTCCAGTTAGGGCTTAACCAGTGAGCGGTGGCTAGGGTGACTCTCTTGTCTGTGTCAGTATCTGCCTGCGGTGATGCTGATGCTAGTTCAGCAACAAATGAGTGAGTATCAGCACTTGTGTCGTACTTTGCCCTGATCCAATAATCAACATCATCAGTCGTGACGCCAGTGGGAGATATGGCTCCGGCACCTGTTCGCACGAACCTTCGGCCCCCGATATCTGCCATGCCGATTGCACATTGTAGAACTCCGGTCAATATTGTTATTTTAAGACTGTTTGCTGGAGTCCAGCCAGTGAGACCCCACAGAGTCTCGCTGGAGATCTCAGACATGACAACTCTGTTGGTCATTAGGTACTCAATTCGGTAGTCAAACTCATTCTGTACGTTCCATTCCAGACCCTGATCCTGCATTCTATAATCTTCAACATATACAGGCTGTCCTGGAGAGATGTTGATTGCTTGCATTAGTCCTCTTGCCATTAGATCACCACTACCATGTCGTCAAAATAGGCATCCACGTCATTCCCTGACCCGCCACTAGCAACGTTGGTAAGGGCGCAGAATCCTACTCTGCCGCTAGTGAGATCATCCCAATCAGCGGCATCATCTTCAACAACACTGTCATATACTAGGTCATTGTCCAGATAAAATCTTGCTGTTGAACCCTTGATCACCACTCTGAGATGATAGTTAGTTCCAGCAGTGAGGGATTTTGTATCCACACCGCCCGTTGTTATCTCAGCCCAGCCACCCACAGTGTACTTGTAGGCATATGCTTTGTCTGCAAAGGCTGAGAATCCAAGGAAGTATCCATACCCATCAGTCTCATCGCCCCATCTGATCATGATACCAACCTTGTTACCAGAGTTAGCAAGCGCATCTTGGGCATAGCATGTGACTTGATACTCTTGCCAATCATCACAGCCCGTGAATACCGTATCATCAATCACGCTGAGTCCATTGGTAGCCGCACTAGCGCCTGGCGCGTGAAGATACCTGTATTTGCCACCTGTCACAGACCATGCACCACTGCTGGTGTCACCAGACCCGAGCACCCAGGCTCTCTCTTCCCAATTGCTTGCGTCTACTGCAAAGTCCTCATTCACAAGATATCCAAGATACCCAACCACTCCAGAAGCCTTTGACTCATCTATGATATCCTTCAGTGTTGATATGCCATACTCGTTGATCACTGATAGAGGAAGAATGACATAGAAAGTATTGAGAGTGTTAGTGAAGTCCCAATAATGGGCAATCTTAAGAGATTCAGTCTCTGCTGGTGGATTCGTCTTTGATGAATAGACATACTGAATGCTTGGGTCAGCAGGATCGTAGTTGTAATAAGATGTATTTTCCCATAACTCGAGAATTGTGGGAACAGTGCCAGTGACAGCCTCTATGACATTGCTGATGGCCTCTTTGTTGCCTGACGATAGATAGGTGGAAAAGAACTGAAAAAGTCGCGCTCTGAACGATATGTCAGTTTCGCCATCAAGACGTGTGACACCGTACCAATCACCAAGCATGTCGAGTTCTGTTCCAAGGGAATAACTGAGGCTTCTGCTTCTGACCATGCCACGTCTTTTCTCATAGACATGCCTGATCTGCGAACCAAATGCATCAAGGATGGATGTGAATACACCGTTGGGCTTGAGGAACGGATAGACTGAACTCTTGATTGTCTGTTCAGGTCTCTTCTCGTAGACATAAGTGATGTAGAACCAGTTCTGTGTCAGATTAGATGATGGTGGGGGAACCGATGGCCGATCTCCGTCTAGCCAATAGACGTATTGATCTCTCAGTTCGTAATCAACTCCCTGAATGAATACATGGTTCACAGAGCCACTGTCAAGCACCTTGAATCCTCTTACATATAGGATCTCATAGTTGCTTTGATCTCTCTTGTTGAATTGGTACTCCAGCCGTGCTGATGTATATGCGTGTGGTTCGTCTTGTACAAATTCCATGATCATCCCACATAAACAGCCGTCACGTCAATGTAATAACAACTTCCAGATCCGCCTGTCTGATCGGTGTCAGGTTTCACAATGGATCCTGTTGCAATCCCTACGATATTCCAATGAGTTCCAGCAGTCCAACTCCATCCTCCAGTGTGAGGTTCCCTGGTGCTGGGCGTTGTGTCACTAAGGTTCTCAAATCCTTTCATAACAATTGAGTCAACATCAATGTATTCAACGCCAGCAACAGACTCGAGCATTGATATCAATTCAGACTCCATAATGTCGGAACCAATCTCAAAGTCGTCAAGCCATGCCTCAAGAGCGTCTTCACAAGAGGTCTCCACATCTGCAAGAGTATAACCTGATCCTGTGAGGACTTTCACGTCAACCTCTATTGCAATGTATATTGGGTCAGGTCCATAGATGTACGGTTTTACTCCTGCGGCGCGACTAGATTCAACTGCATCAGATACTTGTGATCTCTTGGCCTCAGTGAGAACGCCCGCCTGTGTCCATGCATAGACGTAAATCTCACCAACCTTGATACTGCCGTCAGTGCTGTGATCGTCAACAGTTGCACCGACTATTCCATCCACAGCCAGGACTGTAGCTCTGATTGCATCAAGAGTTCCTTTTGCGGCTCTACTGGCACCCGTCTTGATTCTCTCTCGATAGGTATCATCATCCTCAGTATCAGCACCATCCTGGAATGGATTGTTCCAGGCATAGTCAACCTCGAGATATGAGGCTGATCGCGGTGCTCCTTCGAGTTCTAATGAGTCATTTATGAGGACATACCAATCTGAATGAGGAACGTACTCGTACTTGACGTTCTGCGTTCCGTTATTGACCTTGCTACCCGTTTTCCAGCTGACCCAATCAATGAGAGTCCATGTAAGCCCGCCAAAGGTAGGATTACTGACAGTATAATCAGTCGTGATTGTCTGTAGAGTCCATGTGCCAGTATCCAGGTACACCATCAAGTCCGAAGTATGTCTTAGAATCAGGAATCCAGAATCAACTCTTGCACCACATGATTCATGGTCAATGTATTGCTCGGTGGCTCCACTGTTCTCGAGTGTGAGATATCTTGTCGCCTCAAGACCACCACCACCTGACTTTATAATGATAATGTGAAATATTCGATCAAATGAACTGGTTGTGGTCTCATTGTTTGTGGTTCCATCGAAGGTAAGGGTCTCTGAGAAGAACAGTTCACTGTTTGCATATCCTACAATAGTGATCTTTCCTGTCCATAATTGGGGTGTGCCACCTGTGTCTTTGATAGTGGCCTTAACAAGAGTTCCAGTTGATGGTTGATCGAGCCAACCATAGGCCAGTTCGTTCACCATCTCGATGGCCTTACTGTCAGCATCTTTGTCAACAAACCCGGATCCATCTGGAGTGTGGATAAGTGTAAATACATGGGCAGTGCCAGTACCATCAGCCCTCTCATCAGATTGATCGAAACTGGAAGGATTATTGATGGTTGTTATTACAGAGTCGGCATTGACGTTTTTGATGATCTTACCACTGCTGACATTCTGTGTCAGACCTGGATAGATGCTCTGTACTGGAATCCAATCAGCACCATATTCAGCATGTGCCAGGTCTGAGATCTTGGCCTCAGTCTCTGTGTTGGCAATCTCAGCGGCGACAGTGGTCTCAAAGGTAATGGCGGGAAGCGAAGAACTGCCAGCAGTGCCTATCTGAGTGCCCACAGATATCTCCACCACTCCCTGATTAGCCATGCTAGAGGGTCTTGCCAGTGTGACAAATCCTGTGGATCGGGTTGCTATGTTCCTGGACACTTCAACCAGTTTGCCAAGCTCATCCAACTCAGGACCGTCTGCTGAGTCAACGAAGCTATCTCGAGCAACTGAATTATTCTGCAGTTCCACCTTGTAGATCTGAAGTGCTACGGCCCCCACTACCTGCATTAGTATTGACCCCTCAGTGGTATCTGTCAGACCACTTGGGGGAATCATGTAACGATAATCGACATAGAACACAGTATTAGTGTCAGGCGTGTCGCCACCAACATCAAAGGATATCTGATCATAGAATCCGTCACCTGTGGAATCGTATAGTGTGAAATCATTAGCCTGTGCAAATTCATGTTCTGTGCCATCTAATTCCCCCTTGACCTTGAGAGCATCATGGACCTTTTTTGAGGTCTCACCATCACAGTTTAATGTGTAATACAATGTACCTGAGAGAAATGTGATTGCCTCTTCAAAGACAGGCTTGTAGCCGCTGACGATCTGATCAATGGTCTGCTGACGGATCTCTTCTGGAGTTCTCAGATCAGGAAGTTCGTAACCCATTATATTTTCACCTTTGTTCTTACATCCACTGGCTGGATAGAATTGATGCCTATGACTGTGACATAGATGGACAACTCATTACCATCATATTGTACAGTGATCTTATCCACGCTTACTATCCTCTGATCTCTGAGCAGTGATTCACCAACATACATCTCTGCCGTCAGTTCGTTCTCTTCACTCTGACCCTTACCTAGCAAAAAGTGTGTCCTGCTACCGTATTCTGGAGTGAATGGATCTGTGCCCATTGGTGTCATAAGTCTGAGAAAAACAGCCTGAGCAAGGTTATCAGTGCCTGACACGGTTAGCAGATCGTCACTCGTTCCTTCGAGATCGTTCTCTATCATGTCAAACTTCAAGTCTGTCCCAATGAAGTCCACTATATCCTTGCTCAAGCAATCACCACTTGTTGAAGTAACCTACTTGTTGAAATAATTTATCTTTGGGTACTTCAATATTCCCTTCCAGATCTCCTGAATGGCAACGTAGATGGTAAAGCCTGCGATGAATGCTGTCCAAGGATCGGCAAACGCGATCACAGGGAGATTACTTGTCAGTTCTAACGCCAGCTGAAAGGCTGCGATCAGAGCTGATATGAAGAAGGGAACCAGGTACTTCTTGTCGAAGATAATCATTGAATTGCCCGAATGCTTTATCCAGTAGAGATAGAACATCCAGATGATTAGTCCGGCAAAGAGTCCGGTGTAGTATGCTACGGATATTAGATCCATATTTGTTCACCATCTATGGTGAATGTGATGCTCTCTTAAATGTGATTCGAGAGTAATCATTGATTCATTATTAGATCGTATTCGATGAGCCTCGTAGTGAACTGCGCCTTCAGAGCCGTGATCGTTGTCACAGCCTCAGCGAAGGTGGCTTCAATAAGACCGAACCGGATCTCCTTCGAGCTTCCAGTGGCCTGACAACTGGTGATCTTGGTTCCGTAGTTGTCCTTGATCCATTCCAGTGCAGACAGCATCTCTGTGTCGTCTGCTGAGGTCATCTTTCCGATTACTTGATGTTCCATTTTATCATCTCCTTATGCATAGTAGTACCTGACCGTGACGTATTGAATCTGTAAGGCACCAGCAGTAGTAATTGCTGTCTTTAATATCACCTTAGCCACATCATAACCGCCAAGATTCACGGCACCCATTGACACATCTTCCCAGAGAGCCGCTGAAGCCTTGTTCGTTTCATCAGAATCCAGTTCAACCCCAGATGTATCAGCCATTCCGTAGAGGTTGGTTTCATACACACGATTAGAACCATTAGCAAGTGATAGACTGACCCTTGTGCCGTTGATGTAGAGTCCCTTACCCCCTCTGGTAGTAGGTAACGGGACTGAAAAGACCCACCGACCAGCTCCACCCACATAGTACGGTTCAACCTGCCCGGAATATCTCATCTTGTCACCAGCCACGAACTCCGCACCTTCATATGGACAGTTTATCCAAGTGGCATTCGCTGAGCCAATCACACAATGCAGATTGACGTATTCAGCGATACCCTGAGCAGTGAGTAGCTGGGTATCGGTAGGTGAGGCTGCCATAGCAGTGTCTATGTCGCTGACGGCTGCACCAGCACTGAGAGCTATACTACCGGGGAGCTTGACACCAGTTGTTCCTCTGGGAACACTCATGAACACTGTTCCAATCAGACTATTACTATGAGTCAAGAAATACAGAGTATTAGCGGCTGTAAGGTTGGTAAATGTAGTTCCATCAAATACTGGACTCACATCAGCAGCATAGATGATTGAACCACCATATAGATTTCCACTGGCCTCTCTAAAGAATAATCTACTATCAGTGTTTCCATCAGTATATTGTATTTGCATGACCAGACCTTCACGGTCAGCAACAGAAGCAACAGAGCCTAGTTCTTTACCACCAATAGCATAAAAATCACCATTAGATACTGCTACAGTTCCCCCGGCGTCCTGTGAGATCATAGAGTCGCCAAGAGTGGTTGTGGTGGCCCAGACAGGCAGTGTCCATTGTGTTCCAGTTCCTGGACCTGAACCAGTTCCTCCTGTCTGTGCCTGCACGATCCACTTGCTTGTCGAAGTGTCCCAGGCCAAGACATCATCATCAGTTGGCGTTCCCTGTGACCCAAGATAGTCAATGTACCCAAGACCATTAGAACTGAGAACGACATTACCACCAGAGTCCTGAATGTCGTTCCCGCCAATCTTGAGGCTGTTTGTCAGCGTAAGTGGGTTCTGTGCAACCACCGCTGCTACAGCCATAGCATTTGTGTACACCGCATGGTGAGCATCTACTATATTCTTGTGAGTGAGAATCAAGGCATCAATAGCAAGGTCGATACTCTGTCCATTAACCAGTTCGGCAGTGATTATGGCTTCAGTCTCAGAATCGGCATATCTCACATGATGAGCACTTGTGGGTGCATCACTCAGATCGCCATGTGCCAGAGTTGCCCACGCGAATGCTGTTGCGCCTGATGCTCGAAGCACGTTCCCAGCGCCGCCCGTTGCATCCTCAGTGTGATATGCCCCTGTTAGATCGTGGGCACTCATTCCAGCAGCAGGAGCCTTCCAACTGAATGTGGTAGGGCTATCTGCTGATATTACCCATCCCACTGTAAGGCCCGTTGCTGTGTGATATGTCTCACTGTCAAGTACGTGAGGAACAGGGTCAGGCTGTGTACCACCAAGGTCTGTGTAATAGATCTGTGCCCATGAAAGAGTTGTAGCACCAGCCTTGAGAAAGTACCCACTGGTTCCCTTTGTAAGTGCTCCCCATTGAGTGCTTGAATTGACTAAAATTGCACCTGTACCACCAGCAAGAACAATATCAGCCAAATCAAGGTCGCCAGTATGAGTGTCGAAATCGTGTGACTGTGCATGGTGAGCATCTGCTGGTGCATCACTCAATGAAGCATGAGTTCTTGTTGCTAGATTGGCAAGTGACTCGGCAGCAAAGTCAGTAGTAAAGTCTGCTGTCACGTACCCGCCAATATCAGAATAGACCTCTGCTCCAGTTCTGAACTGAATAAGTCCACTATTAGACACTAGAAACTCATCATAGTCAGCAGGAGCTGAATCAATCATACTGACAGTAAGCGTACCACCAACAGTTACAGCTGTCCCGCCAACATCCTGAGTGACTATAGAGTCCCCAAGAGTAGTTGAAGTGGCCCACACAGGCAATGACAAAGGAGTTCCTGAACCAGGTGATGGTGCTTGCCAATCAAAAGCAGCAGCAGCAGTAGCTGTTAACACATGTCCTATTGTAAGACCATATACTTCATGGTCTGAACTTGTCATTAAATGAACTTGAAGATGGTGAGCATCACCTATTGAAGCATGATTAGATATGTCATTATCAATAGCTGTATCAGTTTGAGCTGTGGTGTAAGCACCAACGTCAGAAGCACCAAGACCGTGTGCTTGAAAGCTGTAAGTGGTAGCAGTATCAGCCTTCAGGAAATGACCATCCGTAAGACTAGAAACAGGATGTCCTGTGGTATCAATCAGATTGTGAGCTATTGGAGCTGGTTGTGTTCCAGCAAGGTCTGAATAATAGACCTGTACCCATGAAACCGTAGTAGCACCAGCCTTGAGAAACGTTCCACTCGTTCCTTTCGTCAATGCTCCCCAATTAATTGAACCCATAACCAAGATAGAACCTGTAGAACCAGTCGCAATATCACTAAAATCAACATCGCCAGTATGAACATCGAAATCGTGAGAGGCTGGAGTGAAGGTTGATGGTATCCCTGATAGATTACCGTAAGTGACTTTTGATGATCCATCGGCATCTGTGTGCACATGGTCAGCCCGTGATAATAGGTCAACTGCACCAACTCCAGCAATATCGACTATGGCATCAACCTGAGTGTACGCAAGATCGCCCGTGTGGTCAGAACCTGACAGGGTGTGCGCCTGTGCGTGGTGTGCATCTGTCGGAGCATCTGAAAGACTTGCATGAGTCCGGGTTGCTAGGTTTGCCAAGCTTTCCGCCGCGAATGCTGTAGTGAAATCAGCCAGCACAAAGGCCACATGATGACTGTCTGGTAATCCTGCATGAGTAGATATGTCTGCATCAATTGCTGAGTCAGTTTGTGCAGTGGTGTAAGCTCCCACATCTGAAGCAACAAGACCGTGTGCTTGCCATGAGAACGTGGTTGTAGAATCAGCCTTAAGGAAATTCCCAACGCCGCCCGTTGCATCCTCAGTATGAAGTGCCCCTGTCAAGTCGTGAGCAGTCATGCCGCCACCAGTCTCTAAGGTCTGCCATCCGCCACTGTAAACCTTCAATTCTCCACTAACGCTATCAAAGTACAGATTACCAGTGACAGCAGCAGGAGCACTACTCTGTGGATTGAACAACAATGCAGGAGTGACAGTCACCCGATCAGACTCAATCACAACGCCAGCACTCATGTTTGATACTGTGATATTGTGTTCAGGAGTAGGAAGCACACCGTTGAGAATGCCAACATACACCTTGGCATCAGTGCCAGTGGTATGAGTGACTGCGCCTCTGAATCCAAAGATCGGATCCTCATCAGCAGGAGTGCTGTCAGATGTCTCTTTTCTCTCAGCATATAGTACCATGTATCGTGGATATGTGACCCCGCCTATCTGGTCGTGATTGGTCTTTGACCCGAATCCTAGATCTGGTAACGACATTATATCACCTTCACGTCTGTTTGACCTGCCGTAAGTCCATGACCATGAACTGCTTCAAATGCTGTTGTCAGCACAGGCACTTGGAATACTCCATCTTTCAGACCCACAGTGGTTGTGCTATCGCCATCACTGATCACATTATGTAATGCTGACGCTCCACCAAGTAGTACATTCCCACCACCAGGAGCTTCAACCACGAGATCGCCAGTACCCGTAGATGTTACTGTGAATGTCTGTCCATCTGCCGTAGCAATTGTAATACCCCCAGCAGCAGTCCATTCAACATATGCCCCGGCTTCATTCTGAATCCTTATGACGCCATTAACTGGATCAGTGTCTTTCGTAGCAACAGCAACACCTTCGCCAGAGCAGTCATTCTGGTCTTTCAGCCCTGCTGCCCAATACTTCTTACCTACTGAGACTGTAAGGCCGCCAGCAGTGAACTTGGTTCCCGTATAGTCCGTATCAAGTGGTGCCATCTTGAGCAGGCCAGCACCTTGATGAAGCATGAAAAGAGTGTCAGCAGCCACAGAGTCAGGCGGGCTGAGAAACTTCTTTGAGCCAATCGTAGTCGCCCAAGGATCGTAGTAGTAGTCTGTAGTGGGTTCTGAATTGTCAAATAGTGCAGAATAAGCATATCCGCCTTCTTCACCATCATTAATGTCAATCTTAACATCAGTCTGCGAAGCATGTTCAGCCAATAGCCCGAATGGTAAAAATCGACCTCCTGCCAGTACCATTGTTCGCTGTGCAACCAGTGTTGTGCTTCCGGTGATCCCGTCAAACTCATCAAGTCCACCTGTGACTCCTGGATATTGATCATTGAACCTTAAAGATGAACCACTTCTGTGAATGAATGATAGATCGTCAACGTGACTGATGGGTGGTTCATTTCCTCCAGTTGCAGGGAGAGACCCCATTACTATCCAACTTCTGCCCTGGCGCATTACAAGCACTCTGTCACCACGCTTGGGTGGTGCAACGAATCCGTATTGCTGGTTCATTGGATGTGCTATCTTACTGGTGCTGGCTTGACTCTCTTCCGTAATTGGTTTGAAGCCAAAGGACTGTAACAGACAAGCATCTCTATCAAACTTGTGAATGTCTATTACCTTTTTCTCTCCCTCTTTCGGTTTTTCTGTGATCAGACCGCGATAGTTGATCTTTACCCAGCCACGTCTTTCATGGTTCTCAGCATACACCTCGAGTACCACAGACTCTGGATAGAATACTACATCTCTCATAGTTTATCTTCTCCTGCCGTTCTGATCCTTCGCTGACGCATATGAATCCTATATATGTCACTGGTGCTGATCAATGAGAACGGTTCCTTGACAAAGAATGCCTTGGTGGTGAACTGACCGCCACCAATATAATGCCTCACCTTCCAGATGTAAAAGTAATCACTCAGTTCTCCTAAGGCAAGCCTCACATCCTTCTTTCTCACAGTGGTTGGATCGTAACTCTTGAACCGTGAGCTTATGAAGTTCTTGACAGCCTTGGAAGCCTCTTTTGTGATATCTAAGATTGCATCAAAGTTGATGCCCAGACCTTCAGTTCCTCTAATGTCAGTGGTTCTGAGCACGTCACCCACCTTGATCTTCGGGTTCTGAATCATGTATGACGATCCTTTCATGCCCCAATACTTGTATCGCTGAGCAACAGAATTGGCAAAGTCCTGAGCAAATGGACCTACATCTGTCTCTTCAGCTCTGGTATAGAGGTACATATTCTGAGTGCCAAACTTTCTGCCATAGTATTTGATGGTCTCATCCTTCCCTACCACCACATCAATAATGCCCTTCTTCACACCATCTATGAGCAGTTGATGTTCACCACGTTTTGGAACTGTTATTGATGGTTCCCTAGCCAATGGATATGGATGCCCATAGAACACGTAGACCTCACTGGCAAGGGTCTCCATGTCTGAATGGAACTCCAGATGAATGCTATTGCTGCCGACTACACAATCATGTACTCTGACTCTTTTCGTACCCGTTCTGGGGGTCTTACCAAGCACGATATCATCTGTAAATATGCCCATTCTCCCTTGAACAGCAAGTCTACCATGATGATCAAAGAAAATATGGGTTCCTGTTATGTCTTTGTCTTGGATCTGACGAAGGACATCAAGAAACGATATAAATTCCTCAGGCTCACCCCATTCATTAAGATGTACTCCATCTTCAAGAGTCGTAGGGATTGTCACATTCACCTTTACGTTCTTTGCAATATCTCTGAACTGGATGGACTTTCTGATTTCACTGAGAGACCTCAACTTCTCAGTGGAAGGGGTCACAACCCCCATTGCCTTCAGAATGGGAATGGGTCTGAGAAGTGATGCTGACAGATTCCAAGATTCTTCGCCAGTAGCCCATAGCAACAACAATCGTACCAGCACATCTCGTAGTTCTTCACCTGGATATACAATAAATGCCCCGGCATCCTCTTTGTCCCACAAGTATTCAAACCCAAAGCATGTGATCTGAAATCGATCACCCTGACCAATGACCTCTCTCGTGGCGGCCACAACCACACCAGTATAGTCTGGAAGGATTCGCTTGGGAACCCTGATAACATCATCATATGGATGTTGTTTGAAACTACCCTCAGGAGTCAAGAACCCAAGAGTGATTCTGAGAGGATATCCCTCACTAACCAGTTCACTGCTCAGCCATTGATTCCCAGTTGGTCGGTAGACCTGTTGATCTTGAAAGATGATGTTCGTGATGAACCTGTAAGGATTTGTCAGCCCCTCATCAATCATAATACCAAGCACATCGGCCTTCATATTGTTTGCACTAAAGAAGTCCAATATCTTTCCCAGCGAAATCTGGCTCGTGAGAGACTTGAATAGTCCTGATATTCCAGATTCAGCCTCTTGGATCTGTATATGAAGGGGCAGTCTGTTAAGTAACACCTTGTCGCCTATGGTTCCAGAACTCAATCTCTGAGAGGTCTCAATCTTATAGACAGGTGTAAGCCCTGATGATAGGGTAGCAAGCTTAAGTTTACCCTTGAGCCAATCGGGAAGATTATTGAAGTCAAAACTCATTTGTCCACCACGCCCAGCGCTGCCAGACCTATCATCTTCAACAGGGTTGGGAGCCTTCTGTACTCGATCATGTCGATGGTGTAGTTGATATATTCTGGCTGACCCTGAGGAACTTCTGTATCAAAATTCCTGATGATCACTTCAGCCATACCATATTCACACATGAAAGGTACGGGAACCCCTGTTCTAACAAGTAAGGTCATTAACTGAGCCTGACCGACAGCAACATTATCAAACATTGTTCTGAATACGCCAGAGAATGGACTCTGAGATGTGCCATCCTTAGGATCTGATCTGTAGAACTTGCCTGAGACCGTGTATGTGGCTGATTTCCCGCCGAGATTCTGAATGTAGTCACCCTCTCTTCCTGGAACATCAATCACAGCAATGCGCCTCTTTTCACCAATCTTGATAACCTGAGCATTTAGATCCATGAAGGTGACAAGTTCCTTGATGATCTCCTTTGTAATGGCCCCAAGATCGGATGCATCTCTATTGGCGTCATTTGAATACATGCTATTGATGTGTGGTGCTATGCCTGTTGCGACCTTAGCCCCAACTCCGATAGCAGTGGCTGCCACAGTGCCAGCAGCAATCAGGGTTCCTGCTCTTCCACCAACCAACCCGCCTAAATTCATTCCGCCTGAAACAATACGAGCCATGAGTTGGATTGGCATCCCAATGACAGCACCCTTAGTCATATCAACCACCTAGACCTGCACGAGAGTCCCGTTCCATCTGACTAGCCAGATCATCACTGACCTTGCCTTTTGTCAGCAATTCTTGAAGAACAGACACTATGATATTCAATGATCGGTCTACATTATCAAATCTTTGGTCAGCAATCTCGCCTGCTCGACTCTTCAGTTCATCTCTGATGGCATCAATGATAAGATTGGTCTGAACTCCACCAGCAGTCAATGCCTCTATTCCACCCCTGACTGCAGTGCCTGTGACCGCTCCGACCTCAATATCCTTACCAGGAATGCCAATGTCTATTCCCGTCTCAGCAGCCATAGATCTTGCAAAGGTCTCTCTGACAGCCTCATCTCTCCAAAAGTCCCTAAGCATTCCCAAGAACTGGTCATAATAACCCTTTATGCCCTCAATGTCTGTTGATTCAAGAGCAGGTTTGATTCTTTCAAACTTGACCCCAGCCTCACCAAGGGCAACTATGTCAATCCTTCTACGCATCTGGTAGTCAAATTTATCCCTAAGATCACCCTTATCCACATCTGGGAATCTTGCCTGAAATTCTTCCCAGGCCTGTTCAGGATCAATGTCCATGAACTCGAGTGCTTTACCAAGGGTCATTTTGGGTCTGACAGCAAATCCTCTCTCACCAAGCTCACGTTCCCTCACATCTGAAAAGGTCTCATGGCCTGCTATTCTCATCAACGCATCAGTGACGTACTTGAATTGATCAATGGCTGATACAGGAAGGTCTTGAGATGCAGCTCTCTTTAAGACCCTAGACACTTCCATAGCCAAGGTGCGAAGATTGGAACTGCTAACAAGCCCTCTTCTTGGAAGTCCTGCAATTGAACTCTTCATCAACTCATCAAAACTGTCAGGTATCTCAGTCCTGAGTTCCACCATGCCAGCAAGAAAGGTCTCCAAGATCTGCTGAATGTTTGACCCAATGTTGGGTTCCTCCTTTAGCAGGGTTGCAACCTGACGATTCAAGTCGCCAAGTGTCTTACTGCCTTCATATTGTCGTGCTGAGAGTGCGTATCCAAGCACATCCCATGTAGCAGCAATCTCCCCTTTGATTGCAGATCTTACATCCCCCGCAATATCAATGCCCATATCACCAGTGGAGATCATCTGTGCGATCTGACGCTCTACCAGTGGCTGAGCAGAACTAAGAGCCTTTGTGATCGAATCAAGTAATGTCTGTTCATCTACCTCAATGGCAATCTTATAGCTTAGTCTGTTTCCTTCGCTCAGCCTCTCTCACCAACTCTTTAGATCTTCTCTCTTTCATAACCACTAGCAGATTGATCTGATTAGGAGTCATATCAAGAAACTCCCAAGGCTTGATTTGAAAGTCAAATAGCACGGTGAGATTGTATATTTCCTCACCGAGCGGCGTGGTCAGTAACGCCTCTATTCTTTTTTTTCAAAGTTCTTCGTAAGAGCACCAATGGCATCAGATATGGCTTTGATGTAGCCCCAATGAGCATTATGGATTGATATCTCATCCATCTTTGGTTCAATCACGCCATTGAGCACTGCAAGCTTCATGTATTCCCGATCAGCAACCTCATTAGGCATTCCCTGCTTGATGTGCTCACCAATGACCTGTGCAATCTTGAACTCTTGAAGATAGGTGAGAGGTCTGATCCTGATCTTCATCTCATTAATGACAATGGTCTTGATCACTTTGCCAGCGGCCAGAAACTCTTCCAGTGTGACAGTTCTTGGTTCGTTAGATTCTTCCTCAGCCATTTACATCACCTAAGTTACGCGTCTGATCCAATTCGCTTACTGATTGACTTGCCCAAGAATGTGGTGGTCTCTCGTACATCTCCTGGCTGTGTCGCTGTGAGCCTCCAGTTGTTAATCACAGCACCCTCTATCATGTATATGATGTGCTTGCCACTGCCATCAACGTTGAGTTCACATGTAATCTGAAATCTTGGTGGAGTGTAGTACGGTTGATCCCCAAACTCGGGCGTTGACATGGCATCCGGGAATGTATCTGGGGCAATGGTAATGTCAGCCTGTGGATCTACAAGATCTCTTTCCATTCCAACAGCCATGCTGAACCTTGCAGTATCAAAAGCATATCCTGTCAGTGTGCCACCGCAGGAGAAGTTGCCTGGAACTATCAACGGGTGACGGCTCCCACATTCATATATCTCTTCGAGATTGTTATCCACATTCACTTCAATCTCAGTTGACCTTGCAACAATGACTCCTGCAAAAGTTATGTACACATTGTAACCCTTGTAGATGCCCTGCAATGGAACTGGATCTCCAATCGGACTCGTTGAAGTAGGTTCGTTTGAACTCATCTTGATTACCTCACATAGAAGATCAGCCTGATGTACTTGATTGCAAACACAGGTCTAATGGTGACAATTACATCTACCATAGTTGGATTATCCCTATTGGATAATACATCCACAGTGAATGATGCTTCTTGGTTCTTATACAGCATCTGCCTGTTCTTCATGGTCTTCAGGAATCCAGTACATGAATTGAAGATTGCAGATCTCATTCCAGGCAGATTCTTCTTACCAATGAAGGAATTGAGCACAGATCTAAGACCATAACTTGCAAAGTCCACGATGCGTACTGTGGTGATCTCACGCAATGCTGTATCAGTCGAAGTTGTTATGGACTCTCGCCACTTGTAGCCTCCTTCTGCCATCTCAGTGATGGGGTTGATTCTACGTTGGGCTACCTGGTCAGCCTCATTCTTTGTGTAATAGGTCTCAAGACCAGCGGCATTGATCGTTTTGTAAAGATTGGACTCAGAAATGTCGCCTCGAGTCAGCCACCCGGCAAGATACTGAGCAGCATATGCCGCACTCAGGGTCTCTACATCTCCAGTAAAGGCATTGGTTCTCAGGATGCCTGGGCTGACAAATGATAACCTCTCTGAAGCATATGCACCTGATGATGCCATGACCTCAGCAAGGGTCTTACCAAATCCATGACCTGCGACTGCAACTCTCTCTTTCTGTTGTTCGGCCATGTTCTCACAGTGAGATACTAGAGCAGAGATGGTTGCCCTGTCAAATCTCCCAGCGGCAGAAAGTACGTGAACATAATACTGTTCGAGAGATGCAAATCCTTCTTCGTAGTCGGTGGATGCAACATCAATTGCACCATTGTTACCTGCCGTTCCTGTGCCAATGCCAAACTGCTGCCAGCCTGTGGTCTCTTCTACCTCTTCTGTAGGGTACGTTGCAACTGCTGCTGTACATAGTCTGGAGTTAGCAGTTATGTCAGTGACAAGATCGTTACCATCAACCACCCAGAACTTCTCTTTCGTATCCCCATACTTCAAGGTGACAAGTCTGGACTCGGCAGTGTAATAGTCAAGGGTGGTTATGTCGTCACTTGATGTGGGGGTGTTTGAGTCAGACCATCTGATGTGTTTCAATTGAGCAGATGGATATGAAGTTCCCCAATTCTTGATCACCAACTCACAGTATCCTTCTGGCATCTCATGGACTAGATCAAATGTCCAATCCTGGATCTCACCGGAAACACCGTCAGATGCTACATAGCCTGTGCTAGGATTGAACCATGCAACCCCCTTCGTATAGGTGTTGGCGTCTGTTGCGGTCTGTGCGGCTCTGAACCCACCAAACAAGACTTGTGCAGTTGCTGTCCACCCGCCTGAAGAAGTGACCTCAATGGCGTACATGGTCTCTGCATCTAGCTTGTAAGCAGTAGCAAATACAAATGTTTTAGTCGCATATGTAAGACCAAGGGCACCCTGCCCATCAAATGTGGTCATGTCAAGCGACTTGCTCACAAGCACAGATCCAGTTGGTTGACCAGTGCTTCCATCAACAGCCTTGATTGCCACAAGCATATCACCAGTTGCTGGTACGACTGTGGCATATTCAATCCTGAGCCTGACAGCCTTGATCCAGACAGAATCAATAGTAGTGAATGTCTGGGCGATAAGATCGTCATTTGACTCAAAGATGTGAGTCGTAGGGGTTGCCTCACCAGAGGTCAGAAACAGATGTGCATCGCTGTGCTGAACAATCATGGCTACAGCAGGGCCATTCTGGTAAGTGACCACAACAGCGTTGTTAGCACTTGCGTCAGCATAGTAGTTGGCTGCACTTATGATTGCATAATAATAGAAGTCTTGTACGCCAATTGCGGTCTGAGTTATTGTTGGGGAGAGATCTTCATCTTCAACAAACCCAGAATGAGAATCAACATGATTTTCAAGGGTTGTCTGACCATCGGCAATCTCGGCTTTGAACTGTAAATCGTTCCCCCAAGTTCCTTCAGAGGCTGCTGATATCGTGACTACATCGTGCGTTGGCTCACCGTCACCATATAGAATGCGTGTGGCCTTGGCAGCAGAACTTGAGGCAACTCTAGTTGCATAGATGTAGGATGCGCCTGCATCGTTTGCAATCTGAATGCCACGTGTCAAGGACAATTCTTGACCCTCATTATCGCCATCGTAAACATCAGGGAAGCCAAATATGTCATAGGCATCCGATACACTGTTGATCACGATAGGAGTATTGATTGGACCTCTGTTAGCAGTGCCAACAATGGCAAGCGTGTTAAGGCTCACTGGTAATGCTGTCGCCAGCGCTCCTTCTCTGCGCTCTACATAGACTCCAGGAAGAGACTCGGACATAAATGATCACCACTATTGTTTCACATGTATTTTCTTCTACTTAAATGCTATGTGACCTCATTGTACTCGGTCTTTGTCATTTGCCACCCATGAACGGTGAGAATAATATTCCCTGCAATGGTAACAGCCGGATCTTCAATTATCTTGAAAGACTCAGTGCTGTCTGCATCACATTGTTCAGGTGGAAGAAAACTCCAAGATCCCTGAATTCTGTTAGTACCTGAGGGGAAAGCAAACAGCCCAACCACTTCACAAAAAGCAAGTAACTGTTCTGCATTAGTAAACTCAATAACTTCATGTGGGGCAGCAAATGAACTGTGACCTATTTTCATAGTCCCAGCAGAAATTGCAAAGTCCTGAGACATGATGAATGATAGCCCCTTAACAAAGAGAATATATCCAATCTCTGGAGCCACATCCAACGCTGGTTGAGTAGCAGAATCCCATTCTACTTGTCTGATTACAGTGTGACCGTAGGGCAGGTTGTCCTTGTAGAAGTCAAAACTTTTGTTCACCATATTAAGTTCTCCATGTCGTCTAGTTCATCGAACAGATATGAGTCAAGTGGTAGATCAGTCGCCTGACCAATCTGATGGCTGACACTAACACCATCATAAGACACCGTGAGATCAATCTGCTCGATGATCGCAAGTTCCTCTTCTGATGGCGGAACGAATACTAGGTCATACTCTACTTGCACTCTTAATACTTTTCGCCAGACTCTTGTGGTCTGCAGACTCGCACGAGGATACAGTGACTCTTTGGCCTGTTCAAAAATGCGGGTATCTGCTTCAAGATGTCTGAGGTCGCGTATTCCCCTTGCAGCGAAATGAGGTCTGCTTGTATGAATGCAATAGAGGATTGCGTCTGCAATGAGATCCCTCTCTTGTGAGTTACGTGCCCAGATATCAAGGCTGAGAATCATGGTCTTCGTGAAGCCTGAAAGTTCTCCTGCTGCTGACCCGCCAGCAACCATGCCAAGCCCAACCTCTTTGCTTATCTCACTCACAAATGCGACTGAAATGTGAGGTAATGACATGATCTGTTCAGGATACTCCAGGCTATAGCTGAGTGCCTGAGTGTTTGTGGTTCCGTACTTTGTAATAATGGAAGGCACAATGTCCTCTAGTCTGAGTATTATATGGTCATAGACTGCTACCTGACCAGCAGACCTCTTAGGACTTGCCTGTAAGCCAACCTGGGTGGAATACTGATATCCCATTACCTGAACACATCCTCTAGGTGTTGTTCGACCAACTCATTCACGATGCCAGTCTCTCTAAAGAAAAGGACAGCAGGTTCAGCGTAGGGTCTGGGTGGTAGATTTATTATCATATCGCCATACTCGAGTCTTGCAGCATATTCATTGTCAATTATTACCTTGAAAGTGGTATCATTGATCATGCGTACTCCAATTGAATTGATCAGATTGCCTGTGATCTCCATTCCAGAATGTTCACCAGGAGATGGGGATCCTATGCTTTTCCAATAGTTGTCACTCAGCCATTGCCATATCTCATCAGCCCCCATAGGAGCAGTGACATATCCTGACTCAAGATTGGCCTTGATGATCTTTGCCAGTTCCTCAGCTGCTTTGACAGCGACTTTTCTAGCAAGAGTCTTCTGTCTCAAGCCGAGCATCTTGAGGTCAAGTTCGGACTTGGCACTGAGTCTGATCATATGAGGGGATAACCTCTGACCGTGACTGTGGTAGTTGCAGGAGTGGCGTTTATACCAGTGTCAACAATTCCAAGTCTCCAGGCATCATCCTCGATCACAACTCTGAGGTTGGGATACTCGGTGCTACTGTTATAGAGTCCATTGATGGTTGCCTTTGTGAACTTGAGATTGAGAACAGTGCCTGTGGTAGCAGTGCCTTCAAAGATACCAATGGAGATGTTCGTACCATCAGTGTTCACTTCGACTTGTGTGATTACAACTCCATTCAGTGGAGGCACAAATCGTATCTCTGCGGCCAAGGTCTGACCTGTAGTAAGTCCCGTAATTTCATAGTCGACTGGAGTAGCATTGTCGCTGATTGCAGTTATGGAACTGAGGACTATTGGAACAGTCACAAGTGCAGCAGCATTAAACTGACCAATAGGAACTCCAGCAGCCACATCATAGGTGTTGCCTGTCTGATATGTGATCCAGACATTAGTGTCGTCACCAATTGCAGCCAGAGCTGCGGCGCTTAGATGCAACCAGTTATCCGATGCTGTTCCACCAGCAAACGTGCCTGTCCAATAATTGGATCCGGTGCCTGCTGCATTATCAAACAGACCAGTAATCCGTGCTACGGGGAAGTCGAGAGGTACAGTACCCTGATCCCAATCAGAAGAATCCGCTTTGCCTGTCTTACTTGCTTCAAGAGTAATAGTATATGGCTTTGAAAGAGGCTTCAAATCATCACCGAGTTGACAACGGCTTCTTCCCTTAAATGAATTTCTTATGCTCTCTCAAGCGCACATTCTAACTTTTGAACGTTATTAACGTCAACTACTGTCCTGGTAGCGATCACAGAATAGAGTTTTGCCTTGTGCATGATCTGATTACCTGGCTCTATGTTCTCATCCTTGTCGAAGTACGCCATGATGTTAGATGCCGGGAAGTCCTCATCTTCACCATCCCATAGAGAATCAGTCTCAAACCGGATATCTGCCTGAGTGAGTCGTCTTGGTTCAGCCTCTTCTTCACTGATAGAAAAGTTGCTGGGATATTCAATGATTCCAGACCCACCACAACTCATGCAATCAGGATTAGGATTCTTCAAGATCGAGTCTACACAGTCACACCACCTGGAATCAGGAACAGTCACTGGTGCATTCGCTACATGCCTGATCTTGATCACAAAGACATTATCCATCTCAGTTCACTACGTCATGGTTGTGACTATAATCTTTGTGAACATAATCAAGGATTTTGTGAATACGTCATCTCCAGCACCCACATCAGTAAATCCCATCTCCGCGAGTAAGAAGAATACCTCAGTACCACTACTAACATCTGCAAATCTCATAGCCCTGAAGGGAGTGGCGAATATATCAGCTCCACTTCCCACATCTGAGAAGTCCATCATCGCAAGTAATGAAAACACATCAGATCCAGAAGCAGAATCAACGAAGGCCAAGAACCTCAACATCTCGAAGATGTCTGTGCCTGATATCGTATCCTGGAATCCCATCTCTCTGTACGGAGTGACAAAGACCTCTGACCCAAGAACAGTATCAGCAAAGTCCTTCGCTATTCCCTTCCAAGGGACAGTAAACACATCCACCCCTGAACCTGAGTCAGCAAACTCGACAAAGAGAAATACAGTGAATACATCAGCACCACTACCAGCATCCGCGAAGCCCATTGCCCTGAACGGGGTAGCAAACACATCAGTTCCTAAACCAGTGTCCATGATTGCCATTGCCTTGTATGGAATAGAGAAGATGTCAACCCCACCACCAACATCTGTGACGTACATTGGTCTCGTGAGAGTGAT